>Ga0111538_10006727_pt1 | contig 15529 bp, 14 predicted proteins | sample SoiMethybrSBSTD1_FD_79669 | JGI IMG/M metagenome (GOLD analysis project Ga0111538, IMG submission 79669) | Bulk soil microbial communities from a Populus tree surrounding site in Tennessee, USA - Soil MetaG P. TD hybrid SBSTD1 (version 2)... | ecosystem: Environmental > Terrestrial > Soil >...
GAGGACGATTCGGGCTGTTGCACGACCGCGCCCGGCAGCCGACCGAGCCCGGGGCTCGGGGCGCTATTTGCCGCGGGATTCGGCGCGATGGTGCTGGCGCTGCGCCGCCGACAGCGCCAAAACCCGGGCCGCGGACCGCGCTAAGCTACACCCGCATGAAGCGGCCGATCCTCGTCGTCGCCGGTGAAGGCTCCGGGGATGCGATGGCAGCGCCGGTGATCGAGCGCCTGGGCGTGGCCGCGTTCGGGCTCGGCGGGCCGCGGCTGCGCAACGCGGGTGCCGAGCTTCTGGGCGACGCGTCCGAGCTCGCCGCGATCGGCGTCGGGCCGACGGTTGCCGGTGCCCCCGCGATCACGCGCAGCGTGGTGCGGCTGCTTCGGGAAATCCGTCGCCGGCGTCCGCGCGCCGCGCTGCTCGTCGGTTACAGCGAATTCAACCCCTGGCTCGGCGCTCGACTGCGCGCTCGCGGTACGCGCGTCTTGTGGTACGGCGCGCCGCAGATCTGGGCGTGGCGACCCGGCCGCGCGCCCGCGATCCGGCGCGCGTGTGATCGACTCGCGGTCGTGTTGCCATTCGAGCAGGGGTTGTGGCGCGGGTTCGGCGCCGATGCCCGCTACGTGGGTCACCCCGCGCTCGGCAAAGCGCTCGCCGACCGCGCTGTGTTGCGCACGCGGCTGGGCTTCGCGTCCGGCGTGGCCGCGCTCGCGCTCTTGCCGGGCAGCCGCGCTCAGGAGCTGCGGCGCCATCTGGTTCCGATGCTGGAGACGGTCGCGCAGCTCGCGCGCGGTCCTTCGGGCGTCGAAGCGCGCCTGTTCCTCGCCCCGGCACTCGGATCCGAGCTACGGCGCTGGGCCGCCCAGCGCGCCGAACGCGCCGGCGTCACCGCGCTCGAAGCGCCCGACACCGCGCCGCTCGACGCCTTCGACGTCGCGCTCGTCGCCAGCGGCACGGCGACGCTCGAGTGCGCGGTGCGGGGTGTGCCGCCGCTGATCGTCTACCGCACGGATCGCGCCACCGAGCTCCTGGCGCGCTATGCATTGCGAGTGCCGCACATCGGTCTGCCGAATCTGCTGCTCGGAAAGCGCGCCTTTCCCGAGCTGGTCCAGAAGGCGGTAGCCGCGCCGCGGTTGGCCGCCGGTGTGCGCGAGCTGCTCGCCGCGCGACCGATGCTGCTCGCCGAGTGCGCGCGCGTGCGAAGCCTGTTGCTCGAGCCCCTCGAACACCCGGAACTATTGCCCGCCGATCGCGTGGCGCGCTGGTTTCGTCCCTGGCTGGACTGAAGGCGATGCTCGAAGGAACTTCGGCGCCAGTCGCCGCCGCCGCCAGCGAAAGCAACGCGCTCTCGCAGCGCTGGCTGTTGCGCGGCGCGCTCGCAAGCTCGCTGCTGCTGTTCGCGCTGCGACTCCACGTCGCACGCGGCACTGGCTTCGGCGACGCGGAAGCGCTGTACATGAGCTACGCGCTGCACCCGCAGCCCGCTTATCTCGACCACCCGGGCCTCGTGGGCATGGTCGCACGCTGGATCGGCCGCGGTCAGGCGCCGACTCCGGAAGCCACTCATCTCTTCGCCGCGGTGCTGGCGACGCTGATCCCGTGGATCGGCGCGCTCGGCGCGCGAGCAGCCGGCGCGTCCCGCGCCGGGAGCCTGGCCACGGCCCTCGCGTTGATCTGGGTACCCGAGCTCGCGATCGGGTTGTTCGCGCTGACGCCGGATCTGCTGCTGGCGGTGTTCTGGCTGGGCGCGCTCGGCCTGGCCGCGCTGGCGCTTCGCTCCGAGCCGCGCAGCTTTCGCGCTTTGCTCGCCACGCTCGGCGCGGGTGGCCTGATCGGCCTCGCGTTTCTGGCCAAGATCAGCGGCGGACTGCTCGGTGCCGCCCTGCTCGCCACGCTGCTATCCGGGAGCGCGCGAGCGCGGCTCCGCACCTTCGCTCCATGGGGCGCGCTCGGGCTCGGGCTGGTGCTGGCAGCGCCGGTCGTGCTCTGGGAACTCGGAAACGGCTGGCCGATGCTCACCCATCGCCTGGTGAGCTCGCAGGCGCAGGCAGGTCTGTCGTTCCGCAACCTGGGGGCGCTGCTCGGCGGACAGCTCGCTTACGTCTCGCCCCCGTTCTTGATCGCCGCCGCGTACCTGGCGCGCGACCTGTGGCGCCGCCGCGCCGACGACCTGGTCTCGAGGATGCTGTTTTTCGCCTGCGTCGTACCTGCGGTGCCACTGATTCTGCTCTGCTTGTGGTCGCGCGTGGCGGAACCGCACTGGCTCGCCCCCGCTTATCTCGCACTGACTTTGCATCTGGGACGCCGCGCGGTGATAGGTCGCGTGCTGGCGACCGCTTCGATCGCCACTGGTGCGGCGATCGCGTTGTTCGCCTGGCTCTGGGTGATGACGCCGCTGCCGATGAAGCTGCTCGGCACGGCTTACCGCGCCCGCTACGACCTCGCGAACGATCTCTTCGCCTGGGGCCCGGGGCGGCAACTGCTCGAGCAAGCCGTCGACCAAGCGCGCCTGGACTCGCGCCGACTGCCGGTCGTCGTCGGCCCGCACTACATCGTCTGCGCTCAGGCGCAGGCCGCGCTCGGCGCGCGCGTGCCGGTGGGGTGCAACTCGCCGATCCGCGACGATTTCGACGACTGGTATCCGCGGCAGCGCTGGCTCGACGCACAGGTAGTGCTCTACGTGCAGGACGACCGCTTCGACGTCGATCCGAAGGTCGAGCTGCCGAACCGCGTCGTGTCCGGCGTGGCCTCGGTCGAAGTGCGGCGCGCCGGCGTGGTCGTGCGCACGATCCGCGTCACGAGGCTCGACAAGCTCACCGGCGTCGGGAGTTTGCCCTAAAACGGCACCGGGCCAACGACGTTGCCCGGCAATTTTTCGGGCGGCTTCGGCTCGGCCGGGGCCGGGGCAGTGCTGGCGACGGGAGTCGCCTGTTTTTCCTGCTGCCGGCGCTTGTCGTCGCCGGGTTTGGGAGGGCGGTTGCGAACGCTGGCCAGGGGGGCTGCGCTCGCCGAGGTCAGCGGCGCCGCGGACGCCGAAGTCGGCGCGGAAAGCGTGGTCAGTGCCGCGACCGTCGAGGCCACCGGCGCCGTCGTGTGAGACGCCTGCGGCGCTTCGGAGGGCGCGCCGGAAGCTGAACCGATCGGCTCGACGCTGGCTCGGCCGCGCGCAGCGAGCCAGATGCCCGCCGGTGTGAGCACGGCCAGCACCACTGCCACGAGCGCCGCGCGCCACGGGCGTCGGCCGGCCGCCGTATCCGCCTGCGACTGGGAAAGTGCGCCCGGAGTTTGTGAGAGCGCGTCGGTCTGCGGCGGCGGGGGCGGCCCGCTGCCGTCGGCGACGCTGGTCTCCTCGAAAGCGAGATTGGGATCGGCGCCCGCCGGGGTCACCACGTGGCGCTCGCCGCTGCCACCCGTACTGATCAGCCCTCCCGCCGGCACCTCGGCGCCTCCGAACGAGATCGCTTGCGCCGATCCGTAGCGCGACAATACGGCATACGCCTCGCGCAGATCGGCGCAGCGCCTGGCGCGATCGCGCTCGACCATGCGGGCCACGAGCTCCGTGACGTCGACCGGGACGTGCGGCGCAACCGACTCGAGCGGCGCTATCCGGCCCGTGGCGATGGCTTTGAACAGCTGCCCGAAGTTGTCACCCTGCACCGGACGCACACCGGCCAGGCATTCGTAGATGATCACGCCCATCGCCCAGACGTCCGCGCGCTGATCGATGTCTTTTTCTCCGAAGACCTGCTCTGGAGCCATGTAATAGGGCGTGCCGAGCACCGCTCCGGTGTTCGTCAGGTGCGCCGTCGCGGCCGCTTCGCCCTCGGTCGCGCTCAGCTTGGCGATTCCGAAGTCGAGCACCTTGGGCTCGATCCGGCCGTCGGGCCCGGTGTGGAGCATGATGTTGTCCGGCTTCAGATCGCGATGCACGATGCCCGCGGCGTGCGCGGTTCCGACGGCCGAGATCACCGGCACCAGGATCGTCGAAAGTTCGGCGAGCTCGAGTTTCTTCGCCTGCGCGAGCCGGGCCGCGAGCGAGATGCCGCGGAGCAGGTCCATGACCATCACCGGCGTGCCGTCCTCGAGCTCGAGCAGGTCGTGCACGGCGACGACGTTCGGGTGATTGACGGCGCTCACCGCGCGCGCTTCGCGCATGAAGCGGCGCACCATGGTTTCGCGGGTGCGACCCGATGCCTTCAGGAACTTGAGGGCCACGCGCTTTCTGGTGATGAGGTGGGTCGCCGCCCAGACCTGACCCATGCCGCCCTCGCCGAGCAAGCGCTCGAGCTGATAGCGCTCGGCGATCTGCTGCCCGGGCGCGAGCCAGTCGATCATCATGGCCTCACGACCCACCCCGTCGACCCACCGTCGTACGGCGGGGGCTCCGGATCGGGCCGGGTCAGCGCGTAGGTCGCGAGCGCACCGCCGGCGAGCACCGCTGCCGCGGCGGTCCAGAACCACCAGCGCTTGGTCAGCGGCGTCCTTTCCTCCAAAAGCTGCGCCCGCAGGTTCGTCTCTTCCCCCGGTTGAACCAGCACGCGTGCCTCGTACGGCGCGAACCCATCCTTGCTCACGAGCACCCGATAGTTGCCGCCGGGGCGCAGGACGCTGACGGGAGCCGGCCCGACGTCGCGCGTGTCGATCATCACCAGGGCTCCAGATACGTTCGAGGAGACGTTAAGTGTTGCCGGCAGCCGTTCGAGCTCGAGCTTCAGCTCGCCGCGGGCACCCGGCGCGAAGCTGCGGTTGACGACGGCGTCGGCATAGCCCTTGCGCGAGAGGGTGATCACGTGAGCACCGGGATTCAGCTCGAGCTCGAACGTGGCGACGCCAATTCGCTTCCCGGTTCCGGGTTGTTCGAGCCCCGCGATGAAGCGCGCGCCGCTCCCTTCGGCCCGCCGCAGGGGGCGTCCATCGACCGCGATCGCGGCGTTCGGAGGGTCGAGGGCGACTCGCACGCGCGCGACCAAATGGTCGATCTCGGCAACGAAGGCCTGGGCTTCGCCGGTCAAGCTCGGGGCGAGCTCGTCGGGCTCCACGCGGCCTCGCTCGAGCGCACGGCGAAAACTCTCACGCGCCGACGTATAACGGCCCATCGCGCGCTCGCAGGCGCCGATGTTGAACACGGTCGTCGCGTGGGGGCGGAACGCCACCGAGCGTTCGAAGGCGGCGAGCGCGCCCGACCACTGGGCCACTTTGACGAGCTCGACGCCCTGCCGGTACAGCTCGCGGGCCTGCTCGAGCTTGGGATCTGCCGCCGGCGCGGGTTGCACGACCGGGTCCGGCGCCGGCTGTGCGGCTGAGGGTTCCGCGAGCAGCCAGCTGCCGGCACCGAGCCCCACCGCTAGCTGTCGCAATGATTTCCACTTCGGTCGAGTCATTCGGCGCCTCGCACGCAGCGGAAGCCGCCCTCGGGGCTGCGGCCGCTCGGATTGGAGACTCCCCCGCGCTCGAACGCTTTTGCGCCGAGCGGCTGAGTGGCCCACGACGTCCCCCGCGTCGCACGCGCGGCAGTGACAGCATCGCAGCGCGGATCCTCGAGCGGGACCGGTCCACTCCAGCAGGAAGCCGAGTACAGAGCGAACTGGTCGGCCGCGAACTCGTAGAGATTCCCGGCCAGGTTTCTGACGCCGAGCTCCGTCACGTCGCCCGGGTGACCGCCCGCGACCGGCCCAGGAACCTCCTTGCCGGTTTCCATGCAGAACGTGGACTCGGCGTATTCGATGCGCCCGCGGCCGGCCACCAGATGGCGGCAAAAGTCGCCGTCTTCGCCCCACGGGTACGTGGTCTCGCGCGTCAGGTTGCCTGCGACGAATTCCAGCTCGGCTTCGGTCGGCAGGCGCTTGCCGACGGCCGCGCAGGCGCGCTCGGCGTTGAAGAAATCGATGCAGTTTACCGGCATGCCCGCGTTCGCCTCACCCGACGCCGTGAACGTGCAGACCTCGGACGCGCCCGGCAGGTTCGGCGGTGTCGGCGGGTCGACGACTCCCGTGCTCACGAGCTCGCGCAGCGCGCCGACGCTGAACTCGTCCGCGTCGATGAAGAACGGGCTCAGCCGTACCAGCCGCTCCGGCAGCCCCTGGTCATCGAGCGCCGCCGCGTTGCCGAGCAAGAAGGCACCCCCGGGAACGCACACCATGCCGGGTGGCGTCGCGCCCGAACAAGGCCGGGGCTGCGCCGGCGGCCAGCTGCCGGACTCCGGGAGCTCGGACGGTGGCGCGCGGAGCACCGGTTCGGGTCCGAAACTCGCGGTCTCGGGATCGCAGCTTCGCGCGCTGCCGACCTCCGCGGGCTGTCCGAAGCAATTCATCGTGAGATGCAGATGGGCGGGCGTGATCCCGGTGGCACCCGGAAAGCTTCCGGTCGCGTCGATGAGCGCGGAACCGCTCGGCAAGCCGTCGGGGCCGGCGATCGACGCGCGGTACAGGCGTGCCCGGAGCCGCAATCCGCCGGCCGCTTTGGGGACGACGCCGAAAGAAATCGGCCAGACGTCGGGTACGCCGAGCTGACGCCGGCAACCGGAGCACGCCGGCCGACCGGCAGTGTCTAAAACCTCCACGATCAGCCGATCGCCGAACTGAGGCGTCGGCGCATCGGTGGTGATCACGACCGTCCACTGGTCGCGCGCTTCCGCGGTCTCGCCTCCGCATCCCGACGTGAGGCCGAACAGCAGCGATACTCCGAGGAAGCGCGGCACCATGGGATCACGTCCCGTCCCGGTAGACGCAGCGGAACCCGAACGTCGCGCTGGTTTCGTAGGCCGCCGATCGGCGTCGTAGCGCCGACATGCCGACGGTGAGCCCTTCCGACCAGCTTGCGCCGCGTCGCACGGTCTGACGGGGGGCACCGTCGCCGCAGCGCGGATTCTCGTGAATTCCCGATGTACCGCCCCAGCAGGGTCCATCGAAGGTCTGGAACTCGTCGAGCGTCAGCTCGCCGAGACCACCCGCGAAGTCGCGCACGCCGTCGCGCGAAACGTCGCCTGGATGCTCGCACTCCGCAGTCGGATGCGAACCGACGCTCTCCGGACCGCTTCCGTCACACACCACCGGGACGTCAGGATAAGAGTAGCGGGAGCCGCTCGTCATGCAGCAGGTTGGAGCCTGCTCGCCCCACGGGTAGCGGCGGCGCTCGTCGCGTCCGCGGGCGGCGTGCTCCCACTGTGCTTCAGTGGGCAGCGAGCCCCCGCTCTTCTCGCAGGCGAGCTGCGCGTCTCCCCAGGTCACGCAAGACACCGCGAACGCGTCGTTTCCCGGGGTGTCGGCGCCGCGCCACGAGCAGTAGCCGAAGGTGCGATCGCCGGGGATCGGCTCGTGCGGCAACGGCATCGCGGCGCCTTCACTCTGCACGAGCTCGCGGTAGCGACCGACCGTGAACTCGGTTTCGTCGATCCAGAACGGGTCCAGGAATACCGGCTGCAACGGCACGCTGACCGCGAAGTTGTCCGGCTCGAAGCCGACGGTGACGCTGTCGCCGATCAGGTTGAATCCGCCGGGGATGCAGCGCGTGCCGGGCGGAGCTGGACCGCGACACGGGACGTTGCGGGCACGCTGCCAGGTTCCGACCGCGCTCGACGTTGGCTTCGTTTCCAGGCGTTCGATGCCGGCGCGCGGCGACGCACCGAGCTGCGAAGCGTCGACGCACGTCGTGCCCGGTTCCACGAAGCTCGCCGGACGGCCGAAGCATTCGGCGTCGAGCACGATGCGCGCCACCTCCACGCCGGCGTCCGGCAGCTCGAGCTCGACGGCGCGGTCGATCGTGATCGCGGGCGGCGGCTCGAGCGTGGTTTTTCCGTCGAGGCTTCCGATCGTGGCGAAGGCGCCGCGAAAGGCGCGCAGCCGCAGGCGGATCGTGCGTCGGCCCGCCTCGGTTACCAGCCCGAACGACACCGGCCAGTCGAGCGAGTCGGGCGCCACGACGTCCAGGAAATCGAACACGCCGCGCTCGTCGATCACGTCGATGCGCAGCGTGTCGACCGTGGCGGCAGCGCTGATCTCGGGATCCGCGGCGTGCTGGCCGATCAGCGGCGCATTCGTGTCGACGACGACAACGAGCTGAGGCCGCGGTTCGGCCTCGCCGGAACACGCGGCCACTCCGAGGAGCGCGGTCGCGGCGCTCAAACGCCGGAGCATTGGGCGATCGCGCAGCGCTCGAGGAGCCCGAAGCGCTCCACGCCATCTGGATAGCTTCCCTTGCACTGGTCGATGCAGATGGAAGAGCCGGCGCAGGTGCCGATACACAGGGACAACAACGAGCAGTCTCCGACCAGCTCGCAGTCCACGTATTCGCGCGTGCAATGATCGCGAAGGCAGACCACCTCCGGCTCCGGCTGGTCCGGAGCCTGACACTCGTAGAGGCAGTTCATGGTCACGCAGGCCAGGCGCCGCGCGAACTTGGCGTAGCCTCCCGGCAGGCGCTGCTCGCAGAAATCGATGCACCCGACCAGCGACCCGGACTTGCAGTCGTCTACGAGACAGGTCCGGTAAGCGTTGCAGACCGCGTCGGCCTGACAGGCTGCATGGGTTTCGCAGCACTTCTCGTCCTCGCAACGCGGGCACTGCTCGGTCTCGCTCGAGCCGCCGCATTGCTGGCAGAGCAGCGGGTGGGCCGAGCAGCCGGTGCTGCCCGCGTCGGCGGCGGCATCCGGCGGCGCGCCGCCGCACTCGACACACGCGGCGCCCGCGCCGGTTTTGCGGCAGCTTCTCAGTGCGGACAGCGCGGCCTCGGCCACGCTGCCCGAGACCGGGGGACAGCGCGCCTCGCAAGCGGGGTCGACATCGCCTTTCGGACCGGGCGGACAATAGGTGAGGCAGCTCAAGTGCGCTGCGCAGCTCGGTTCGGCGCCGCACGTCTGGAAAGGTGCGCGACACGCTGCTACCACGCAGCTCGCGCAGGCGCTGGTGCCCCAGGTCGGCCCGGCCTCGGGCTTGCCCGCGTCGGTCGCGTCGTTCTCAGGTTGTTCGGTGTTGCTACAGCCCTGCCAAACGAGGGCACACCCGACCGCGATGAGCCACCCCGCGACGAATCGGGAGCGGACCATTCCGATGCTTTTCGAGCCCATGAACCTCCGGCCGCGCTCAGGCCAATTGGGCCCGAGTTTCTCGCGGCGACAGGCCCAGCGTCAAGGGACCGCAGGGGCTTCGGCGCGGAGTCCAGCAGCTTTGATCAAGTCACTGTCGGCGTCGTGATCCGGGTTTGGTGTGGTCAGCAGCCGATCGCCGTAGAAGATACTATTCGCACCGGCGTAAAGGCAGAGTAGCTGCGCTTCGCGGCCGAGCTCGGTTCGGCCGGCGCTGAGCCGCACCTTCGACCTGGGCATCAGGATCCGCGCCGTCGCGATCATGCGCACGAACTCGAGCGGATCGACGGGCGGCATCTGTTCGAGCGGCGTGCCGGGCACGCGCGCCAGCGCGTTGATCGGGACGCTTTCCGGATGCGGATCGAGGCGCGAAAGCTCGACCAGCATCGCGCAGCGATCGTCGAGGCTCTCACCGATGCCGATGATGCCGCCCGAGCACACTGTAATGCCCGCTTCACGCACGTTGCGCAGGGTGCGCAAGCGGTCGTCGTAAGTGCGGGTGGTGATGATCGACCGGTAGTATCCGGGGGAAGTGTCGAGGTTGTGATTGTAGGCGTCGAGCCCGGCTTCCTTGAGCCGCGCCGCCTGTTCGCCGTTCAGCATGCCGAGCGTCACACAGGCCTCGAGGCCGAGCGCCTTCACGCCGCGAACCATTTCGAGCACGCGCTCGAAGCTCGGGCCGTCCTTGCCCTCGCGCCAGGCGGCCCCCATGCAAAAGCGCGTCGCTCCGCCGTCCTTCGCGCGGCGCGCGGCAGCGAGCACCTCGTCGACCTTGAGCATCGCCTCGCCTTTGACCGGGGTCTTGTAGTGGCTCGACTGCGAGCAGTACTTGCAGTCTTCCGGGCAGCCGCCGGTCTTGACGCTGAGCAGCGTGCAGAGCTGCACCTCTTCCTTGGAGTGGAACTCGACGTGCACGGCCCGCGCCCGATCGACGAGCTCGAACAACCCGAGATCGTGGATTTTTCTGACTTCGGCGTGGGTCCAATCGTGACGGATCGGCGTGGGCATGAAGGCCGGTGCTTACGCGCGAAAGCCCCAGGCGTCAAAAACCCATCGCGGCGCGCCCGATCTCGCGATCGACCAGGCCGTCGCGGATCAGCTGCTTGATGTGCATCTCGAACGTCTGCGTCCCGTACATCGAGGCGCCGCTCTCCATCAGCTCCTTGAGCGGCGGGTTGCCGAGGGGGCGCTTGATGCTTTCGCGCACCGAGCCGGTGCCGACCAGAACTTCCGCTGCCAGCACCATGCCGCGCCCATCGGCGCGCGGCAAAAGCCGCTGCGCGACGATGCCCTGGATCGCGTCGGCGAAGCGCTCGCGCAGCTCTTCCGCGTCGCCGTCGGCGAGCGCGAGGATCCGGTTCATGGTGCGGACGACGTCCGGCGTGTGCAGGGTCGAGAGCACGAGGTGTCCGGTTTCCGCCGCCTTGAGTGCGATGTCCATCGTCTCCGAGTCGCGGATCTCACCGACCTGAATCACGTCGGGATCCTGGCGCAGCGCGGCGCGCAGCGCGCTCGCGAAGCTGGTGGTGTCGAGCCCGATCTCACGCTGGCTGATCGAGCACTTGTCGTCTTCGTGAATGAACTCGATCGGATCTTCGATGGTGACGATGTGGCGCGCCATCGTGTGGTTCATGTGGTCGAGCATGCCGGCCAGGGTACTGCTCTTGCCGTTTCCGGCCGCGCCCACGCACAAGACGAGGCCGCGGTCCTTTTCGGCCAGGTCCCAGCAGATCTTCGGCGTGGCCAGGCTCTCGAGCGTGGGCACCTGCAGTGGAATCACGCGCATCACGACCGCGATCGTGCCGCGCTGGCGGTAGACGTTGACGCGGAAGCGGCCGACGCCATGCACCGCGTACGAGGTGTCGTACTCGCTCAGCGTCGCGAGCGTGTTTCTCACCTCGGGATCGCGAATCACGTGGCGGGCTGCGGCCTCGGTATCGGCCGGCCTGAGCTTGTCGACGCGGAAGTAGACCAGGTCGTCGCGCACGCGGGCACCCGGCGGCTGGCCGACCTTCAAATGCACGTCGCGGGCGCCGGCGGCGATCGCCTTCTGCAACAGCTGATGCAGATACGCTTCCGAAGCGTATGGATTCTGCTGACTGTTCGGCGCGAGGCTCACCATCGGGTGCACCGGCAATCTTAGCGCAAACCCTTGGAATACCCCACGATTTTCGCTTTGCGCCCGCCTCGAGCCGCTCAGCGGGCCTCGAGCCACTCCTCGAGCAATGCGCGCGAGTTGGCGATCCGGTCGCGATCGACGGGCGAAAGTCCGGTCGCGGCTAGTACGCCGGCGAGCTGGCTCTTGCAGGCGACGAGACCTTCGCCGTCGAGGCGTTCGGTGGGTCGCGGAGGACGCGCGAGAATGCCTTCGATCGCTTTTGCCACCGGACCGACGCGTTCGCCCGGAAAACGCCTCGCTAGCTGGCAGAGCGGGCCGAGCGCGAGCTCGGAGTCTTCGGCGTACGGCAGCGCGGCGAGCGCCGTGAGGCCGATCGTTCCGCCGAGCTCGACGCCTTCGAGCAGCGCCGCGGCGCCGGCCTGATCGGCGAGCCGCGCCAGATCGATGGCGTCGCCGCGCCCGGCGCGCTGCCAGACCGGATCGCTTTCGAGCGGAGTCGGACGAGCGCTCGGGCCCGGTTCGAGCCGTGGCAGCGCCACGCCAGCGGGGCTGCCGGCCGAATCAATCGGCGTGCCGGAAGCACTTCCACCCCCGGCGGAGGAAGCGCCGGCGCAGCCGATCAGCAGCAGGGCCACGCCGGCGAGCCGAAAATCCGCGATCACTGCACCGTGAAGTCGACGAACATGCCTTCGTGGAAGTGGGATTCGGCGGTGGCGCCCGTTCCCTCCACGATGTTGCAGACGAGCACGTAGTGTCCGGCGACGAGCGGCAGCGCGAGCTCCTTGGTCGCAGCCGGGTCGATGTCTTCGATCTCGTTGACCACGCTCACCGCGGGGTCGTCTTCGTTGAAGGTGCCGTCGGCATTCTTGGGCAGCTGAGCCGCCGTCAGAGCGGTTTTCACGATCACGACCTCGTGCACGTCGGCACCGTTGTTCTTCGCGACGAACTTGATGTTACCTGCGGGGGCCGCTGCCGGGGACGGCGCGATCGCGAACTCGCTGAGCGCGAGGTTGACGGTCGTCGTCCCCGAACTCGCCGGCGCGGCGGCCTCGTCATCGTCTCCACAGCCGCTCATACCGAGCATCCCCAGAGCAAACAAAACGAAAGTAAACCTGGTCATCATGTGACTCCCTTCGCGCCCCCTATTACCATCCCCACGTAAAATCGCGCGCTGCGTTCTGACTCCTCGGGGTCGAAAGTAGGGCCCGAACGCCGGTGAAATCGAGCGAGCGCGGAATCCGGGCGCTCTCACGGAAAACGGTCGGCGGTTGCACGCCCGTCCTGGTTTGCGCTAATAGGCTGCGCTCGCGTCGAGGTAGCTCAGTCGGTAGAGCAGCGGACTGAAAATCCGCGTGTCGCCAGTTCGATTCTGGCCCTCGACACCCAAAGACGCCCTCGACGTGGCAACGTCAGCCGCGGAGCTGCGGCGGCAGCGAGTAGCAGTTGGCCGGATACTCGGAGGCGCGGTTGGCGATGCGCTCGAACAGCATCGCGCCTCGATGGCGTGCCGCGTCGGTCGGTAGCTTGCCGAGAACCTGTTCGGTCAGCCGCTGCCCGCGCCAGCGCTTGGCGCTGACCTTCGCCATCGGCCAGAGCCGCATCGCCTTGTCCACGAGCCGGAAGCCGTTCTGCTCCGCGACCATTTTCAAGTATCCGGTGGACATCGTGTAGAAGTTGCTGCGATCGAGACCGAATTCCGGGCGCTTGCCGAGCAGGGACAAGAGCGGCGCGTCGTCCTCGAAGATCATGCCTTCGATCGCGACCTGCTCCTTCGCCGCCTGAAAGCAATTGATGGCCGCCGTGAGCGGATCGTTGACGTGGTAGAGGACGCCGTAGCAGAGCACGACGTCGAAGCGCTCGTCCGGAAGCGCGAAGATCGAGCCCTCGCGCCATTCGACCGAGCTCTGGAAGTGGCGGTGAAGGAACTGGAAGCCGTCGGTGGTTCCACCGCGAAACTTCAGATTGTCGATCCCGAGCACGCGCGTGGCGCCACGCTGCTCGGCGCTGAAGCTGAAGTAGCCGTCCCAGCAACCGATATCGAGCACCGACTTGCCGCGAAAATCGATGCGGTCGAACAGGTACTGCCGTTCGAGGCGGTACACCGGCGACCTCCCCGGCGTGATGCGCCCATCCTTGAGCGGCACTTGATGCCACCACGTGATCTGTTCGAGCTCCATCGCCGTCCCTTTCCCGAGCATGGGCTACAATGAAGCGCGGCCAAAATCAACGATCGCGAGCAAATCAATCGGCAAGAATGAGCTCGATCGCGTCGCCGGCTCGAATCATACCACCGCGCACGATCTCGGCGCGTAAACCTCCGCGATGCACGAGCCCCGCGCGCACCGGCTGACCACTGACCTGCTCCAGGTGCTTGCACGGCTCGCACAAGCGATGGCCGAGCAGCTCCACCTCGCCGACGCGGAAGCGCTTGTCCGCCAGGTGATTCAGCGGGATGCGTCGGGTGAGCAGGTTGCGCCGCGTGTCTTCCGCCGGCATCCAGAGCTTGTAATCCCGGGCGAGCGCGTCGAGCGCTTCCTGCTCGATCAACGTGACGTGACAGTCCGGTTCGGGCTTGAAGTAGGTCCCCGTTCCGTCGTGGTAGCGGTCGCCTTCGAGGCCACGGCCGGCGACGGCGCGCGCCTCCTGCACTGGCACCATGCGCTGCTTGGGCGCTGGACAAACGAATATCGATACCAGCTCGCCGCGAATCATAGCGGCAGTGTGAAGTAAGCGCGCACTGCCCACAAGAGGTCCCAGTTGAGCGGCGGCGTTTCCAGTGGCTCGCCCTCTTTTCGAACCGTTTTGAAATAAAAGAACGTCGCTCCGCCGAGCGATGCTTCCGCGCCGATCAACGGCGTCGGCATCGTGTAAAGCAGCGGATGAATGTAGCCGACGTTGACGTTGCCCTGTGCGTAACCGATCGCCCAATTTTCGGGCAGATCGTCGTTGAGTACGTAATTGTGCGTAAGCATGACGCGCCCGAGCCCGAACTGGGTCGCAACGTTCGCATAGAAGCGCTCCGGCTTCTGATTGGTGTCTAGTCCCAGTGCGAGACCGAGGCCCTCGAAGCGCGCGTCGAAGACGGCTTCGTCGAAAACGGCGTCGCCGACGGTGACTTGATACGGCTTCGCGTAACGGGTGTAGCCGAGACCGAAATAGATCGGCGGGATGCTGCCCGGCTTGGCGCCGATGATCCCGGTCGGGTCGTTGTCGTGGTTGTAGCGAAAGCCTGCCACGAACGTCTCGTAGAACGAGACGATGCGCAGCGCGGCGTTGGTCTCGGGAAACGAGTCGAGCGGGGCGTTGCCGTCCGCCGAGTGCGGGATGATGCGGACCAGGCGCCCGTTGCGCGGCGAGCCCGAGGGGCTCAGCTCTGCGGCCGCAATCTGCCCTGACCACGTTCGCCCCCTTCGCGCCGGCCCTCGATCTCGAGCGACCCCCCGGGTCTGCGCAAGCCGCGCTGGACCACGATCTGTTCGCAGTGCCGAGCGCCGAGTCCTTCACGCAGCACTTCTACGGCGGCCTCCGGGCGACAATCCCCGCAGGTATAGAAATCGACGGCCGCGTAGCCGCACTCCGGCCAGGTATGCAGCGAAAGGTGGCTCTCTTCGATCACCACCACGCCGGTCACTCCCTGCGGCGCGTAGCGGTGAAATACGTCGGCGACCACGCGCGCCCCCGCGGCTTCGGCCGCGCGGCGCATCAAGGCCCGCAGCGCCGGCTCGTCGTCGAGCAGCTCGCGATCGCAGCCGTCGAGCTCCACCAAGAGGTGCTTGGCCAACGTGTCCAATCGCTTGGACCGAGGCTTAGCTCAGCTTCTTGCCCGGGTCACGCAGCGCTTCGAGCTTCCGCTCGACGGCGCGCGCGTTGATTGTCCCCTTGTACACGTAGAGCGCCGCCGAATCGACGTCGTCGAGCAGCGCTTCACTGACCCTGAGGCGGCTGCTCACGGCGAACAGCAGCGGCTTGCCGACACCGCGCTGCGCCATCTCGATCCGGCGAAACACCGCGTCGCGACTCCAGAATCCGAGCACTTCCAGGAACACGCGAGCTCCGCTCGGGCGATGGGTGAAAGCGAGGTCGGGCACGCACACCCCTACCCCCGGCAAGTCGACGACCGCTTCCGTCGGTTCGGCGCTCCAGTCGCTATCGAGCGCCGTGAACGCCTCGACCAGCGCCTGGATATCGTCCGGCAGCGGCGAGCGCGCCCGCCGGCCCGGGCTCGCGCGATGCTCGAACTGGAAAAACAGCGGCTCGCGCGCCTTGCCCCAGCGCAGCTCGGCTCGCAGCTTGAGAGCGTCGCACTCCTCGAGCGCGGGCAGCACCAGCGCCAGCGA
>Ga0111538_10006728_pt1 | contig 15527 bp, 15 predicted proteins | sample SoiMethybrSBSTD1_FD_79669 | JGI IMG/M metagenome (GOLD analysis project Ga0111538, IMG submission 79669) | Bulk soil microbial communities from a Populus tree surrounding site in Tennessee, USA - Soil MetaG P. TD hybrid SBSTD1 (version 2)... | ecosystem: Environmental > Terrestrial > Soil >...
CAGCGCCGCCAGCGCGGCGGCGATCAGCGCCAGATGGACCGACCCCGGCCGCCGCGCGACCCCGTGCGCGTAGGCGTACCCCGCGAAGAGCGTCGCCTGGAAGAAGAGCGCGCAGGTCGTCCACACTTCCGGCCCGCCGCCGAACCAGGGGAGGATCCACTTGCTCAGCAGCGGCTGGACCTGGAACAGGAGGAAGGCGCCGAGGAAGATCGTCGCCGCGTGGAGGCGTCCCATCACGCCGGCCGCAGGGGCCACGACTTGAAGCGGAACTCGCCGCCGTCGTGCTCGACGTAGTCCTGGCTCCCGCCGCACCAGTCGCCCATGATGAACACCTCGCGCGGCCGGCCGTTGACGCTCTCGCGCAGGTGGGTGGGCAGGTGGATGTGGCCGGTGATGAGCACGTCGGCCCCTTGCTCGAAGAACGGCCGGGCGCGGTCGAACAGCTCCTCGCCTTTCCACGTGTAGGACGGCGTCGTCTTCTTCGAGACCTTGCGGAACCCGCGGACGATCGACCGCCCCACGAACGACGGCACCTGGAGCCAGAGGTCCTCGATCGGCTTCGACCGCATCATCGTCCGGTACGCGGTGTACTTCGGATTGGTGTTGTAGATGAAGTCGCCGTGGGCGAGCAGCACGGTGCGGCCGCCCAGGTCGATGCGCGCGCGGTCGCCGAGAACCTTCATGCCCGTGCGCCGCTCGAACTTCTCCTCGACGAGATAGTCGCGGTTCCCCTTGATGAAGAAGATCGGCGTCTTTTCGGACTTCTTCCGGATCGACTCGATCTCGCTCCGGTAGTCGTCCATCCCCAGATGCTTGGGCCCGATCCAGTAATCGAACAGGTCGCCGACGATGTAGAGCGCGTCGCAGTCCTGTTCGAGGAACTTCAGGAAGGGCTGATTATTCGCGGCATCCTTGGCGCGGAGATGGACGTCGCTCACGAAAAGCGTGCGCGGCATCGCCCGAGTATAGCGGAAATCCGAATGCCGAAGGCCGAAATCCGAACGAAGAGACTAGGCGACGATCTGAGGTCGAGCGGGCCGTACCGGTACTGAGTACTGTCTCCTGTCTACTGCTGCGGGATCCACATGACTTTCTGGATCGTGCGCTCCTGGCGCTCGCCGATGTCCTCGACGATCCGCATGGTGACCCGGATCGCGGGGATCCGGTAGGCCGTGCCGGGGGTGTCGTTGAGGCCGGTGTCGTTGCCGATCGGGTCGTCGTGGGTGAAGTGGGTGCCGACCTGGGAGAACTGCCGGTTGTTCGCCAGGTACTCCAGGTTGAAGCTCACCACGTAGTAGCAAAGTTCCTGGTCCTGCACGATCACCTGGTTGCCCTGCTTGTCGTTGACCTTCGGGATCAGGTCGAAGATCGGGGGCTGGCCGGCGGGCTGGTTCGGGTTCTGGAGGCGCACGCGGCGCATGAGCGTGTAGAGCGGCCGCTTGGTCCGCGCGGTCTTCGTGTGGGTGGCGTCGCCGGTCTGGAGATACTTCTGGACGTCGGCCATCGGCTTGTTGATGGGGCTCGAGGCGCCGGCGCCGGGAGAGTCGAGCGTATGGTCGCCGGGGATCAGCAGATAGGTGACTTCGCAGGTCTGGACCGAGTCGCCGACGGTGGTGACGGTGCGGAAGCCCATCGCGTCGCCCGCCCGCTCGTAGTGGGCCTTCTGGTCGCCCGTGCCGCCGAGCTTGGGCAGCTCGCCGGAGCCGTCCCCAATGCCGCTGTCCATCGGGGGGACTTCGCCGTTGTCCATCCAGAACGCCTGGGGGATGTGCTCGGTCGGGATGTAGGTCCCGCCGCCCGACGTCCCGGGCGCGCCCGCCTTCTTCTTGGCGGGATCCAGCGGCTCGTTCAGCCCGAACGCGCCGAGCAGGTCGTTCTCCATGATGTCGAGCGCGTAGCGCGCGTTCGTGTAGACCGTCATGCGCGCTTCCTGGTTCGCCACGGTCTCGGTCGTGTTCACGAAGATCATCGTGATCGCGACGATGAGGATCATCATCAGCGCGATCGAGATGAGCAGCTCGATCAGGGTGAAGCCCGCTGCAGGACGTCGGCCGTTCTTGCGCATCATGGACGGTTCCTCCTACCGGACCGAGATCCGCTTCGTGAAGGTCGTGATGTACCGGCGGTAGGTCTGGCCCGCGCCGGTCGTGGTTCCCTGGGTCAGCTGCGACGACATCCGGAGGATATGGATCCGGACCTCGTACAGCTTCGACATCGCCTCATACTCCTCGGCCTTCAGCACGGCGTTGCGGTACGGATCGATCGCGCCCGGATTGCGGCGCTGATACCACATGTCGTCGACCTTGCGGATGTCGAACGAGAAGCCGAACTGCGTCAGCGGATCGGTCGGGTCGTTCATGTCGTGGACCGACTTCACGCTGTTGATGACGAACTGGTCGCCGCCGAGCTGGAAGTGGCGGTCGTCGGCCTCCGGGTCCCAGTTGCCGCCGGTCATCTTGGAGCCGTTGTCGCCGGGCGCCCCGGAGCCGCCCTGCCCGGGCGGGCTCGAGGTGCTGGGATAGTGCCACCAGTCGAGGTTCGTCGTCGGATTGGTCGGCAGCGGCGGCAGGACGAACGTGTACCGGCCGATGGCGGTGCCCGCCGACAGGTCGTGGGACATCGTCACCTTGAGCTTCAGCGTCGTCGCCGCCTTGTCCTCTTCCGCCGCCTGGAAGCCCTGGACGAGCGAGTGGGCGACCGACTCGGCCAGGATCGCCGCGTTGGTGGCCTCCATCGACTCCGTCCCCGACTGCAGCGCCGGCGGGAAGAGCGCGAGGATGCCCAGGACGCCGAGGACCATGACGATGAGCGCGATCAAGATCTCGATCAGCGTCATGCCTTTTTCAGCGACGCGGTTCCGCATGAAAATCCCTCCGTCCATGGACGTGTTAATTGTCTTCATTGACGAAGAAGTTGCGCCGGATCTTGCCGCTCGCGCGGTCGAGGTCCAGGCACATCACGAACGGCTTGTTCTTCACCCGCAGGATGATATCCCCGACGGGCTTGGGCGACGGGCCGTTCATGATCTTGTCGAACGAGGACGCCTGCATCTCCGTGTAGCCGGGGCTGAAGCCGCAATAGCCCGAGGGGGAGATCGCCAGCCACACCGGGGCATGCTCGAACACGACGCCCTTGGGCAACTCCGTGTAGCTGTTCTCGACCGCGGGATCCGAGTCGTCCGATTTGGGGTTGTTGTCGCCGTTGTAGAGGCCGTTGTTGTCCATGTCGCGGTGGATCTCCATCCACCCTTCCTCGTTCTGCTTGGAGAAGGCGATGAAGTGGTACTTGTGGGTCTTCGCCGCCTCCTGCTTCGCCTGCGCCAGCACCTGGGTGACGATCATCGCCCCCTGCCGCGCGCCCTGGCCCCGGAAGAACGTCGACAGCAGCGCCACCGACATCGTCACCAGCAGCACGATGATGACGATGACGATCAGCAGTTCCAGCAGCGTGAAGCCCTGTTCGCGCCTTCTCATGCGACTCACCTCTAGTTCCTCTTGTAGGCGATGTCGTCCGAGGTCCCCGAAACGCCGTCGGGACCGCACGACCAAAGCTTGAACTGCTTGCCGTTCACGGTGTACTGGATCGGATTGTCCCAGGCATCCTTGACCCACTCGGGCTGCTGGATCGCCGTGGCCACGGCCGCAATCGTCGCGGGCGGGAACCCCTTCACCGCGACCTGGTTCCCGGCCTCGAACCCGAGCGCCTGGATCCGCCCCCGGGCCACCTCGATGCGGCTCGACTCGACGAAGTGCATCAGGGCGAACGCCATGCTCGCGAGGATGGCGAGCACCACGATCACCACGAGCACTTCCAGGAGCGTAAACCCTCCTTCGCGCGCCGAGCGGAGCGAGGCATGCGCGAAGGAGCCCTCCGAAGCGCCCGACGCAAGGCGCAAAGGAGGGCCGCTCCTAGGCGCGCTACGGAGGGCAAGCCCTTTCCTCAACATCAATACTCCTTGGCCCAGTTGGTCACGTCGTCGTAGTCGGCGGCCGCTTCGTCGAGCTGATCCTTGCCGTCCTTGCCGGACGACCAGATGTCGACGCCCTTCTTGTTGTAGTGGCCCGGCACCTTGTACTTGATCGGCTGATCGAAGCCGTCGACGATGGGCACCGGATTGTTCGCGGGATCGGGCGTCCCGCCCTTGGCCTCCTGAAGCATGTCGCGCTGGAACTCGACGATGGGCGGCTTGGTCGACACCAGCGCGGCGCCCATGTCCGACTTCACCGTCTGGATCTTCCGCTCGATGCCCAGATGATGGTGGAGGCTGCGCGAATCCTGCTTGTCGTTGGGCGGATAGACGCCGAAGTCCTGGTGGTAGGCCTTGCAGGCGCTGTCCAGGAGCTTGACCGTCGCGGCCGTCTTCGCGTACCGCGCGCGGTCGATGACGCTCGAGATCAGGACGACCAGCAGCGACACGAGCAGCGTGATGATCGTGATGACGACGAGAATTTCAACGAGCGTGAATCCCTTGTCCTTGCGCTTCATCGCTCCCCCGACAATGTGCCTCGAACCCCCGTCCGGAGCGCCTTACTCGTACCTCACGCTGTAGGCCGCGGTGGGCGCGGGCGCGCTGCCCTGATAGTCGCACCCCGCGCACCACATGTCGAAGCTGGTGACCTTGTAGTACGGCGCGCCGCCGGGCCCCATGGTGCCGGCCTGCGGGCCGGCCTGGCCCGGCTTCTTCTCCGCAATGTTGTTCCGGTAGTGGACCAGGTTGCTGGGCGCATCGGCATCCTTGCCCCAGACGGGGTTGACGACGTTGCCGTTGGGCGCCGCGCCGTCCAGCAGATCGGTCGGGAAGTCGAAGTACGGCAGCTGCTTGGCGCCCTTCTTCGAAAGGGCGTTCACCATGTCCTTGCTGCCCTGCCCCTTGCCGGGCGGGTAGACGGCGTAGTCCATCTCGTAGGCCTTGCAGGCCTGAGCCAGCTGGCTGATCAGCGACGACGCGGTTCCCTGCCGGGCGTTGCACAGCGCCTTCATCAGGGCCGGCAACAGCAGCGCGGCGAGCAGCGAAATGATGACCACCACGATGAGCAGTTCGATCAGAGTAAAGCCCTTACTCCGACGGCCCTCGTTACCCATGTAGACCCCCTTTCGATCCTAGGCGCCCCGGCGGATAATTATAAGAAATCACGGACCGGGAAGACACCATTACCCCGCCTGGGATAGGAGCAAACCCCATACCACCCGCCTCCGGAACAGGCCCCCTCAGGAGCCCTCCAGAGCCCCCCTGGACCCCTTCTGCCGCGTCGGCCAAACCCGCCTCCCGCCAGGACCCCCGGCTGTTACCCTGAAGTAACATCGTTACGGAGTCGAAACGACCGAGTCCCAGTTGTTCACCCCGTCTTTCGTGCCGTCCGACCCCGATCCCCAGAGGTCGAAGTTCTGCAAATTATGAATAACCGCGGCCCCGGCCCGCGGCGTCCGGTTGTTCCGGTAGTAGAGGATCCGGCTTTCGGGTCGCGTGGGATTCCGGAGATCGCTCGACGGCGTCAGCATCTCGTCGACGAACGTCATGTACGGGAAACCCGACTTGGAGGTCTCCTGGAGGGCCTTCACCAGGGACGCGGTGCCGGTCCCGTCGCCCGGGGGGAACTCGCCGCGCTCGTGGTAGTAGTTCCACACCTCCTGCGTGAGCGCGTCGACCAGCCGCTGCGCCTCCGCCTGGCGGCGCGTCTCGCGCTCCTGCGGCGACGGCGGCACGAGCAGGATCGCGGCCGCCGAGCTCAGCGTGACGACCGCTACGACGACGATCAGGATCTTGGAGAGGCCGTTCATGCCGGCCTGTTGCATTGCAAAGGGTGTGCCGGCCGCTATAATCGAGGCAGCCGATGCTTTTCACCCTCGTCCTTCAGAGTCCGCCTCCGGCCCCCTCCACGAGCTCGACGACGGGGATCCTCCTGATCGCCCTCGTCATCGCCGCGCTCTTTGTCGCGGTCATCCTCCCCCGCCTCCGCCGGCGACAGGACGGGCCGCGCGAGGTGCTCGGCAGTTTCGGAGCTGCCGCCGGCGGCGCCCGCGAGGAGCTCGAGCGGCTGCTGACGGAAATCCAGGATCTCTCCCGCGAGCACATCGCGCGGCTCGACACGAAGATCCGCATGCTCAACCAGCTGCTTCTCGAGTGCGACCAGAAGAAGCGGGAGCTCGAGGCCCTCCTGGCCAAGGCCGGCCCGGACGCCCCGGAAAAATCCGCACCTCCGCCCAAGGCCGCGAACCCCCTCCACGACCAGGTCTACTCCCTTCAGGATTCCGGCAAGGAGCTCCTGGACATCTGCGCCGCCACGGGGCTCGAAAAGGGCGAAGTGGAGCTGATCCTCGGCCTCCGCAAGATGAATTGAGCTTCCCTTGATTTAGACTCTCATCGTGCTAGACTAAGGTCCGAATGAGCAACAAGAAGGTCGCCCTGATCTCCGACCTCCACTCCAATATCGAAGCCCTCGAAGCGGTCCTCAAGGACATCAACTCCCAGGGCGTGGAGCAGGTCTACTGCCTCGGCGACCTGATCGGCTACGGCCCGAACCCGCGCGAGATGATCCGCCACGCGTTCAACTGGTCCTTCTCGCTCCGCGGGAACCATGAGGACGCGCTGCTGTTCCTCGCCCTCGACTTCAACCCCGAGGCCGCGCAGGCCATCGACTGGACGCGCAACCAGCTCAACGACGTCTCGGCCGCCAAGGAAGAGAACCACCGGATGTGGAACTACCTGGGCGACCTGCCCGACATCAAGGAAGACGACGGCGTGACCTACCTCCACGCCTCCCCCCGCAACCGCACCAAGGAGTACGTGCGGCCCCACGACGTCCAGGACAAGGAGAAGATGGAGGAGATCTTCTCCATGATCAAGCACGCCTGCTTCTGCGGCCACACGCACGAGCCCGGCGTGTTCACCGAGGACTTCAAGTTCTACCCGCCGCGCGCCTTCGCCAACAAGGTGAAGCTGTCCGACGGCCGCAAGTACTACGTCAACATCGGTTCCGTGGGCCAGCCGCGCGACCGCGACACGCGCTCGTGCTACGTGATCTGGGACGCGGAATCGCAGGTGGTCGAATTCCGCCGCGTGGAGTACGACTACCGGAAAACCATGGACAAGATTTTCGCCCTCAAGCAAATCCCCCGCCGGTTCGGCGAACGCCTCGAAGTCGGACGCTAAGCCGGTACTCAGTACCCAGGACTCAGGCAGACCTTCCCCGCTGCTCCCCCGAGGGGGACGGTGCAGCCGGACCTTGGAATTGATGTGAATGAAGGAGGGGGACGACTCTGCCTGTGTCCGGGGTACGGAGTCCTGTTATCTTCCGCCGTTGAGGGGCTGGCGGTAGGTATCGATTTTCCAGGCGTTGTTTTCGTACACGAGCCCGTACAGCTCGGTCGGCGTCCCCGGGCCCGAGCGCACCGCGACCGTCACGCCCGAGTCGTCGCCGTAGACCTGCGCGACCTCGACCCGTGAGAGCGCGGCCTTGATCCCGTTGGCCGTCAGGGTGAAATACTCCCGGAACATCTTGGCGAACGAGGGGTGGTCGAGCACGATCCCCTGGAGCGGCTCCGTGCGGCCGTTCCCGTGCTTGCCGGAGACGCCCAGCCAGAGATCCAGGTGGGTGCGCGGCTCGCCCGTCAGCTCGCCGCGCCAGCGGCGCGCGATGGCGTCGTTCTCGAGGAAGCGCTCGTAGAGCCATTCCGACTTCCGGGCGTCGGTGAATCCCGCGAGGGTCTTCTCCGCGTCGCCGGCGGCGGCGGCTTTGGCCCATTCCTCGAACGACTTCTTGGCGAAGTCCGTCTGCTTGGGCGCCTCGGCGCACGAGACGGCGAGCAGCATCAGCGCGGCGGCGGCGAACGTTCTCACGCGGTCATCCCTCCCTGAAGCTTCCGGACGGCTTCGTCCAGAGACACCGTCTGCTCGGCCCCGTCCTTCATGTCCTTCAGCTTGACGGCGCCCTTCTGCGCCTCCTCGGGACCGATGAACAGAGCATACCTCGCCGCGGCTTTGTTTGCGCTCCTCATTTGGGCCTTCACGCTGCGGCCTTCGAAGTCCATGTCGCCCGACAACCCCGCCCGCCGCAGCGCCATCACGGTCTTGAAGACTTCGTCGCGCGCCACGTCGCCCGCCGCGATGGCATAGAAGTCCGGCGCCGGCGGCGGCGCCTCTCCCCCCATCGCGAGCAGGATCCGCTCCACGCCCGCCGCGAACCCGACCGAGCCGACGTCCGGCCCGCCCATGCTTCCCACGAGCGTGTCGTACCGGCCGCCCCCGGCCAGCGCATTCTGGGAGCCGAGCGCCGACGAGCTGAACTCGTAGACGGTGCGGGTGTAGTAGTCGAGCCCCCGGACGATCCGCGGATCGACCCGATACGGGACGGCGCACGCCTGGAGCGCCTTCTCGACGACGGCCATGTGAGCCTTGCACTGCGGGCACAGGTGGTCCATCGCCTTGGGAGCGTCCTTGAGCTTTTCCGCGTCGACCTTGCAGTCGAGGATGCGGAAGACGTTGCGCTCGAATCGCCGCTGACAGTTCTCGTCCAGCGTCCCAAGCAGCGGCCGGATGTACGCCTTGAGGGCTTCCCGATAGGCCGGACGGCACTCCTTGCAGCCGATGGAGTTGATGCGCAGCTCCCATGCGGTCACGCCGACCGCCTTCAGGATCTCCGCGAAGAGCACCATCGTCTCGGCGTCCACGAGCGGGTCGCTCGACCCCATGGCCTCGACGCCGATCTGGGTGAACTGCCGGTAGCGCCCTTTCTGGGGCCGCTCCTTGCGGAACGCCGGGCCGAGGTACCAGACCTTCCAGAAGTTCTTCTTGGCGAACAGCTGGTTCTCGATGAGGGCCCGGATCGTGCCGGGCGTCAACTCGGGCCGGAGCGAATAGGTTCCCTTCTTGTCCTCGGGATCGCCGAAGGTGAACATCTCCTTCTCGACGATATCCGTGGTCTCGCCGCTCGACTTGTGGAAGAGCGCGGTGTACTCGAAGATCGGGGTCCGGACTTCCTCGTAGCCGAACCTCGAGAACGTCTCGCGCGCCGCCTTCTCGAGGCGGTTCCAGAGCACCACCTGCTCGGGCGTAATGTCGCGCGTCCCCTCGGGAGCCTGAAAATTCATGGGGCGGATATTAACTTCTTTCCACTTGGGCCGCAAAGGGATATCACTGAATCATGAGTCCGGCGCCCCCTACCCCGTCCGTGCGCGTCTCGGAGTTCTACGAGCGCAAGCGACGGTTGGCGTACGTGTTCGCCTGGCTCAGCATGGTCTTCCTGATGGTCGAGCTGTTCCTCGGCTCCCTCCTCGAGCTCAGCAGCCATCCCCGCGCCTCCGCCACCGACGACGCCGTCTGGCTGCTCCACCGCTGCCTCACCCGGGACAACCCCGAGGGAACCCGGCTCCTCGTGCTCGACGCCTCCCTGAAACTCCGCGAGGAGCCGCTGGGGCTCCTGGACGATGCGACCGCCGTCCTCCCCGAAGGGCACGACGTGACCATCTTCTACGGCTCCCGCGCCTCCCTGATGACGGACCGCCGGCTCGTCCGCAGCGTCGACCTGGGGCAGAAGTGGGACGTCCTGGCCGCCGTCGGAGACCCCGCCGCCCCCTGGATCTTCGGGTGGAACGACGGGAAGATCGTCGCCCGCCGGCGCGCCGACGGCGCCTGGGGCCCCGAGATCGAGGTCGCCCCCGCGGGACTCCTCGAGCGGCTCACCGCGTGCCGCGACGGGAGCGCCGGCCCGATGGTCGCCTGGCGCGAGCGGGGCAAGACGGCCGTCCAGACCGCGCTCTTCGACGGAACGCGCTTCGCCCCCCGAGCGGCGTTCGAGGTCGGCGCCGTCCAGCAGTGGGACGCCGTCCTGTCGCGCGGCCGCATCCTCCTCCTGTACTTCAACCGCGACGACCGGAGCTTCGCGACGCTCACCCTCAGGGTCGACTGCTGCCCGCAGTGCCCGTCGCCCGTCGCGTCGAAAAAGATCACCTTCGGCGACCCGGTCCTGCGCCTGGGCCGGCGGCTCACCGGCATCGCGATGCTCCCCGGCGGCGACCGCCTCCGGATCTTCGTGACGCGGACCACCTCGATCATGACGACGAGCGTTCCGCTCGACACGATCCAGCCCGAGACCGGCGCGCGGTTCGTCGAGATCGTCGTCGATCCCCTGTGGCGCAACATCGCCGGGGCCGTCACGCCCACCCTGCTGGTCTTCTTCTCCTGCTCCCTGGTCTTCCTGGGCTTCACGCTCCTCCGGGAGCGGGCCCGCATCGCGTCCGGCGAGGCGGCCTCGAGCCCCGACTTCCGCTACGCCGGCCTCCTGCCCCGCGCCATGGCGTACATCCTGGACTTCATCGCGCTCTTCCCGATCTGCGTGGCGATCTCCGGGATCATGGCCGTCTCGGTGGAGGACTTCGAGGACCCGAATTACGCCACGATGATGCTCGTCTGGGCGGGCGCGGAGATGGTCTACCGGTTCGTCATGGAGTGGGCGTTCGGGTGGACGATCGGGAAGCGCATCATCGGCCTGCGCGTGGCGGAACTGGACGGCGCGCGGCCGACGTTCCGCGGCGCGATCGTCCGCAACGTGACCCGGATCATCGACGGCCAGGTCCCGTTCGGGGTGATCCTGGGCCTCTTCCTGATGCTGAAGACCGAACGCCGCCAGCGCCTCGGCGACCTGCTGGGTCGGACGGTCGTCGTCCTGGATCTTTAAAAAGAAAAAGGCCCCGCGGGCCTTCCCGCGGGGCCTTTCAGGTACGAGTTCTTCCTACTTCTTCACTTTGACGGCCTTCTTGGCCTCGACCTTGATCCCCGCCGCCTTGCGGAGCTCGTCGACCTTCTCGATCTTCTCCCAAGTGCACTCGGGACGGTCCACGCCGACGTGGCCGTAGCGGGCCGTGTTCTTGTAGATCGGCCGGCGGAGGTTGTAGTACTCGATCAGCCCCTTGGGCGTGAAGTCGAAGGTCTCCTCGACGATCTTCGTCAGCTTCTCGGGCGACACCTTGCCGGTGCCGAAGGTTTCAACGAACACCGACAGCGGCTTCGCCACGCCGATCGCGTACGAGAGCTGGATCTCGCACCGGTCGGCCAGGCCGGAGGCCACGACGTTCTTCGCCGCATGGCGCGCGGCGTAGCAGGCGCTGCGGTCGACCTTGGTGGGGTCCTTGCCGCTGAACGCGCCGCCGCCGTGGTGGCCCATGCCGCCGTACGTGTCGCAGATGATCTTGCGCCCCGTCACGCCGCAGTCGCCCTGCGGGCCGCCGATCACGAACCGGCCGGACGGGTTGATGTGGTAGATGATGTTCTTGTCGATCAGCCCGGGCGGCAGCACCGGCTTGATCACCTTCTCGATCAGGTCCCGCTCGATCTGCTTGTGGCTGACCGAGGGCGAGTGCTGCATCGAGGCGACCACCGTGTGGATGCGCACCGGCCGGCTGCCGTCGTACTCGATCGTGACCTGCGCCTTGCCGTCGGGCCGCAGCCAGTTGACGTCGCCGTTCAGGCGCACCTCGGCGGCGCGCCAGACGATCTTCCGGGCGAGGTCGATCGGGAGCGGCATGTAGAGCTCGGTCTCGTTGGACGCGTAGCCGAACATGATGCCCTGGTCGCCGGCGCCCAGCTCTTTGCCCTTCCCGGTGTCGGCGGTGACGGCCTCGTCGATGTCCGCGGACTGCTGGGAGATCGCGGTCAGGACCGCGCAGGTGTGATAGTCGAAGCCGATCTCGCTGGAGTCGTAGCCGATCTCCTTGATGGTCTGGCGGACGACCTCGGGCACCTCGATGTAGGTGTTCGTGGTGATCTCACCGGCCACGAGGACCATGCCCGTCTTGACCAGCGTCTCGCACGCCACGCGGGCATTGGGGTCGTCCTTGATGATGGCGTCCAGGATCGCGTCCGACACCTGGTCGGCCATCTTGTCGGGGTGACCCATCGTCACCGCCTCGGACGTGAAGAACCACTTGCCGTCTCTGGTGCTCATTCGACTACGTTCCTTTCAACACAAACTTTTCGATCAGGTCCATGGTCCGGTCGATTGCACCCTTGCCCATCCGCACCGCGTCTCCGGAGCGCGCGCCGATTTCCCGCGCCCGCGCCGGATCCCGAAGCAGCTCCGCCAGCGCCCCGGCCAGGTCGACCGGGTTGTCGATCACCCTCATGCCCCCGGCATCGACGAGGGTTCTTGCGATCTCCTCGAAGTTCGACAGGCTGGGGCCGCTTACGACGGGCTTCCCGAGGGAAGCCGGCTCCAGCATGTTCTGGCCCCCGCGGGCGCAGAAAGTGCCTCCGATGAAGACTGCGGTGGCTGCCGAGTAGACCCGGGACAGCTCCCCCACCGTATCGAGCAATACCACTCCGTCGCTCGGTCCGGAGGGGGATATTTGGGTCTTTTTATAACACTTCAGATCGGCCGACTCAACCGCTTTTTGGACCTCGGCCAGGCGGTCCAGGTGCCGCGGGGCCAGGATGAGCCGGACCCCCGGAACGACCTTCCGGACCTTCTTGAAGGTGTCCGCCAGGATGCGCTCTTCGGGGTCGTGGGTCGACCCGGCGACGATCACCGGCGCGTCCCCCAGCGCCAGCTGCTCCCGCCACGTCCGCTCCTCGGCCGCGGGGTCGAACCCGATCGCGGCATCGTACTTCAGGTTGCCGGTCACGACCGGCTCCGCCCCCATTGCCCGGAGCCGCTCCGCGTAGACGTCGCTCTGCGCCCCCACCGCCGCCAGCCGCCGGAAGATGGACCGGAAATACCACCCCCAGAACCGGTACCGCCCGAACGACCGCTCGCTCATCCGGCCGTTCACGACCACCACCGGCACCCCCTCCTTCGCGCAGCGACGCACGAAGTTGGGCCAGACCTCGAGCTCCACGAGGACGACGCCGACGGGCCGGATGCGCCGGACCGCCCGCCGCACCGAGCCGCCGAAATCGAGGGGAAAGTAGCTCACCCGCGCCTCCGGAAACGCCTTCTCGGCGTTCTCCCGGCCGGCCAGCGTGTTCGCGGTGACGTGGAAGGCCAGATCGGGGTGCGACTTCTTCAGCCGCGCGACGATGGGCTTGGCGAGGTTGACCTCGCCGACCGACGCGCAGTGAATCCAGAGCACGGGCTTATCCGAGGGGGAAACACAGCCGAACCGCTCGCTCACCCGGTGACGATAGCGTTTGTCGGTCGCCCCCTTGAACAGGAGCCACGGGAAAGCGAGCAGGCCCGCGCTCAGGTAGCCCAGATCGAGCAGAAAGCCCATTCCGTGGAACGATTCGTCCTCAGTTAGGCCAATGGCACTTCTTGTACTTTTTGCCGGAGCTGCACCAGCACGGATCGTTTCGACCCGGCTTCTTCTCGACGCGCACCGGCACCGGCTTCTCGTCCTCCGGGTTCGCCTCCCGGCCGTTGCCGTTCCCGCCGCCGCCCGCCATCGCGAACTGGCCCACCTCGTCCTTGCGGAACTCGGAGGCCTGCCAGCGACGGGCGAACCGCGCGTGATCCTCGGGCACTTCGCTCATGCGGTAGACGAGGGAGGTGACGTCGTCGTCGATCGACTCCATCATCGTGCCGAAGAGCTCGGTGGCGTCGCGCTTGTACTCCAGCTTGGGATCCTGCTGGGCGAAGCTGCGCATGCCGACGATGTCGCGCAGCTGGTCCATGTTGTAGAGCATCTCCTTCCACTTGTCGTCGATGCGGTCGAGGAGCACGCCCCGTTCGAGCGAGCGCAGCATCTGGGAGCCGCGCTTGAGCACCTGGTCCTTGCGCTCGTCGGCGATCCTGCCCGCGACGGCGTCGATCAGCTGGTCCTGCGGCAGCCGGACCAGCGACTCGGCCACCGCGATGTCGGTGCGCTCCTTCACCTGCCGGGAGAACTCGGCGAAATTCTTCACCAGGTCGCCGTGCTCCGGCATGTAGCGGCGCGCCAGCGCGCCGATCCACGACCGCAGGTCCGTGAGCCCGAGGATCCGCTCGCGGTCCTCGTAGGCGATCCCCGCCTGGCGGAGCAGGTCGTCGATGACCTCCTCCGAGTCCTTGCCCGCCTCGTCGAGCGTCGCCGGGACGCCGAACTTCGCCTGGTACCACTCCTTCAGCCCCGCGATGTCGTGGTCCTCGCCCTTGGGCATGAAGCGGGAGACCGCGTCCTCGATGCGCCGCTCCACCATCTCCATCACGGACGCCTTCATGTTGTCGCCTTCGAGGATGCGCTGGCGGAGCGTGTAGATGACGCGGCGCTGCTCGGCGCGGACCTGGTCGTACTCGACCAGGTTCTTGCGGATGTCGAAGTTGTGGTTCTCGACGTTCTTCTGCGCCTTGCCGATCGACCGCGAGACGAGGCGCGACTCGATCCGCTCGCCCTTCTCGAGGCCCATCTTCTGGAGCACGCCCTTCATCCAGGGCGGCGCGAACTTGCGGAAGAGGTCGTCCTCCAGGGAGAGGAAGAACTGCGACGATCCCGGGTCGCCCTGGCGGCCGGCGCGGCCGCGGAGCTGGTTGTCGACGCGGCGCGCCTCGTGGCGCTCCGTTCCCAGGATGTGGAGCCCGCCCAGCTCGGCGACGCCGTCCCCCAGGAGGATGTCGGTGCCGCGGCCGGCCATGTTGGTCGCAATCGTGACCTGGTCCCGCTGCCCCGCGCGCGAGATGATGTACGCCTCGCGCTCGTGGTGCTTCGCGTTCAGCACCTCGTGGACGATGCCCCGCAGCTTCAGGCTCTCGTGGAGGATCTCGGACTTCTCGATTGAGGTCGTGCCCACCAGGATCGGCCGCCCCGTGGCGTGAATCCGGACGATCTCCTCCTCGATCGCGTCGTACTTCTCCTGCTCGGTGCCGTAGACCACGTCGGGGAGGTTCTGCCGCCGCAGCGGGCGGTTGGTCGGGATCGAGGCCACCTCGAGCCCGTAGATCTTCTCGAACTCCATCGCCTCGGTCAGCGCGGTGCCGGTCATGCCCGCCAGCTTCGGGTAGAGCTTGAAGTAGTGCTGGAGCGTGATCGTGGCGTAGGTCTGGGTCTCCTCCTGGATCTTGAGCCCTTCCTTGGCCTCGACCGCCTGGTGCAGGCCGTCGCTCCACCGCCGCCCCGGCATCATGCGGCCGGTGAACTCGTCGACGATGATGACCTCGCCCTCCTTGACGACGTACTCCGTGTCCTTCTTGTAGAGGTGGTGGGCCTTGAGCGCGGTCTCGATGAAGTGGGGCCACTCCATGTTCTCGCCGGTGTAGAAGCTCCCCACGCCGATCAGCTTCTCCGCCTTCTCGATGCCCACGTCGGTCAGGAAGACCACGTGCTCCTTCTCCTTCACGATGAAGTCGCCGGTGTGCTTCTTCGTGCGGTCCTCGAGCACGATCTCCTCGCCCTTGACGAGCTTCTTCGCGGCGCGGTCGGCGTCGTAGTACTTGGTCGTCGATTCCTCCGTGGGACCGCTGATGATCAGCGGGGTGCGGGCCTCGTCGATGAGGATCGAGTCGACCTCGTCGACGATCGCGTAGGCGTGGCGCCCCTGCTGGACCTGCTCCTCCTTGTGGGACTTCATGTGGTCGCGCAGGTAGTCGAAGCCGAACTCGTTGTTGGTGCCGTAGGTGATGTCC
>Ga0111538_10006729_pt1 | contig 15527 bp, 10 predicted proteins | sample SoiMethybrSBSTD1_FD_79669 | JGI IMG/M metagenome (GOLD analysis project Ga0111538, IMG submission 79669) | Bulk soil microbial communities from a Populus tree surrounding site in Tennessee, USA - Soil MetaG P. TD hybrid SBSTD1 (version 2)... | ecosystem: Environmental > Terrestrial > Soil >...
TCCGGTCTGGCCACCAGCCTGGGCGCGCTGCCGTTCCTTTTCGTGCGCGATCTCGCGCGCAGGACCTACGACGGCATCCTGGGGCTTGGCGCCGGGCTGATGCTGGCGGCGGCCACCCTCGGCCTGCTGGCCGAGGCGGTGCGCGGTGTTCACGAAGGCGGCAGCCTCGACGTGACGAAGCTTGCGCTGGTGGTCGCCGGCTTCGTCGTGGGCGTCGGGCTGGCGGCGGCGATGGATCGTTTCATCCCCCACCACCACGCGGGCGGCCACCACCAGCACCTCGGGCACGAGCCCGGTCACGACGTTCACGATCGCCCCGATCGGCACGCGGACGACGACGAGCGCCGGCGCGCCGCGCGGCATGCGTACGCGGTGGTCGGCGCGCTCAGCCTGCACCGCATCCCCGAGGGCCTCGCGATCGGCGCCGGCTTCGCGGTCCCGGGTGCGTCCCGCATCGGCATCATCCTGGCGATCGCGGTCGGCGTGCAGAACGCCTGCGAAGGCATCGTGATGTCGGCGCCGTTGCGCGCGAGTGGTGTCTCGCCGCGGCGCGGGTTCGTGATCGTGGCGCTGACCGGGCTCACCATCCCGATCGCGGCTGCGATCGGGACGGCGCTGGCGGGTGTGGCCGCGGTGACGATGCCGTTCGTGCTCGCGCTCGCGGGCGGAACGCTCATCTACGTCACCTCGAACGAGATCATTCCGGAGTCGCACAGCCACGGCAACGAGGGCACCGCGTCCGCCGGCCTCGTGCTCGGCTTCCTGCTGACGATGCTGCTCGAAGCCGTCCTGTACTGACCGCGGTTAAGGGCCTCGGGCCTCGGGCCTCGGGCCTCGGACTTCCGGAGGAACATCTGCCGTGCCCCGGCCGAACAAGGCTGTGCGTGAGCCGAGACGTCCCTCAACTACCCGAGGTCCGAGGCCCGAAGCCCGAGGCCCTTGACCGAACGGCATTGGTTCTAGCCGGTTCGCCCGGACGTCAGGCGGGCGGCGGAGCGCATCGAGTCCAGCGGCGCGAACGTCGCCATCCGGTGCGACTCTTCTTTCAGGTCCGCGCCGAACAGCTCCACCACCAGCGCCGCCGTCGCCGCCGCGCCGTTGCGCGCGGCCGCTTCCAGGTCGGCGGCCATCGCGCGCGCATTCGGATAACGGTCCTCGATGCGCGTGGCCGTGGCGCGCTCGATGACGGCCGCGAGCGGATGCGGCAGATCGCGGATCGCCGAGCGATCCTCGACGCCGGGGCCCGCGCCCGCCTTCATCAAGAGGGCGTAGGTGGTGTCCTCGCCGTAGAGCGGCTCGCCCGCCGCCAGCGTGTACAGCACCAGCGCCAGAGAATAGAGATCGGCGCGCGAATCCACCTCCAGGCCGCGCGCTTGCTCGGGGGCCATGTACGTCACGTTGCCCTTCACGACGCCCATTTCGGTGCGCGCGACGCGCCCTTCGGACGTCTTGACCACGCCGAAGTCGAGCAGCTTCACCTCGCCCCGCGCGGACACCATCACGTTTTCGGGCGAGACGTCGCGGTGCACGATGCCCAGCGGCCGTCCCATCTCGTTGGTCAGGCCGTGCGCGTACTCCAGCGCCTTCAGCAGCTCGACGCCGACGTAGGCGATGACCTCGACCGGGGGTGGCTGGTGCGCCTGTGCGAAACGGCGCTCAACGACGCGGCCGACGTCGCGGCCGACGACATATTCCTCGGCGAGGAAATATTGGCCCTGCGAGCGGCCGAAGTCGTGGACCGCGACGATGTTGGGGTGGTGCAGCGCCGCCAGCAGGTTGGCCTCGTCGCAGAACTGCGCGACCGCGTTCGGGTCGATGGTCAGCTCGGGGCGCAGGCGCTTGATGACGACCGGGCGCCGGAAGCTGCCTTCCCCCTGGGTGACCGCCGCGTAAATCTCGGCCATGCCGCCCTGGCCGATGCGCTCGACGATCGTGTAGCGGCCGATCGACGCCAGCGCCGCGTCGGGCGCGGGGGCGGGCACCAGCGCCGCGATCGGGGCGTCGGACGCGTGCCGGGCCAGCATCACGTAGAGGCCGATCGAAAACGCCAGGCCGATGATCAGGATCGCCAGCGCCGACCACGGCAGCGGCATGCCGCCCGGGTGGGAGATGGGCGCGGCGACGCTGACCAGCACGCGCAGACCGCCGCCCGAGAGCGGCAACGCCGCCACGGTCTGGGCCCCGAGCCCGAGCGAGCCGGGCGCCGGCAGATCGACCGCCTGTTTGAGCGCCGCCAGATCGCCGGCGCCGCCGGCGGCCCCGATCGTGGCCGCGACGAGCAGCCGCTGCCCGTCGGAGATCGCGACGGCGCCGCCCGCGCGCTCCGCCATCCCGGACATCAGGCCGACGTCGACGATCCGGGTCGAGACCAGCACGGGCCACTCCGAACGGCCGGTCAGCGCCACCGGGCACGCCGCCACCGCCAGCACCTGTCCAGCCGACAGCAGCAGACCGGCAGAGGCGTGGTGTCCCTGGTGCGCGTCGCGCACCATCGAGCGCGCGTCGAAGGTGCCCGGCAGCCGCGACGTCACGAGCGCCGTGTTCTCGTCTCCGTAGAGGCCGAAGCCGTCGACGCCGCGCCGGAACGGCTCCCACCACGGCTCCGTCAGCAGCAGATCGCGCAGCGTCTCCTGATCGACATTGGCGTCGAGCGCGGCGACCAGCCGCGGGTTGGCGGTCGCGTTCTGCGTCTGACCCTCCAGGCTTCCGAGCAGGCCGCGCACGCCGTCGGCGGCGCGCAACGCCGCGGCCTGCGCCTCGGCCGCCACGCGCTCGCCGGCCCGGGTGTGGTCGAGCCGCATGAGCAGCACCACCGCCCCGACGGTCAGCGCCAGCACCGCGCCCGCCGCGAGGGTGGGGGAGAGGGATTTGGTCCGGCTGCTCATCCTAGTACCCGAGCTGGGGCTGGCGTTTGTGTCCGTATTTGTCGGGGACGAAAGGTCCGGGGCGTTTGTCGCCGCCGACCGTGACAGCCACATCGTGCGCCCCGTCGCCGCCGACCACTATCGCCTTGCGCGAGATGTGGGTCGCCGCCTCGTGCCACGCGGCCAGCTCGTAGCGTCCGGGCGGGACGCCGCGGATGCTGAACGCCCCCGACGCCTGCGCCTTCGTGTAATAGGGCGAATCGACGACGAACACGTAGCCGTTCATGGTTGAGTGAATGTTGCAGAGGATCTCGACCGGACCGGGATTGGTGAATGTCCGCGTGTACGTTGCGCCCGTGGCGCGGATACCGGCGTCGAAATCGTTCGGTTTCGCGATCGAGAATACGTTGTGATAGATGCGGTCATCGTTACGAAATTGCACCGTCGTGCCCAGCGGCACGGCCAGCACGTGGGGAAGGAAGGTCTTTTCACGCTGGGTCACCACCTGGTTAGTGGGGGCAGCGATACGGGGCATCGGACCATCTGTTCTTTTTAGCCACAAGACCGCGCCCCCCGGCCCGATATGACCGCCGCCGCTGACCATTCCCGAAACCGAGCCGTGGGTCAGGGACGGGCGACGCGCGGCCGGCGGGGTGACGCGGGCGCGCGTCTCGCTCGGCTTCTCTGGGGGCGTTGGGGCGGTGGGGGGGGCCGGGGCCGTGGGGGGGACCTCGCTCGCTTCCGGCTTCGCCGCCACGCGCGGCGCGAGCCCAGCCTTGGCGCGCGCGTCCCCAAGGAACGGTCCCACCGCCTTTTCGATCTGGGGATCCAGACCGGCGATGCGCAGCAGCGTCTCCCACTTCTCGACCGCCGCCGCCCACTCGCCGCGCTGGTAGGCGAGCTTGCCGCCCGCCATCAGGTTGAAGATCAGGTACTGGCGCTCGGCCGCCGCCTTGAACGTGATGTCCCGGGGCGTCTTGACCGGCAACGGCAGAGGCAGCTCGTCACCCAGCCAGCGCTCCTGCTCCGCCGCGGCGCCGATCGACGGGATGGTCGCGAGCCAGAAGGCCACCGCCGCGGCTGCTGTTACCGCCCGCCCGCTCACCATGTCCACACCACCGACGAGGTGATCACGTTGTTGGCCACGGACGGCGCCCCTTCGAGCTCGCGGTTGACCAGGTATTCGCCCTTCACGATCAGGTTCTCGCCGACGCCGACGTTGAGTCCGGCCGTGAGTCGATCGACCGCGATCGACGCGAATCCGACGAACTCGCCGTGGCGTTGCTCGTAGCGCGCGTAGGGCGTGATCCGGAAGGGCGCGATCGGCAGCGGAAGCTCGTAGGCGGCCTGCAGCCAGAACCCCTGCGCGTAGAAGTCGCTGCTGAAGGCGTACGTGCCCGTGCCGGTCAGCTTGTTCGGGTTGCCTTCCTCCTCGTCGACCTTGACGAATTCGCCCATCAGCGTCAGCCCGCCCACGAACAGGCGCAGGTCGAAACCGTACAGCAACTGCATCGCGGCGCGGTCGTTCTGATCATTGCGCGGGCCGCGCTCGACGCTCGCGCCCAGCTTGACCGACAGCCGCGCGAGGTTCAGCTCGTAGCCCAGGCGCGCGGTGCCGACGGGAACGCCGGTCAAGCTGCGCGACGAGCCCTGCAGCGCCTCGACGAACGTGCCGCTGTTGGTCGCCGACGCGTTGATGCTGACCGCCGACGAGATCGCTATGAGCTGGAAGCGGTAGAACACCTTGACGCCGGTCGACGTGCCCGTCGTGTAGCGCGCGAGCAGCGACGGCGTGATGCCGATGCGGAAGTTCGCCTGGTTCTCCAGGTATTCGATGCCGAAAACGGAATCGAACTTGCCCACGCTGATCGCCAGCTCGGCGCTCTTGATCGGGGCGACGCGCCCGAACGCCTGCTCCAGGAACAGGCGCGTCAGCTCGCCGGTCCCCTCGAGGCGGGGCACCAGCTGCACGCGCGTGAACACCATCACCGGCAGCTCGGGCGACGTGTAGCGGAAGTCGGCGTTCGCGGTGTTGAGGAGGAAGGACGGCGTGCCGCCGATGCCGGCGGAGCGCGGCAGGAAGCCGTTGACGAAGCGCGGATTGCCGCTGGCATCGACACCCGGATCGGTGGAAGCGGCCTCGCCGCGCGAATTCACCGCCGGCGCGAACGGGTCGACGCCGTAGTCCAGCGGGGCGCGGTTGTCGGCCGGGTGGAAGCTGGTCCCGTCGCCCTGCGCCTTGGCGAAGCCGACGTCGACGTAGCCGGTCACGACCAGCGGCGCGACCTGGGGCGTGGACCCGGTCGCCGGCTCCTCGATCGCTTGCTCTTCGTCGGCCGGAGCGACCTCGGCGGCCGCCGCGTCGGTCAGCGCGGGCACGGGCGGTGGCGCATCGGCGGCCGCGGCGCGTCCCGCGCCGACGGTGGTCACGGAGAAGGCGCCGACCGCCACCATCGCGACCGCTCCGCGCCTCACGGATTCACCGGGACCGGTTGCTTGTCGTAAAGGACGAGCGGACCGGTCTGCGTGAGCTCGGTGGCGACGAGGCGCCCGGCGCCGAGCAGCGACTCCAGCTGGGCCTGGCTGTCCAGCCACGCGCAGCCATCGGGAAAGTTGTTGGCGGCGGCCTCTTCGAAACATGTCTTGTCGAGCGCGACGCGCCCCTCGTAGTCCAGCGGATCGCCGTTCGCGCGCATCGCGGCGTCGCGCGCCGCGATGTGGACGTCGCCATGGAACGCGCCCGCCGAGTCGGGCAGCATCGCCTTCACCACGCGCCACAGGCCGCCGAATCGGGGCCGCGGGCCTCCCGACCCGTCGTCGAGGACGACCGTCCCGGCGCTCAGCACGCGCGGTTCGCCCGTCAGCGGCGTTCCGTTGCTGTCGACGAACAGGAACATCGGCGATGTCTTGACCACGGTGCCGTTGTCGCCGACCTGCAGCTCGAAAAGTTCGTGGCCGAAGTCGAACACGCCGACGGTCTGGACCACCTCCTCCGCCTCGAACACGACTTCGCCCATCGGGATGGTCTGCAATGAAATCGAGGTGTTCCACGCGTCCCAGGGCGCCGGCAGGGCCAGGTCCGCCGCGCCGATGTCCAGCGGGCGCAGCGGGCAGGTCTTCAGGCCCGCCGGGACGATCAGAGACGCCGCGTCCAGGAGATCCTTCGACGAGAGGTATCCGGGGACGTCGCCGACCACCGCGTAGTTCACCTGCCAGAACGGGCTGTAGAAACTGCTCTCGGGGCCGACGTCGATGACCAGCGGCGTGTCGATCCGGGCCATCAGATCGGCGGCGATGAACTGGGCGTAGAGAGGCTGCAGCCAGATGGCGTCGTAGTTGAGCCAGAGCTCCGTCGTGACGAAGGCGGCCGGCTGGCCTTCGGCGAAGGCGCGTTGAACCTTCAACATCACGGCACCGGAGGTGTTCTGCGTCAGCAGTTCGCTGGCGGGGATGCCGTCGGGCAGCGTCGGGCCGACAGCCACGCTGCGCCCTTCGGCCAGCGCGGCGTTGATCGCGAACAGATTCCAGACCTTGTGCTCGACGTGCTCGCGCGCGTTGCAGCCGGCCATCGCGAGCGCCACCACCGCCGCCCCGGCGCCCGCCCAGTTCTGGGATCCCCCGGATTGCGTCGCCCTCATCCCACGGTTCAGCTTTGATCCAAGCAAAAGAAAAGTGACCCCTTTCCGCATTCACCCCGGGGAACGATGGCGGCTTGAAAGGGCCCAATAGTACCAGAATCTTCAATACTTCACTCCGGTCCAGGCTTTCGCCGGCAGCGACGGACGAGGGCCGGCGACGGGCAAAGTGCCCGCCCCATCGTACGATCGATCCGCGCGGCATCACGTTCGGCGGCTCACTCAGCAACGCCCGTGCCGGTCCCCGATCGCCCGGCGCTCCGCCGCGCACGCGTCGGCCTGTAGCCGATCTCGCTGTTACACCCGGGAGCTGTAACAGCTACAGGCGGCCAGTGCCTCACCACAGATGTTCTTGATCGGTTGGCGCGCGCTAGGCCTCGGACCTCGGACCTCAGGCCTCGGGCTTCTGGCTCCGGATCCGGACCTGAGGCCCGAGGTCCGACGTCCGAGGTCCTAGGGTCGCACTAGTCGACGATGGGCGCGTCGTCCGGGTTCTGGGGCGGCGGCGAGGGGCGGGTCCCGGCGGGCGCGGGCGCGCCCTCTTTTCGCGTCGCGCGTTCGCGGCGTGTGCGCGGCGCGGGCCTGGCGGCGGGCGGCTTCGGCTGGACCTCGGGCGCGCGCGCGACGAGCGTGATGCGCGCCGGCGGCGGCGCGTCGCGGAACGAGACCGTACGGGTCTCGAAACCCTCGGCCGAGATCACCAGCGTGTGGTCAGCGCCGTCGACGGGAAAGGTTCGCTCGAAGCGGCCTTGACCCGCGACGGCGCCATCCAGCTCGATGCGCGCGGTCGGCGGCTCCACCACGACGGCGGCGGCGTAGCTGCGGGGCGCCGGCGTGACCGGGGCGGCGGGGGTCGGGCTCGCGGTCGCGGGCGCCGCGGGCGGTCGCTTGCCGCCGGCGTCGTCGGGGCGCAGGACGCGAAACGCGACCACGGCGATCGCCGCCAGCGCGAGCACGCCAATCAGCACCGGGATCCGGCGAGATGACGGCGCGCGGACGGGCGGACCGGGGGTTTGATCCCACATCGGGCCGCCCGGCGGGGGCATGGCGGGCGTCGGCAGGCGTCGCGGAGGTGTCGCGGATCGCGGCGTCGAGTCGAGCGCCGTCTCGATCGCGATCGGCCGGCGGGCCGGCGCGCCCGCCGCGCCCGGCGCGAGCGGGCCGAAGGCGTCGCGCCACAACATGCGCGACCGTTCGCTGGCGAAGCGCCACAGGGCGCGCCCCAGATCTTCGACCGACGGGAAGCGCCGCGCCGGCTCGCTCTCGATCGCGCGCAACACGACGGCCTCCAGCTCCGGATCCAGCTCCGGCCGGTGCTGGCGGAGGGGAATCGGGCTGCCCGCGACGATGGCCTGGAAAACCATGAACAAGGTCTCGCCCTCGAAGGGCCGCGCATTGGTCAGACACTCGTAAAGGATGATGCCGATCGCGTACTGGTCGCTGAGGGGGCTGGAGGCGCGGTTGTCGACGACCTGTTCGGGCGCGAGGTAATACGGCGTGCCGAGGACGGATCCCGTGCTGGTCAGTGCGCGCGCGGTCGACGCGTCCAGCCCCTTCGAGATGCCGAAGTCGAGGACCTTCGGCACGAGACCGTGAGCGCCTTCCGCCAGGAAGATGTTCTGCGGCTTCAGATCGCGATGGATGATCCCCGCGCGGTGGGCGGCCATGACGGCCGAGCAGACCGCAAGCACGACGTCGACCAGCTCCTGCGGGTCCATCGGTCCGCCGCGCGCGACCCGTGCCGCCAGGTCTTCGCCGGACAGCAGCTCCATGACCAGGTAGCTGTGCTCCCCCTCGGTTCCCATGTCGGTGACGTCGACGGCGTGCAGGTGACGAACCTTCGAGGTGAGCTGGGCCTCGCGCAAGAAGCGGGCCCGCGCGCCTTCCATCGCCGCCACCGCGGGGGCGAGCACCTTGAGGGCGACACGCTTGCCGATCTCCGCGTGGATCGCCTCGTAGACCGTTCCCATGCCCCCGGCGCCCAGGCGGCGGACGACCTCGTATTTCCCGAGGCGGGTCCCGGGCGGCAGGGTCGCGGCCCCGTTCGGGGCGGGAACCACTGAGTCCGTCGCCATTGCCGAGACGCTACCCGATCACTGCCGGAAGCGCTCGGCGTCGAGGCCCAGGCGTTTCATGACGCGGTGAAGCTGGACCCGTCCGGTGCCGAGCGCGCGGGCCGCTTCCGTGACGTTGCCGCGCGCGGCGGTGAGCGCACCGACCAGACGTTGTTGCAGCTCCTGATCTTCCGTCGACAGCGCGCGCGCCGGCGGTGCCGCGCTGGCCGGCGCATTCGCGTCCGTCAGGCTGACGAAACGAGGGTCGCCGCTCATCAGCCCCTCCTGGGCGAAGAGCCAGGTGCGCGTCAGCAGCTGCTGCAGCTCGCGCACGTTGAGCGGCCAGGAATGGCGGAGGAGGCCGAGCCCCAGGTCCGGCGCGATCCGCGGACCGTCTCCTTCGACGACGCCCGCCTTGCTCAGCAGCGCCGCGATCAGCAGGCCGATGTCCTCGCGGCGCTCGCGCAGCGGCGTCATCGGGTAGACGAAGCCGCTCAGGCGCCCGAACAGATCGGATCGGAATCGGTCGCGGCCGACCCCGACGTCCAGCGCGCGCGGCGAGGTCGCGAGGAACCGGACGTCGATCGGCGTGGGGTGCGCGCGCCCGACCGGAACGACCTCGCGCTCCTGCAGTACACGCAGCAGCGCCCCCTGCGCGCTGGCGCCGAGATCACCGACCTCATCGAGGAGCAGCGTTCCCTTGTCGGCCGCCCGCACGAACCCGGGCGAATCGGCGATGGCGCCCGAGAACGCGCCCTTGACGTGACCGAACAGCTGGCTCTCGGCGAGGCCGTCGGTCAACGTGTTGCAGTTGACGGCGATGAACGGTCCCGGGCGCCCGGACTGTTCGTGGATGGCGCGGGCGAGCACCTCCTTGCCGGTGCCGGTCTCGCCGATGAAGAGCAATCCCACCGTCGCGCGCGCCAGGCGACGGAGATCGCTGAGGCCGCCCGCGAGCGTGGGGAGCAGCGTTCGAAAACCCAACGGCTCGCGTTCGAGATCGCTCGAGACGAGATCGCGCGCGGGTTCATCGGCCCGGCCGTCGAAGGCGCGCAGCGTGATGAACGCGTGGCCGAGCTCGAGGATGTCTTCGGCGCCCACCAGGCCGCGCTCGACGCGCTGTCCGTTGAGATAGCTACCGTTGCGCGAGCCGGGGTCCTCGAGGTACCAGCCGAGGGGCGCGCGCCGCAGCAGCGCGTGCAGGCGCGACAGCGACGGCGAAGGAAGCGAGAGCGTCATGCGGCGGGCGCCCTTGGCCCCGTCGATCGTGGCGGTGCGCTCTTCGCCCCGCCCGATGTGGATTTCGTCGACGCCCTCCAGCGAGAACCGCGCGCCGCCCGCGAGGGGGCGGGCCCCTTCGAGCACGACGAACAGGTAGGGCCGGGTGGCCATGCCCGCGCCGGCCCGGTCGCGGAGACTGTCCTCCACCGTCTCGGGCAGCCCGTGCGGCGGGGGGGCGCCTTTGCCAGCCGTGGTCACGGGCACACGCTAACACGAGGCCAAATGTTATAAGGACCGCCGATGCGGTGGTTCACGGGCTCGACGATCGGCGCGCTCTGCCTCGTCTCGCTGCTGGCCGCCGGGGTTGCGCGCGCCGCCGACGTCGAGGACCCGGAGGCGTTGATCCAGCAGGCGGTCGAGCTTCGACGCAAGGGAGACAACGCGCGCGCGTACGGGTACCTGAAAAGGGCCTATGACATCGCGCGCACCCCGCGCTCGGCGGCGCAGCTCGGGCTGGTGGAGCACGCGCTCGGCCGCTACCCGGACGCCGAGGTGCATCTGGGTGAGGCGCTGGCGACGTCGGACCCGTGGGTCGGGGAGAATCGAGCCCGGCTGGAGTCGAGCCGCAGCTTCGTGCGCAGCAAGCTCGGTCGGGTCGAGATCCTGGGGGCGCCGGGCGACGCGACCGTCAGCGTGGGAGGCGATCCCGCCATCAAGGTCCCGCCCGATCGCGTCCTCTACCTGGCGCCCGGCGAGCGCACCCTGCGCGTCGAAGGGCCGGCGCTTTCGTCCGTCACCAAGACGGTGGCGGTGAACGTGGGCAAGACCGCGACGATCACCGTCGAGGCCAGCAAGGAGACCGGGCCGCCGTCGTCACCGGGTCCAGGCGCCGCGCCCGCGGCCGCCGCGCCCTCCGGAGCGTCGCCAGCCGCCGGATCGTCCGGCACGGACGGGCCGGGTCCGTCCGCCGAAGCGCTCCCTGGGATGCTGCCGCCGCCGGCCGCTGGCCCGGACCGGAGCTCGGGGCGCGGGCTGCGCATCGCCGGCCTCGGAATCGCCGGGGGCGGGCTGGCGCTCGGCGTCGCCGGGATCTTCGTGCGGGGCGCGGCGACCTCGAAGCTGGACGCGATCGCGCGCGATGCGAAGAACGACGTTCCCTACGACGAGAGCAACGGGAACTGGCAGGGTCTGGATCGCGCGGGCGTCGCGATGATCGTGACCGGAAGCGTCGCGGTCGTCGCGGGAACGGTCCTCTACCTGGTCAACAGGACGTCGTCCGAGTCGTCCTCCTCGAACATGGCGCTGGCGTTCGTGCCCGCGATCGGCGGCGGCGGCGCCCTGACGTTCGCCGGACGATATTGAGGAGAAGGTGAACGTGGCATCATCCCGTGGGCGTATCGCCGAGCTTGCGACGCGATGTCTCGTGCTGGCGATCGCGGGCGGCCTCTGGGGCTGTCGCGACCTGGAGGTGTCCGAGCCGTTTCGCTGCTCGACGGCGGGCAACTGCCCGGCCCCCTATCGCTGCGGGAGTGACAACAGGTGCCGGCTCTCGCCGTTCGACGGAGGCGTCGACGCGGCGGGGGGCGGGGGCGGCAGCGCCGGCGGCACCGGCGGGCGCGGCGGCACGGCCGGGAGCAGCGGCGGCAGCGCCGGCACCGGAGGCAGCGCCGGCACGGGCGGCGGCGCGGGCAGCGCCGGCACGGGCGGCACGGCCGGAGCGGGAGCGACCGGGGGAACGACCGGCAGTGGTGGGATCGGCGGCACCGGCGGCGGTACGGCGGGACGCGGCGGTACGGGCGGGAGCACCGGCGGTACGGGCGGCACCGGCGGCGGCACGGCGGGACGTGGCGGGACGGGCGGGAGCACCGGCGGCACCGGCGGCGGTACGGCGGGACGCGGCGGTACGGGCGGGAGCACCGGCGCGACGGGCGGGAGCACCGCCGGCGCCGGCGGCGCCGCCGGACGTGGCGGCACCGGTGGCACGGGCGGGACCGGGGGTACCGGCGGCACCGCCGACACGACCCGGCCGCAGATTGTGGATGTCTCGCCGTTGAACGGTCAGACGGGCGTCGCCTCGAACGCGAAGATCGTCATCACGTTCAGCGAAGCGATGAACCAGAACGCCGTGCAAAACGCCTACAGCGCGGCGAGGCTCCCGCCGGCGCAGGTGACCTTCGGCTGGAACGCCGCGGGCACGATCTTGACCATCACGCCCAACAGTCCCCTTCCGTACGCGTCCGGGACCAGCCCGACGATCCCGGCGACATTGTTCTTGTTCGAGATCTCGACCGCGGCCACGGATCTCGCCGGCAACGGCCTCGCCGCCACATTTTCGTCGAGCTTCACGACCCTACGGCGCATCACGAGCTCGATCCCGGGAACCAACGTTTTCCACCTTTACGACAGCACCCCCATCGGCCCATCGGGCGTGGTGCCGTACGCGTGCACGCCCACGGAGGGCAATAACGTGGGCCGCGCCGTCAGCCAGGCGTTCACGTCGATTCGAAAAATGTACATCACGCTCCAGATCCCGTCCGCGCCGACCGGCGTTACCGCGGTCGAGACGGCGGTCTTCCGCGGCCTCCAGACCCAGGTGGCCGGCGATCCCTACAGCACGAGCGTGCTGACCGCCGACGAGATCCCCTTTCAAGGCGCTCCCGACGCCACCAGCAACACGGTGGCCCCCGTCCGTAGCCTCGGCACCTTCTCGACCAGCGCCTCGACGACGACGCCCGAGATGAGCATCACGGCGACGTTTGCGCAGTCGTTCATCGCGGCCGGCCAGGACACGGCGGTGATGCTCCGACTACAGTTCGGCGCGCTGCCCAGCGTGCAATCCCTCGCGTACTTCTCGTGTACCGGCTTCCTCGCGACCTGGACCTACCTGGTCCGGTGAGCTGACGCCCGGCCAGGGAGCGCACTCCACAGCTAGCGGCTGAGCCCGCGTTCCAGCAAGCTGCGCAGCAGGCCGGTCAGCCGCGTCTTGACCTCGTTCGGCAACTCGGCGACCGACGGCGGCGGGTTCATGACGGCGGCGACCAGCTTGTCGCGGATGCGGCAGCCGCGCTCGGTCACCGCGAGGTGCTTGACCCGGCGATCGTGATCCGTACCCTGCCGCGCGATGAAGCCGCGCGATTCCAGCTTGTCGACGATGCCGGTGACGTTCGAGGCGTCGCACACCAGCGCCTCGGCCAGCGTGCTCATCGGAATCGGGCGCGCGGGATCGAGCACCCGCAGCGCGTGTCCCTGCGCCGGCGTCAGATCGAACTCCGCGCACAGGGCCACCCACCAGCTGCGGGTGGCGAAGAGGAATTCCACCATCGTCGGCCAGAACGCCTCGGCCTTGCCCTGGTTTTCAGCGTCGGTTTCGTTCACCGCACCCATAATGTCGAAGAAGTTAATCGTTGACAACCTAAATTATCGTCGTGTACGACTATGGCCGAGTTCAAATGACCCGTACAACCAGAATCGGAGTGCCGGCGGCGCTTGTCGTCCTCGCTGCCATCGGCTGCAAAAAACCGGAGACCATCGCCAAGGCCGTCGTCGATGCCGACGCGCCCGTCGCGGTGTCGCTCGTCGAGGCGCAGGAGATCAAGACGCCGCGTCTCGTGACCCTGTCCGGCACCCTGGCCGGCTCGGAGGAGGCGCAGGTCGCCGCAGGCGCGGCCGGCAAGGTGATCGCGACCTACGTCGAGCGCGGCTCGGTCGTGAAGAAGGGCGCCGTCCTGGCGCGGCTCGATTCGCGCGCGGCCAGCGCGCAGGCGGCGCAGGCCGAGGCCGACGCCGAGGGAACAAAGATCCAGGCGCAGCAGGCGAAGCTCGACTGCGACCGCACCGAACAGATGTTCCAGAAGGGGGCGATCTCGAAGGCCGACTACGACCGCGCCCACACGCAGTGCGAGGGCAGCAAGTGGACGGTCTCGTCGGCGGAGGCGCGCAGGACGCTGACCGCGGAGGCGCTGCGCGACACCGAGATCCGCGCGCCGTTCTCGGGCATGGTCGTCGATCGCGCGGTGACCGCGGGCGAATACGTGCAGCCCGCCTCGCGCGTCGCGACGCTGGTCGCCACCGATTCGCTGCGCGTGGAGATCACGGTGCCCGAGGCCGACGTCCCGTTCGTGAAGCAGGGGATGCAGGTCGACTTCAGGACCTCGGGCGGTGGCGACAAGGTGTATTACGGCAAGATCCGCTATGTCGGGCCGTCGGTGCGCCGCCAGAGCCGCGACGCGATCGTCGAGGCGGTGTTCGCCAACGAGAAGAAGGACCTGCGCCCGGGGATGTTCGTGACCGCGCGGATCACGCTGGGCGAGCAGAGCTTGCCCGCCGTGCCGGCCAAGGCGGTGCGCGCGGACGGCGCGCTCAGGCACGTGTTCGTCGCGACGGGCGGCCGGCTGGAGGATCGCCTGGTGCAGGCGGGCGAGCCGCACGGCGGCCAGGTGCCGATTGTCAGCGGCATCAAGACCGGGGAGCAGGTCGTCGCCGAGCTGACCCCCGACGTGCGCGACGGCGCCAAGGTGAAGTGAGGACGCCATGCAGTGGCTCGCAAGCATCTGTGTGAAGCGGCCCGTCTTTGCGACGGTCCTCATCTTGACGATCGCCGTCGTCGGCGTGATCGGCTACTTCAAGCTCAACGTCGATCGCTTCCCCAACGTCGACTTCCCGATCGTGACGGTCGTGACAGTGCTGCCCGGGGCCGCCCCCCAGCAGATCGAGACCGAGGTGACGGACAAGATCGAGGAGGCGGTCAACACGATCAGCGGCCTCGAGGAGCTGCAGTCGATCTCCACCGAGGGCGTGTCGCAGCTGATCGTCAGGTTCAACCTCGACAAGGACGTCAACGTCGCCGCCCAGGAGGTGCGCGACCAGGTGTCGACGGCCTTGCCGAACCTGCCCGAGGGGACGAAGAACCCGGTCATCACCAAGCTGGATCCCGACGCGGCGCCGGTGCTGTTCGTGGCGCTGCTCTCGAAGCGCCCGATCCGCGACGTGACCGAGTACGCCGAACACGAGGTTCGCGGGGCGCTGGAGAACGTGCAGGGCGTCGGACAGGTGTCGATCCTGGGCGGGCGCAAGCGCCAGATCCAGGTGGTGCTGGACCCGTCCAAGTTGAGGGCGGCCGGGCTGAGCGCGGTCGACGTGCAGCGCGCCATCGTGGCCCAGAACGTGACCACGCCGGGTGGCGCGGTCGATACCGGTCCCGAGCGGCTGACGTTCCGCGTGAGCGGGCGCGTGCCGACGGTGACGGCGGTCGGCGAGATCATCGTGCGGGCGGTCGAGGGGCACCCGATCGCAGTCCGCGACGTGGGGACGGTGGTCGACGGGCAAGAGGAGGCCGAGACCGCCGCCAGCATCGACGGCGAGCCGGCGGTGGTGCTGTCGATTCGCAAGCAGTCGGGCGCGAACAGCGTCGCCGTGGTTGACGCGCTGAACGAGCGCATCAAGGAGTTCTCGCCGCGGATGCCGCCGGGTTACAAGCTCAGCGTCATCCGCGACAACACCGAGACGACGCGCACCAGCGTCGGCGCGGTCAAGGAGCACCTCGGTCTGGGCGCCGTCCTCGCGTCGCTGGTCGTGCTGCTGTTCCTCGGCAGCCTGCGCAGCACGTTCATCGCCGCGATCGCCATCCCGACCTCGATCATCGGCACGTTCATGTGCATGTGGTGGATGGACTTCACGCTCAACACCATCACCTTGCTCGCGCTGGCGCTGGCGGTGGGCATCGTCATCGACGACGCGATCGTCGTGCTGGAGAA
>Ga0111538_10006731_pt1 | contig 15525 bp, 10 predicted proteins | sample SoiMethybrSBSTD1_FD_79669 | JGI IMG/M metagenome (GOLD analysis project Ga0111538, IMG submission 79669) | Bulk soil microbial communities from a Populus tree surrounding site in Tennessee, USA - Soil MetaG P. TD hybrid SBSTD1 (version 2)... | ecosystem: Environmental > Terrestrial > Soil >...
CTTCGCCATGCCGCCGAATGAACGCGATCTGGGTCCCGTCCGGGGACCAGGCAGGCGACTCCTCGTTGAACGCGCCGGGTGTCAGCGGCTCAGCCTTCTTCGCCGCAATGTCGAACAGCTGCAGGTGCGTCCGCTCGCCGCGCAGATAACCCGACACATCGGCCTTGAAGCGATAGCGATCGATCACGATCGGCTTGGGCGTCTTCGGCTCGCCTTCCTTCTTTTCAGCGTCAGGATCAGATGGATCGCTCGGATCCGGATCCTGAACGACGAGAACGAAACGCTTGCTGTCAGGCGACCACGCGTAATCGGAAACGCCGCCTTTGATGTCGGTCAGTTTGTACGCTTCACCACCGGCGCGGTTCATCAGCCAGAGTTGCGACTTCTTCGCTCCCTGCCGCGACGAGAGAAATGCGAGGTACTTGCCGTCCGGACTCCATCGCGGCGACGACTCGCCTTCGGCCGATGAGGTTACCTGGATCTGCTGCTGACCGTCCCAGCTCGCCATCCAGACGTCGGTGTCGTTCTTGTCTGTCTCCTTAATCGCGCGTGCGACGGTATAGGCGACCCATTTGCCGTCCGGCGAACGCTGCGGATCGCGCACTTCCTTCAGGTTGTACAGGTCATCGACGCTCAGCGGCCTGCGGCCTTGGGCGACGCCGGTCGCGCCCAGTGAAAGGAGAAGAAGGATCACGAGGGTCGACGTGGTTCGCATGGCGTCAATTCACCAATTCACGAATTCACCAACTCACCAATTTACCGAAGGCTGTCCATGAGCTCGGTCAGCACCTCACGACCGGGACGTACTCGCTCGGTCGGAAGCAGCGCGAGCGGTTCGTCGACAATGTTGAGTAGCTTCAGGAAGTCTGGCTTCTCGGGTTCGACATAGAGAATTCCCGTCGCGAACTCACCGCGTTGCGCGGTTTCGTGAATCGTGCGGACGGCATTCCGCTTGTCGGTCGGATCGTAGTCGTCGGAGACCTTCTTCAAGTACAGCCTCGACCCGTCGTGCATCTGTACTTCCTTGGTCGTCCCTGGATCGTACTCGATCGAGATGTCCTCGAAAAACGGCACGAAGCTGACCTCACCCACCGGCTCGTCGTGATCCTTCACGTAGGCGTAGCTCTTGGTCGAGCCCTCGTGATCGTTGAAGGTCACGCACGGCGAGAGTACGTCGATGAGCGCAGTCCCGCGATGACTGAGTGACGCCTTCAAAATCGAGAGCAACTGCTTCTTGTCGCCCGAGAATGAGCGCGCCACGAAAGACGCGCCGAGTTCGATGGCGAGCGCGCACGTGTCAATCGGAGTGAGGTCGTTGACGACGCCAGTCTTCAGTTTCGAGCCCACATCAGCGGTTGGCGAGAACTGACCTTTCGTCAATCCGTAGCACCCGTTGTCCTCGATGATGTAGATCATCGGCACGTTGCGCCGCATCAGGTGCACGAACTGGCCGATACCAATTGCACCCGTATCGCCGTCGCCGCTCACACCAATGGCGATGAGCTTGCTGTTGGCAAGCACCGCACCAGTTCCAACCGATGGCATCCGGCCGTGAACGCTATTGAAGCCGTGGGAGGTTCCGAGAAAGTACGCGGGACTCTTGCTCGAACAGCCGATCCCTGACAGCTTGATCACCTGCTTGGGATCGATGCCCATCTCATAGAAGGCATCAATGATGCGTTCCGAGATGGCGTTGTGGCCGCAACCGGCACACAGCGTCGTCTTGCCGCCGCGGTAGAGCGTGTGCTCGAGTCCGATGCGGTTGATCTTCTTGGCGGGGTCTGGTGTTGCAACGGCCATGGTTTAATTCTCTCCGACTAAAGCAGCCGGCGCTGCTCGCTTGTGGGGAGCAATCCCCTCTTGTGCCAAAATGTCGTCAGTAATCGATCGCGCGTCGATCGGGAGTCCATTGTAGTGAAGCACCTTTCGAAGCTTCGCTCCGCGTTCCGCGCTGAGCGCTAACCGCATCAGGCTCAACATCTGCGCATCGCGGTTCTGTTCGACGACGTAGATGCGCTGGTGATGATCGATGAAGGCCTCGAGTTCCTCGGTGAAGGGATACGCCCGCAGCCGCATGTATGCGGTTGATGCGCCGACTTCGCGCAGCAGCTGGTCGCGGCTCTCTTCAATGGCCCAGTGGCTGCTTCCATACCCGACGATCGCAATGTCAGAGTCCAGGTCGCCAGCCAGGATTGGCTTCGGCACATAGTCGCGTGCGCTGTCGAACTTGCGCGCCAGCCGTTCCATGTTGTTGACGTAGTCGTCCGGGCGTTCGCTGTATTGGCCTCGCTCGTTATGACCAGACCCACGCGTGAAGTACGCTGGCCCACCGGTCCCCGGAATCGTCCGATAGGGGATGCCGTCGCCGTCGACGTCGCGATAGCGGCCCCACTCGCCGATCCGCGCGACCGTCGCTTCATCCAGCAACTTGCCGCGATCGATCGGTCGCTCGGGATACGTGAACATACTGGACATCCACGTGTTCATGCCGAGATCGAGATCGCTCATCACGAACACCAGCGTCTGGAAGCGTTCGGCAATGTCGAACGCCGACATTGCCATCTCGTAGCACTCCTCCACCGACGCCGGGATCAACATGATCTGCTTGGTGTCGCCGTGCGAAAGGGTGGCGACCTTGAGGATGTCGCCTTGCGCCGTCCGGGTCGGGAGACCTGTCGACGGGCCGACGCGCTGGATGTCGAAGATCACTCCGGGAACTTCGGCGTAGTAGGCGAGGCCGGCAAACTCGCTCATCAGTGAAATGCCTGGCCCAGAGGTTGATGTCATGGCACGTGCGCCGGCCCAACCCGCGCCGATGACCATGCCAATTGCCGCGATCTCATCTTCAGCCTGCACGATCGCGAACGTCGCCTTCCCCGTCTCCTTCTCGACGCGGTACTTCTTCATGTAGGAGATCAGGCTTTCCGGCAAGGACGACGAGGGGGTAATCGGATACCACGAGATCACGGTCACGCCCGCCATCATGCAGCCCATTGCCGCGGCGGCATTCCCTTCAACGAGAATCATCCCCGTCGTCTTGTTCATGCGCTCGACCCAGTACGGATCGCGCTTGACGAGATGCTCTTCCGCGAACGCAAATCCCGCTTCAAGCGCCGCGAGGTTGAGTTCAATCGCCTTGGTCTTCTTGCCAAGCTGGCGCCGCAGCGCGTGTTCCATCTCCGCCAGGTCGATGTTGAGGAGCTTGGACAGCACGCCGTCGTAAATCATGTTCTTGACCAGACGCCGAAGCTTCGCGTCGTGGCAGACCTGCGCGACGATCTTGTCGAACGGCACCGCATAAAAAACCAGGTCGTCGCGAACGGCGCTGAGCTTCAACGGTTCGTCGTAAAGGACAGCGGCCCCCGGTTGCAGCGCAAGCACGTCCTCCCTGCCGGTTTCGATGTTCATCGCGACGAGGAAGTCGAGCTCTTTCTTGCGTGCGACATAGCCGTCTTTATTGGCTCGAATCGTGTACCAGGTCGGCAGTCCCGCAATGTTGGACGGAAACATGTTCTTGCCGGAAACCGGCACGCCCATCTGAAAAAGTGAACGGAGGAGGACGAGGTTAGCCGTCTGGCTGCCCGAGCCGTTGACGGTCGCGACCTGGATGCTGAAGTCGTTAGTGATCCGGGGGTTTACCGGATGCGCGGCCCCGTCATGGGCCGCGACGTCAGTCGGAGCCATTCAGGGATCCTTCCGCGGCAATAATAATCAGAGTACCGATCTGCAAATTATAGCAAAACTGCCCCAATTCTGGCGCTTAGGCTGGTGGGGCACCGTCTTTAGACCGTGCCGCTCGTTTATGCGCGTAAGGCGCTTTTGACCGCTGCGCCCAGGTCCGCCGGGCTCTTGACGACGTGGACGCCTGCCGTCGACAGGGCGTCCATCTTTTCAGCCGCGGTGCCCTTTCCACCAGAAATGATGGCGCCGGCATGACCCATCCGTCGCCCGGGTGGGGCCGTCTGACCCGCAATAAAGCCGACGACGGGCTTCTTGAAATTCGCGGAAATGTAGGCGGCGGCTTCCTGCTCCGCATTGCCGCCAATCTCGCCGATCATCACAACCGCCTCGGTCGCCGGATCACCGGCAAACAACTTCAAGGCGTCGATGAAGCTGGTGCCAATCAGAGGATCACCGCCGATGCCGATACACGTCGTCTGTCCGAGCCCGAGCTTGGTGAGCTGGTGAATCGCCTCATATGTCAACGTGCCGCTCTTCGAGACGATGCCGACGCGTCCTTCTTTACATATGTGGCCGGGAATGATCCCCGCCTTCGCCTGGCCCGCGGTAATGAGCCCGGGACAATTCGGTCCGATGAGCCGCGTGTTCGATCGGCGGACGACGGTCAGCGCGCGCATCATGTCGAGCGTGGGAATCCCTTCGGTGATGCACACAGCGAGGGGCAAGTTCGCATCGACCGCTTCGAGAATCGCATCGGCCGCAAACGGCGGCGGAACGAAGATGACTGTCGCATTCGCGCCCGTCGCGCGCACGGCATCAGCGACGGTGTTGAACACCGGCCATCCTTCGTGGGTCGTGCCCCCCTTGCCCGGGGTCACGCCGCCGACGACTTTGGTGCCGTACGCTGCGGCCTGTTTCGCGTGGAAGGTACCTTCCCTGCCGGTGATTCCCTGAACGATGAGACGAGTGTTTCTGTCGATGAGTACGGCCATGATTATCTCGCGAGCGCGACCACGCGCTCGGCGGCTTCCGACATCGTGTCGGCAGTCGTGAAATTGAGGCCGCTGTCACGCAGCATCTGTTTGCCCTGTTCGACGTTGGTGCCTTCCATGCGAATCACGATCGGCACATTCACGCCGAGATCCTTGACCGCAGCGATGACGCCTTCCGCCAGGACGTCGCAACGCAAAATGCCGCCGAAGATATTGATCAAGACAGCCTTCACGTTCTTGTCGGACATCAGAATCCGGAACGCATTTCTGATCTGCTCGGCGTTGGCGCCGCCGCCGACGTCAAGAAAGTTCGCCGGCTCGCCGCCGGCCAGTTTGATGATGTCCATGGTGGCCATGGCCAGGCCGGCGCCATTCACCATGCACCCGATATTGCCATCGAGCTTGATGTAGTTCAGCGAAAACTTCGACGCTTCCACTTCGAGCGGCTCTTCTTCACTGACGTCGCGCAATTCCTTGATGTCCGCGTGGCGATAGAGTGCGTTATCGTCGAAGTTCATCTTCGCGTCGAGCGCCAGAAGGTTGCCCTCTTCTGTGACAATCAACGGATTGATCTCGATCAAGGATGCGTCGGTATTCTTGAACGCGTCGTAGACGGCGTTCATGAGCTTGGCGGCCTGTTGGAACTGGGGGCCCTCGAGCCCAAGCGCGAAGGCAAGCTTTCGTGTTTGATAACCGGCCAGGCCGATCCCCGGATCGATGTACTCCTTGAAGATGCGCTCGGGAGTGTGCTCCGCAACCTTTTCGATCTCGACGCCGCCGTCCGGGCTCACCATCAGCACTGCCTTCTCCGTCGAGCGATCGATCACGATGCCGAGATACAGCTCGCGCTTGATCTTGACGCCTTGCTCGACCAACACGCGCTGCACGACTTGCCCGGAAGGTCCCGTCTGGTAGGTCACCAGGCGCATGCCGATCATCTCGGCGGCTGCCCGGGCCGCCTCCTCCGGCCCCTTCACTACCTTGACGCCACCGCCTTTGCCGCGCCCGCCGGCGTGAATCTGCGCTTTGACGACAACGACGCCGCCGCCAAGTTGTTTGGCCGCCACGTCCGCGTCGGCGGCAGCAAACACCACTTCTCCCTGCGGCACCGGCACGCCGTGCCGCGCGAGAATCGCTTTCGCCTGATACTCGTGGATTTTCATGAATCGATCGCTGGCTCTCTGGAGCGCGCTCGCTGTGCGCGCAATCCTCTAATCATGTGCCGGGCCGACCGACTCGATCAAGGGCGCGCGTAGTACAATCGATCGGATCTCGGAGCTGCGTTGATGTCCACCTTCCGGCGTGCGTTTTCCTCATCGGTCGGAACCAAATTACTTATGGGTCTGACCGGGCTCGCGCTATTTGCCTACATGATTCTCCACCTGATAGGGAACGCACTTATCTTCGCCGGGCCAGAGATTTTCAACGAGTACTCGCACAGGTTGGTTTCCAACCCGCTCGTCATCCCCGTGGAAATCGGGTTACTGGCGATCTTTCTTCTTCATATCTACAAAGCGGTCACGAACTATTTTGCCAACCGGGCGGCACGGCCGGCCGGTTACAAGATGAAGAAGTTCGCCGGGCACACCAGCCGCAAGAGTCTCGCATCATCGACGATGATCTGGTCCGGAATCGTGATTGCGCTGTTCGTGCTCGTGCATGTCAAACAGTTCAAGTACGGCGCGTGGTATCAGACCGTCAGCGACAATTCGATTCGCGATCTCGCGCGCACCGAATTTGAAGTCTTCAGCCATCCGACCTGGGTCGCCTTCTATTTTGTGGCGACAGTTCTCGTTGGGCTGCACCTGCGACATGGAATCGCCAGCAGTTTTCAATCTCTAGGCATCGATCATCCACTCTATACACGGCGTCTGACGATCTGGGGCATCGTCTTCGCCGTACTCATCGGCGGAGGGCTCGCGTGCATACCCGTGTGGGTGTATCTGACGCACTGACCGGCGCGACACTCGACAGCAGAGTGCCCAACGGACCACTGGCCGAAAAGTGGGATCGTCACCGCTTCGAATCAAAGCTGGTGAATCCCGCCAACCGTCGCAAGTACACCGTCATCATCATTGGCACAGGACTGGCCGGCGCCTCTGCTGCCTCGTCGCTCGGCGAACTCGGCTACAACGTCCTGAGTTTCTGTATTCAGGACAGTCCCCGCCGCGCCCACAGTATCGCGGCGCAGGGCGGCATCAACGCAGCGAAGAATTACCAGAACGACGGCGACAGCATTTATCGGCTGTTCTACGACACGATCAAGGGCGGAGACTATCGGTCGCGCGAAGCGAACGTCTATCGGCTGGCGCAGCTCAGCGTGAACATCATCGATCAATGTGTCGCGCAGGGTGTTCCGTTTGCCCGTGAATACGGGGGATTGCTCGACAACCGATCGTTTGGCGGCGCGCAGGTCTCGCGCACGTTTTATGCGCGCGGCCAGACCGGGCAGCAACTCCTTCTCGGCGCCTATCAGTCAATGATGCGGCAGGTCGAGAAGGGAACGGTCAAGAGCCTTGCGAATCGCGAGATGCTCGACGTGGTACTGGTCAACGGCCAGGCGCGCGGGGTCATCGTCCGCAACCTGGTCACCGGCGCGATCGAGCGATACGCCGGACACGCCGTCCTTTTATGTACCGGCGGCTACGGCACCGCCTATTACCTGTCGACCAATGCGGTCAACTCGAACGTGACCGCCGCGTGGCGCGCACACAAGCGCGGAGCGTTCTTCGCCAATCCGTGCTACACGCAGATCCACCCGACGTGCATCCCGGTGTCCGGCACTCATCAATCGAAACTGACATTGATGAGCGAGAGCCTTCGGAACGATGGCCGCGTGTGGGTGCCAAGAGCTCCTGCCGACAGCCGCCCACCCGGACAGATTCCTGAAGCGGAGCGCGACTACTATCTCGAGCGGCGATATCCGAGCTTTGGCAACCTTGTGCCTCGGGATGTCGCCTCGCGCAATGCCAAGTCGGTTTGCGACGAAGGGCGCGGCGTGGGCGATAGCGGCCTCGCTGTGTATCTCGATTTCGCCGACGCAATCAAGCGTCTCGGCGTCGACGTCATTCGCGGTCGGTACGGCAACCTCTTCGACATGTACCGGAAGATCACCGACGAGAATCCCTACAAGGTTCCGATGCGAATCTATCCGGCGATCCATTACACGATGGGTGGTCTCTGGGTCGATTACAACCTGATGAGCACGATTCCGGGGTTGCATGTCCTCGGTGAAGCGAATTTTTCCGATCATGGAGCGAACCGGCTCGGTGCGAGCGCCTTGATGCAGGGGCTCGCCGACGGATACTTCGTCATTCCATATACGCTGGCCCACTACCTCGGCAGCACGTCATTCCCGGCGGTGACGACCGATCACGATGCCTTCAAGGAGGCAGAGACATACGTTCGAAGCAACATTGAGCGACTGCTGTCGGTGAAAGGCGCGAAGACGCCGCGGCAACTGCATCGCGAGCTCGGGGCTGTGCTCTGGGACGATGTGGGTATGGCGAGGAATGAGGCGGGGCTGCGAAAGGCACTGGCGCGAATCCCCGAGTTGCGTGAGGAATTCTGGCAGAACGTGTCCGTTCCTGGTCCGCACAGCATGCTCAACAAGAATCTCGAGTACGCGGGCCGCGTCGCCGATTACCTGGAGTTTGCCGAACTTCTCGCGCTCGATGCCCTGCATCGCACCGAGTCGTGCGGCGGACACTTTCGCGAGGAGAGTCAGACACCTGACGGCGAAGCCAAGCGCGACGACGACCAATTCTCATACGTGGCGGCGTGGGAATTCCAGGGTGTGGGAGAACCGGCTCGGCTCTACAAGGAGCTGCTGACGTTCGAATACGTCAAGCCGACACAAAGAAGTTACAAGTAAAGCGGACATGCGAATCAATCTGAAGGTGTGGCGGCAGGCCGGACCCGACAAGCCCGGACGCCTGGTCGACTACGTCGCGAATGACGTCCTTCCCGATATGTCGTTTCTCGAAATGCTCGACGTCGTCAACGAGACGTTGATTGTGAGGGGTGAGGATCCGATTGCGTTTGATTCAGATTGCCGCGAAGGAATCTGCGGCGCGTGTGGATTTCTGGTTGGCGGGATTCCCCACGGACCGGACCCCGGCACAACCGTGTGTCAGCTCCACATGCGGAGATTCAACGACGGCGATACGCTCACGCTCGAGCCATGGCGGGCGAAGGCCTTCCCCATCATCAAGGATCTCGTTGTCGATCGCAGCGCATTCGATCGAATCGTTCAGGCCGGAGGCTACACATCGGCCAACGTCGGCGGCGCACAGGATGCGAACGCCATCCTGATTCCAAAGCCTGTTGCCGATAAGGCGATGGATTCGGCTGCGTGCATCGGCTGCGGTGCCTGCGTCGCGGCCTGCAAGAACGCATCTGCGGCGCTGTTCACGTCTGCGAAGATCAGCCATCTCGGGCTGCTTCCTCAGGGCCAGGTCGAACGGCACACTCGGGTCGTCAAGATGGTGGAACGTCATGATGCCGAGGGATTCGGCAGCTGCTCGAACGAAGGGGAGTGTGAAGCTGTCTGCCCGAAGGAGATTTCGATCACCAACATCGCTCGTATGAACCGCGAGTATTTGAGGGCGATGTTGGTGACCGGTGGATAACCCTTTTCCCCTTACCGAATGAACGTTACCCCAGTACTGACCGACGATCCTCCCGTGCCAACCGCCGCGACCGCGGCCACGTAATTGCCAACGGTGAGCGAACTGAAGAACGTCGCCTGGTTCACCGTGATGTCGTTATTTGCGCCCGGCGTAGGTTTGCCGAGATTCGAAGTCGCGATCGGCGTGGCTGTGTTTGGATTAGCCCCGCTGGCGTAGATTCGCAGCTCGTAGTTGATCACGAGCGTCGCGTGATCTGGAGAGGCCGTGAAGACGACCCCCGTCGGCGGCGTCGTCGTCGTGGTGTTGATCGTGATAGTGCTCGTCGCTGACGACGTACTCGCATTGCTGTTGTCGTAAGCGATCGCTTTGACCGTATAAATGCCCGCCGCCACGTTCGACCATGCGAAGGTATAAGGCGATGCCGTATCGGTATTGAGCAGCGTCGTACCGTTGTAGAACTCCACTTTGGAGATCGTTCCGTCGGTGTCGCTTGCGTTTGCGCTGAGCGTGACGGTGGCCGGAGCGGTGAAAATTGAGCCGTTGGTTGGTGAAGTGAGCGCCACCGTGGGAGGCTGATTAGCACCCGCCACAGTAACTGTGGATGTCGTTGAGGTGGCGCTCGCACCACTGTTGTCGTAAGCGACGGCTCGCAGCGAGTACGTCCCAGCAGCAACCGATGACCATGTGAAGGAGTACGCTGAGGTCGTGTCGGCATTGAGCAGAGTTGTGCCGTTGTAAAACTCGACACGGGCAATTGTTCCGTCGGTATCGCTCGCGGAAGCAGTCAACGTGATGTTCGTGGGCGCCGTGAAGGAGGCGCCATTGGCTGGCGAAGTCAGCGTCACGGTCGGTGCCTTGTTGCCAGTCGTTCCGCTGATCGGAGTGTTCATGTCTGTCTGAATCTCGGCCGCGGTCAATACCCGACTGTAAAGGCGCACTTCGTCCACCAAGCCATCGAAGTATTCACCTGCCCCGGGGAACCAATGCCCGAAAAGAAGGGGGTTATTGTTCGTGGTATGAGCCCCGGTTGCACTGTTCACCAGGCTCCCGCCGAAATACATGCGCACAGTACTGCCGTCATACGTCAGCGCTACGTGTCTCCAGACGTTGAGATCAGAAGCCGTCAGGGTCTTGGCGACCCTGCCAGTCCACGCATTGTTGGCCGCCACTTCTGCGTAGAGCTGGCCGCCACAAATCTCGAAGCCATAGTCGTACATCTTCATGACGAAAGAACCGCACGTTCCGCTGTAGAGACTGCGCGTCTGGAGCCAGCCCATTACGGTAAACGAACCGGTTAAGTCGACGTCTCCGAAGTTGACTTCACCATTTCCAGCAAAAGACACCCCCTGGCCGTATCGGCCGTTCGTCCACGCCGCATTCGTGATGGTCCCGGCCGGTCCGGTTCCAGAACTGTCGCTGACAACCGAACCAGTGCCTTCATTGACTGCATACGAAGCGATTAATCCGTTCGAGGTGCTGCTTGAGACGGTGATTGTTACCGTCGTCGAGTTTGCACTCGCGCCGGCATTGTCATACGCCACCGCACGCACGGCATATGTCCCTGCAGCGACGTTGCTCCAACCGTACGAATAGGGCGTCGTCGTATCCGTATTCAGCAGCGTGGTTCCGTTGTAGAACTCCACTTTCGTGATCGTTCCATCGCCATCACTCGCGGAAGCGGCCAACGAGATGGTCGACGGTGCGGTGTAGTTCGCGCCGTTCGCTGGAGCAGTCAACGACACCGTCGGGGGCTGGTTCGCGGCAGCACTCACCTGGATGCTGACCGGCGGCGACGTGGTGGCGGTGCCATCGTTGTCGACCGCTTTCGCCGTCAGCGAATACGTGCCGGCGGCGACATTCGACCAGGTCGCTGAATACGGTGCGCTCGTTGCGGAGCCAATCTGGGTAGTGCCAGCAAAGAAATCGACACGACTGACGGTCCCGTCCGAATCATTCGCCGCCGCGGTAACCGCGACGTTGTTTCCCGCTGTGAAGGTACTTCCTCCGGTTGGCGAGGTGACCGCCACCGTCGGCGGCTGATTGGTCGTCGTTCCGGTCTGAGTGACCTTGAAACTATCGACGACCGCATCGGTCGCAACGCTCGCGCTGTGACTTGTCGTCGCAATACCGACGTAGACCGTGTCAGCCATCGGGATAGCGTCGGACCCCATAGGCGTCCATGTTGTGCCGTTCGTGGATTGATAGGCGTCAATTCGCGAACCGGTACGAACGAGCCGCACCCATCCCGGAGGAACTCCGAGGGAACCGGCGGTGTTCAGGCTGATCCCGGCTGGATCGATGCGGCGTTGAAATGCGTATCCCTTGCCGGCCGAAACGAGCGCGAGGGCGTGTCGAGAGTCAGCCGCCAGCGTTTCGCGAATCATCACACCGGTCTTTGCCCACGTGTTCGAATTATTGAGCGACTGCACACGCGCGATCACTTCACCGTCGCCAGTCATTTGCTGGTAGACGAAATGGAATTGATCGGAGGTCCCCCAGATGTCTGTTCCACCGGCGTGAATGGTATAGACACCCTTGCGGTACGAGGTCGAGCCCTTGATTGAAGGCGCACCGATGTCTACGGCCTGCTGCCCTGCTGGCAACGAGAGCGGAGTGATCGATACCTGGGACACACCGGCGGTCGTTGCCGCCGCCGTGTTGTGACTGGTCGTTGCGATGCCGACATACGCCGTAGCTCCAAGCGCGATGGTTTTGCTCGCAATCGTCGACCACGTATTTCCATTCGGCGAAGCGTAGGCGGTGACCGTAGTTCCTAATCTGATGAGCCGCACCCAGTACGGAGCAGCCGCCGATGGTCCATACGTGTTGTTGCTCGAGCCGCCGTCATCTGGCCTGCGCTGGAATGCGACACCCCGGCCGGCGGACACTAAGGCGTAACCATGCGCCGCGTTTGCCGCCAACGAACTGCGAATCATCACGCCGCTCTTGGACCATGCGTGTGCCGCACTGACTGAATCGACGCGAGCGATCACCTCGACGTCGCCGGTGACCTGCTGATAAACAAAGTTGAACTGATCCGATTGGCCCCAAATGTCCGCGCCTGCCGCAGTGATCGTGAACGTGCCCTGATCGAACGATCCAGTGCTGGCAATCGCCGGACTCCCGATGTCTTGCGCGCTCCAGGGTGACGGAAGGCTCGCTTGTTGTGCAACCGCCGCGGTGTATCTATGAAGGCTCGAGAAACAGATGAGAGAGGCTAGAAGCGCGAAGAGGTATGTAACGCGTCTCGACCACGAACCTGAAACCATCCGGGTTTTCCTTGACGAAACATCGCAGGGCTCACGGCAGGTACCAACAGCAAGACGTCTGCCCGGCCGACCTCATCTGCAGTGCAGTCAATGGAGATGGGCGAGAATCACCCAATGATCGGGGACGCGTGCGATGAAGTGATGAGTCGGGACGTGCTACCGGGTAAACATTCCACTGTGACGGGTTCACACGCGGTGCGACGAAGTAAACATTACCAACTCGGCCCACAGGCGGGAGGGCCGTGAGGTTGGAACCACCAGAATTAAACGGGAATCGGCCGCACAGAAATCGTTCGCGCTCTCGGCTCACACACCGATAACGTCGGTCAGCTCCTTAACGGCCGCGGCAGATTTTTTCAAAGCCGCGTCTTCCTCGGCGGTCAGCTTGATCTGGATGATCTGTTCGACGCCCCGGGAGCCGAGCTTGACCGGGACACCGACGAACAGGTCACGAATCCCGTACTCCCCCTGCAGGAACACGGAGCACGGCACTATCTTCTTTTTGTCCTTGAGAATGATCTCCACCATCTCGGCAGCCGCGGAGCCTGGCGCATACCACGCGCTCGTTCCTACCAGCTTCGTGATTTCAGCGCCGCCATCGGCTGTGCGCTTGCCGATCGCGGCGATGCGGTCCGCGGTCAGCCCGGGATAGTCCGGCAAGGGAATGCCGGCGATTGTCGAGTAGCGCGGAAGCGGCACCATCGTGTCGCCATGTCCACCGAGCACGAACGCGTGGATGTTCTCGACCGACACGCCAGTTTCCATCGCGATAAACGTCCGCATACGCGCCGAATCGAGCACGCCGGCCATGCCGATGATCCGCTCTCGCGGAAACTTGCTCAGACGATACACAGCCTGACACATTGCGTCGAGCGGATTCGCAACCGGCACAATGATCGTGTTTGGCGAGTACTTGACGATCTGCTCGGTCACCGACTGCATGATCTTGTAATTCACATTCAACAGATCATCGCGGCTCATCCCTGGCTTGCGCGGCACACCCGAGGTAATGACGACGACGTCCGAATTGGCTGTCGCCGCCCAGCCTTCGTCGTTCGCGCCGTAGCCAACGACGCGCGAGTCCGATCCTTCAATCGGACAGGCCTCCAACATGTCGAGCCCGATTCCAGCCGCCTTCGTGTCGGCGATATCGATGATGACGACGTCGGCGAGTTCCCTGTTCGCGATAGCGCGGGCGACGGTGGCGCCAACCGCGCCTGCTCCCCCAACAACCGTGACCTTACGATTCATTTTTTATTCCGAAGGGCTTCGCCCCTCGGACTCCCCTGCACCGTCGCTCGCGGGGGCCCCAGTGCCCCGCTCCGCTCCGGTGGCTCGCTTCGCTGCGCTCGCATCGCTGTTCCGCGAAAGCCTGCCCTACATGCTGCTGATCATGCGGTCGGCGAATTCGGACGTCTTTACTTCGTGAGCGCCTTCCATCAACCGTGCAAAGTCATAGGTGACGTACTTGGCTGATATGGCGCGATCCATTCCCTTGACGACGAGATCGGCGGCTTCCGGCCAGCCCAGGTGCCGCAGCATCATCTCACCGGACAGGATCACCGATCCTGGATTCACCTTGTCCTGGTTCGCGTACTTTGGTGCGGTGCCGTGCGTCGCTTCAAAGATCGCGTGACCAGTGATGTAGTTGATATTGCCACCCGGAGCGATCCCGATGCCGCCTACCTGCGCCGCCAGGGCGTCCGACAAGTAGTCGCCATTCAGATTCGGCGTGGCAATCACGTCGAATTCGTCCGGTCTCGTGAGCACTTGCTGAAGGGTAATATCGGCGATCGCGTCCTTGATGACAATGCCCGCCCCGGGCTTCCCCTCCGGAATGCGGCACCACGGTCCGCCATCGATCTCGACTGCTCCGAAAAACTGCTTCGCAACCTGGTACCCCCAGTCACGAAACGCGCCTTCGGTGAATTTCATAATGTTCCCCTTGTGAACAAGGGTCACACTTCGCCGCTTGTTAGCGACTGCGTAGCTGATCGCACTATGGATGAGTCGCTCTGACCCGAGGTAGCTGATTGGCTTGAAGCCGACGCCGACCTGGACCGGCACCTCCCGCTGCGGCGCGCCAATGGCTTCGAGCATCTTCTGCCACTCGCCCGACGCCTCGGCGCTCCCGAACCGGATCTTCTTGAACTCCTTCGGGAATTCCTTTGCAAAGAAATCCAGGATCTTCTGCGACTCCGGCGTGCCGGCGGCGTACTCGATGCCGGCATAGATGTCTTCCGTGTTTTCGCGGAAGATCACCATATCGACTTTTTCCGGATGTTTCACCGGCGACGGGACGCCCTTGTACCAGCGAACGGGGCGCAGGCAAACGAAGAGATCGAGCAACTGACGGAGTGCGACGTTCAGCGATCTGATTCCGCCGCCGACCGGTGTCGTGAGCGGCCCCTTGATGCCGACGTAATACTCGCGGAAGGCCTCGATCGTGTCGTCAGGCAACCAGTTGTCGTACGCCTTGAAACTTTTTTCGCCGGCGTAGACCTCCATCCACGCGAGGCTGCGTTTGCCGCCGTACGCCTTTGCCACTGCGGCGTCGAGTACACGGACGCTGGCGCGCCAGATGTCGGGACCGGTGCCGTCTCCTTCAATAAAAGGAATAATAGGGTTGTCAGGCACGACGAGTCGCCCGTTCTTTCGCGAGATGGCGGTGCCTGTGGACGGCGGTTTGACAGTTGTAAAAGTAGCCATAAGAGATTTAGGTCACATCACCCGGCACACGTTACCCGATCTTCACAGAAACTGTGGAAAAGTTTGTGGAAATCGCGAACAGCTGTGCATGACGTCCCGCGCCAATCCGCAATTTCGAGCGGTTTGCACCATCATGGTGCGCGCACTGACGCAAAACGCGCGCGCTTTCGAATGATCGAAACACGACATTATACTGACAGACTGAATCATGCACATCGTCATTGCCGATCAATTGCCTTCTTC
>Ga0111538_10006732_pt1 | contig 15524 bp, 10 predicted proteins | sample SoiMethybrSBSTD1_FD_79669 | JGI IMG/M metagenome (GOLD analysis project Ga0111538, IMG submission 79669) | Bulk soil microbial communities from a Populus tree surrounding site in Tennessee, USA - Soil MetaG P. TD hybrid SBSTD1 (version 2)... | ecosystem: Environmental > Terrestrial > Soil >...
AGAGTCAGAGTCGGCACGACGAGAGCGCTCCCCGCCGGGACCTCGCCGTCGCCGGATGCCGCGTCTTCGTTCGGCGCGCTGTGCAGCGTCTTCGAGAGCGTGCCCGTCCGATGCCGCCCGTCCGCGCGGAAGAACTGGAGCTCGATGCAGAGTTCCGCGGAGCCCAACCGGGAGAAGTCTCCCAGGAGCCGCCAGTGGCAGCGCGGAAATTCCGCCACGCGGCGCGGCTCGCCGTGAAGGCGAGCGCTGGCGTCCTCCACGACGAGGTGAATTCTGCCGGAGAGCCCGCCCTCCGCCGCAATGACTTGCGCCTCGGGCAGCCGCGGAAAGAGCTCCGGCGAGCTGGCCGACGCTTCGCGACCGAAGAGCTGGCGCCAGGTTCCCGGCGCCGATGCCAAGGTTACACCTCCCCGAGCGTCGGGCCCGGCGTTTCGGGTCGGCGCTTCAACGCCCCAGCGAGCCGGCGGAACGAGCTGCGCCGGGGCGGAACCCGGGCCGACGACGCCAAGGAGAACGAGCGCGGATCGGCCCCAAAGTCTCGTCACGGCCGCGCCTCCCGCACGGCCGCGCCCATTGCGGCGCGCCATCGAGCCAGGAGCTCGACCGACCGGGCGTCCGACCCGCGAGGAGCCGCCATGCCGTCGAGGCTTGCCCGCGCGAGCTCTCGCTCTCCGCGAGCCAACCCCGTGGCGCCGGAAGTCTCGAGAATCAGGCTCCGTTGCCAGTGAGCCCAGGGGACCAGCACGCTGCGGCCGTCTCGCCGCAAGGCCCGTTCGTAGTCCTGGAGAGCGCGTTCGGGATGGCCGGCAAGCAGCGCCATGTCGGCTCGCCGGAACGCCGCCGCGTCCGCCGCAGCGACGCCTCGGGAAGCTCCCGCGCGCCAGAGCAGCCGAAACCGGCTGGCCGATGCGCGGGGAAAATCGTCCTCGGGGATCTCGGCGAGGCGGTCGAGCGCGCGGTAGGCGTCGTCGAAACGGCCTCGCCACTCCGCTACAAGCGCCACCTTCTCGAGCAGCGCGATTTCCCAGGCGCGGTCAAGGTCCGGAAACGTCAGCGCCATCTCGAGGCACGCCTGCGCGGACTCGAGTCGGGCTGCGGCCTCTCTGCGCAAGGCCTCGTCCCGCAAGGTCACGGCCGGCTGGCCCGAAGGCATCACCGCGGCCCCCACCCGCCCCAGCAGCACAAGCGCGCGGACGTGGCGGGCGGCGAGGCAGATCTCGGATGGAAACGAGAGGCGCTCGAGCAGATACAGGATGTCGTCATCGACGAGGCGGTCGACCTCGGCCTGCGGCTGCGCGGCGGGCGCCGGCGGATGGCTGCGGGTGGAAGCTTCCCGCGCGTCGAGCTCGATGCGAGCGAACGCCCGCCAGAGGCGGGCCTCGGCGCTCACGGGATCGTCCGTGGCACGAATCTGCCCGGCATCTGCCTCGCTCCGCGCACCGTCCTCGGCGGCGTCGAGCCATGCGTCGAGCAGTGCGATCGCGTCGCCGTACTGCTCGAGCACGATGCGCGCGCGGGCCAGTCGCAGCAAGTCGCTGCCGCTGCGGGCACACGATGATGCCAGGACCACGGCGGCGCGCTCGTAGTCCCCCGCGAGCTCGAGGAGCTCCGCCGCCTGCGACACTCGTGCCGCTCCGTTGCCGCGTGCCGCGGCGTCTCCATGAGCTAGGCCGAGGAGCAGGCTCGCGGCGGCGCGCAGGTCCGCTCGGGCGCTTTCCGGAGCTTTCTCGAGGGCATCCCTCCCGCGCTGCTCGAGCAACCGAGCGCGGACGCTCGCCAGGGCCGGTAATTTCTCCGCGTCGGGAGTCCCGAGCAGGACCTCGAGGATGGCGATCACGTCAACGGCTGCGTCGACGTCTCCTCTCATTTCGGCAGACAGACAGGAGGCGCCGAGCCAGGCAGCCAAGTCCTCGCGCCGTGCGGGCAGGTCGGTGGCCCCGCTCGCCCGCGGGGCGCCGGTTGCGAACGTCCTCAGCGCGAAGAGGTCGTCGCCTCGCAGCGGCTCACCCGCGAACATCCGCTGTGCCAGCCGTGCGGCGAGGAATCCCGCCTGGCGCGCCCAGCGCTCGTCGCTCGGTGCCGGCGCCGGGTTATCTCCATCGAAAGCCTCGGCGGCGAGTTCCGCCGTTCGAGCGCCCTCCTCCGCGGCCGCTGCCGCCTCGCGAGCGTCTGCGAGCAGCCGATCGAGAGGCCAGTCGGCGACCCCCCGCGGCAAGGGCTCCTCCGTCTGGAGGGCCGCAAACCCTCGCGCCGCCTCCATGGCTCTCCCCTCGACGAAGCTCAGCAAGGCTTCGCCGAGCTCTGCCTCCAACCTCGCGTCGCGGGCCACTGGAGCGCCGCGGATGCGACTTCGCTTCGCCCGCAGCGCTCGCGCGAGCTCTCTTCCGTCCCGTGCGTCCGACGCGCCTGGCCGGTCGACGCCGCGGGCCGTCGCCGCGAGCATCCGGGAATAGAAGGTCTCGGCCGCGGCTAGCTGCGCGATCGCGGCGTCGAATCCACCCGCAATGAGCGGACCGACGTTCGCGGACGACGCCGCCTCGGGGGTGGAGCCGGCGGCGCGCCGCCCCGCCGAGAACTCTTCGAGAGTTCCCTGGCACAAGGCTCGAAGCGATCCTGACGCCGCCAGGTGCGTTGTTCCATTTGGCGCGCTCCGCCGCCGCCACGCTCGCCGGCTTTCCTGCACCTCGTAGGAGAGCAGCCAAGCCACGGCGGCGAAGACGAGAAAGAGGAGAAACCCGCCGCGGCGTGGGCGGCGCTCTCGGCGTCCTCGAGCAAAGCGCTCGGCCGAACGGGATGGAGACGCACCGGCCTTCGGGCCGGTGGCGTGACTCAGCTTCGAGCCGAGGCGCCGTCGCTCCACACGGCGCCGCAGACTCTCGAACTCGATCGCCCGGTGGGACGCCGGCGGGGTCGAGTCGGATGCGCGCGCAGGACTTCGGCTCGCGTCACGAGTTACTCTCACGCTTCAGAATCTGAATGATCTCCTTCAGCGTCTTCTTGCCGCGAAGGAGCTTGATCCGTTCGATCCTTGGAAAGACGTCTTCCCCGTAGAGGCGGTGGCCTGAAGGCGTCCGCTCTTCCTCGGTCAGGAGGCCGAGCATGGTATAGTTGTGGATCGTTTGTCGGGAGAGCCCTGTGTGCTGCATGATCTCGCCGATCTTGTAGAGCTTTTTCGGAATCAAGCGACTCGTGGCTTCCATGCGTGCGACGGCTGGGGTCTCGGCGAAACTGCCGACAGATGATCTGCACTTTTGAAGTCTAAACTTTAATGATTTATAAACCGTAAAGTGGATTTTCGCAGGTTCAGTGAGGTTCGAGCCGCATGCCCGCTCGCATGAGCCGAGTACTTTTTGTAGACGCCTTCGGGCCTGCGTGAGAAGGCATGACGCGCTCACCCTCGGCCGAAGGCAGGACGGCATCTCTCGATGCTCTCCCCGCTCTCCTCGCCCCCCTGCGCGGGCTCGCCGGCGCGCTGCGGAACTTGCCTCCGATCGCATCGACCGGCGCGGGGGATCCTCGATCCGACGCGCTGCTCCTCCTCGAGCTGAAGGCCATCCCTGGGCTCGAGACAGAGCTCGAGCTGCCGCTTTTCGTGGGCGTGCAAGGCGGCACGAACGTGGGCAAATCGACGGTTTTCAACGCGCTGGCGGGAAAAATCATCTCGCCATCGCTCGTCGTGGCCGCGGCGACGAAGCATCCTCTCGTCTTCGCCCATGAGCGCTGGCGCTCCGCGCTTCTCGAGCGGACGCCATTCCCCCGCCTGAAGTGCCTCGAGCTCTCCGACTCGAAAGAGCTCATCATCGACGCGGAGGCCACCGATCGGCTTTACTTCCGATTCCACGACGACCCGCGGCTCGAATCGCTCGCATGGATCGACTCCCCCGACTTCGACAGCTCGCTCGCGACGAACGCGGTGGGCGCGGACGCGGTGGCTGTCCTTTCCGACGTGACGATTTTCGTCACGACGGCTCAGAAATATCGCGATAGGGTCCTCGTCGAGCAGCTCCGCAGGCTGCTGCGGCTGAAAGACAGCGTGGTTGTTGCCTTCAACCTGCTCGAGGAGCCGATCGTCCACGAGACGCTCGTCGACGACCTCCAGCAAGCGCTCGGGGCCGACGGAGCCAGCCTGCACGCCGTGAGAATTCCTCCCGCCCGCGCCCGCCATCCCGAGGAGGAGGTCCGGGCCGCGCTCGGTGAAGAGATTCTCTCGCGTTTCACCGCCTCGTCGCCGCGCACGATCCAGCTGTCCGTTATCCGGAAGACGGCAGAAAGGGCGCTCGAGCTCGCCGATCAAGCCGCGGAGCTCTACTCCTCCGAAGCGAAGTTCAAAACCGAGCTGCAGAAGATTGCCGATGGCGGCGCCAGCGAAGCCCAGGACGATTACGCGACCACTTTTCAGCTCGCGCTGCCGGAAGAGACTCTCGCCATCCGCCGGGCTCTCCGCGTAACGGAGATCGCGCCGTGGATCCAGCTCCGGCCGGGCGTCGCCTCGTCGAGCGCGGCTCTCAGCCTCGCTGGCGGCGCGATCCGGCGCGTGACCGACTCGCTGCGCCGCCTCCTCGTGCGATGGGCTCGCAGCGACGAAGGCACCATCGACACGGAAGGCTCCAGCCTGGGCGACTACGCCGAAGCGAGGGACCGGGCCGATGCGGAGAGCGTTCTGCGTGTCATCGAGCCGCTGCGCGTTCGCCTGGAGAGCCATGCGCGGGCGCGGGACTCCTCTTCGCAGACGGCGCGGCAGCTCCTCGAGGGGCACTTCACGCCGGAGCACGCCCTCGGCTTCGCCGCACGGGTCCGAGAGGTGCACCGAGCAGCGCTCGAGGAGGGAAAAGATCCTGGCACGCGCGTCCTGGCGGACGTGGAGGCATGGATCGCTCGCCACCCTGCGAAGGCGAAAGCCGCGCGGGCGATCGCCGTAGCCTGGAAAATCCTCTGTGGGCTCGGGCTGGCCTGGGCGCTCCCGCCGGCCGAAGGCCTCGCGTCGCTCATCTCGCCGCTCAAATGGCTCTACTTCGCGGCGGGGTACGTGGCCGGCGCGTACTTGATCGCGCTGCTTCTGTCGTTTCGGCTCCGCCGGCGCCGGCGTTTCTTCGCGTTCCGGCGTGCTGCCATGGGGAAGACGCTCGAGCGGTCGCTCGTCGAGCCGCTCCGGGCGGCACTCGACGGCATCCTTTCCGACCCGAACCTGCGCCTTTTGGATCAACACGCGAAGGAGGCTCGCGCGCGGCTCGCGGGGGGGCGCGCCGAAGCGCACGTCGAGACGCAGACGGCGAGCCGCTGAGCCGCCTCCCGGACGATTTCTCGGCTCGAGGGGAGTTACGGAACGGGATCGAGCCCGTGTCCTCCCCAGGGCTGACAGCGCAGGAGGCGCCGCAGACCGAGCCACACGCCGCGCAGCGCGCCGTGGCGGCGGACCGCCTCGCAGCAATACTCCGAGCAGGTCGGATGAAACCTGCAGGCATGCGGCAGGAGCGGCGAGATGCACCGTTTGTAGAGCCGGAGCATTACGACGAGGCAGTACGCCGGCACGCGCGTCAGCTGGCGCATGGCTGGCCCGCACTCGCCTGGGCGGCGAAGCGGAGGAAGGACGCGAGGTACTCGGCGTGCGTGCGCGCACGGCCTTGCGCCACGAGAACGATGTCCATCGCTTCCGGCAGAGCTTTCTTGTTCCGCCGGTAGACTTCGCGAAGCAGCCTCTTGATGCGCGTGCGGCTGACGGCGCCTCCCGTCCGGCGCGTGACGACGAGGCCCATCCGCGAGAGCTCTCGCGGGCTTGGCAGATAATGGATTCGCAGGCACGGAGTGCGGAAGCACGTCCCCTTGTCGAAAACGTGCCGGAACTCGAATCCGTGCCGCAATCGCTCGATCGGTCGGAGTGTCTCCTCCATGGGAGACAGGATAACTGAAGATCGTCGGACCCCTGCGCGAAAACTACCGGCACCGAATCGATCGCACGATGTCACCGTGAAGAGTCACCGTGAAGCGGCTCCGTGAAGACATCGAGCTCGAAGAGCGCCGTGATTCCGCTGCGCGCCGCGGACGTGGGATTTCCTCGACAACCTTGGGACGCCGGCAGACAATCTCACCCCGCTCATGGAACCGCGCCAGCGAGCCAAGCCTCCTTTCCTGCCTTACTACCAGCTTTACCTGAGCCTGCGGTACCTCCAGTCGCGGATTTCCGCCATTGCTGCCCTCCTGTCGATCACGTTCGGCGTCGCGGTGATCCTCATCGTCCTCAGCATCATGGGAGGCTACGTCGACGCACTGAAAGAAACGATCCGGGGCCAAGAAGCGCCCCTCATGGTACTCGGCTTGAGCCCTTTCTCCGTGACGCGCATCACGAAGCTCCAAAAAACGATCGAGAGCGTGGAAAACGTCCGCGCCGCGACGCCGTTTCTCGAATCTTTGGCGATGTACAAGAGCGGCGCACTCAACCCGTGCCAGCTCCGCGGCATCGATCCTGCCGGCGAGGCGCTCGTCTCCGACATCGGCCGCTACGTGCTCCGGGACGATGAGCTCGAGTCGATCCTCGCGGATCTCGCCTCTACCGAGGACGACGCCGCCCCCGCAACGGGCACTCCCGGTGGAGAGCTGCTCATCTCGCGCGTGGAGCAGCTGCTCCGGAAGCCGGAGCGCGCTCCGCTCTCACCGGATGAGCTCAGCCGCCTTTTCGAGCCGAGCCACGGCGTCGAAGTGCTGCGCAAGCGGAATCCGAAGACGCTCGAGGCTCTCGGCCCGACGATCTTGCCCACGGCGGTCGTGGGGATCCATTTCCTGCTCGAGCGCAAAGTATTCCTGGGGCAAGCTCTCGAGGTCGGAACGATCCAGCCCGAGACGCAGAAGCCCGTGGACGAACGATTCGTCGTTGGGGGCGCGTTCCGCACCGGCGATTACGACTTCGATTCCAAAGTCATCTTCATCCACGCCGACGTCCTGAAGAACTTGCTCGGCCTTTTCGACGCCGAGGCGGGCAGCTACCGCTACGAAGGGCTGCGAGTGGCTCTCCGGGATATCGCCGCAGTCGACGAGACGAAGCGACGCATTAGCATTGCGCTGATGCACGTGGCTCCCAACCTCCGCGTCTTGAGCTGGGAGCAGCTCAACCCGAACCGTCTGACGGCCGTTGTGATCGAGAAGTTCGTGATTTACTTCCTGCTCGTGCTCCTCATGTCTTTCACGGGCTGCATGGTGCTGCTCATGCTCCTCCTCACCGTGATCGAGAAGACGCGGGACGTGGGTATCCTCCTCGCGCTGGGCGCCACGCCGGGAGGCGTCGTCAAGATCTTCCTGACGAGCGGCCTGTTCCTCATCGCGGCTGGGACGTCGCTGGGCCTTTTCGTGGGATTCATCTTCTGTCACTACATCAACCCAATCCACGATGCGATCTACGCCTGGACGGGCTGGAAGCTCTTCCCGCCGGAGATCTACCACATGGATCGGATTCCCATCGCATTCCGCGCGAGCGACGTGCTGCTGAGCGTGGCTCCGCCGCTCGTCCTCGGTTTCCTGTCGAGCTTGATCCCGGCTGTCTGGGCTTCGCGACGCGATCCGATCAAGGCCATCCACTATGAATGATCTCCCGATCTACTCCGCGCGAAAACTGCAGAAGGACTACCGCGCGAATGGCCTCGTGCTGCCTGTCTTGAAAGGCATCGATATCGACATCCATCGCGGCGAGATCCTCTCGATCGTGGGCCATTCCGGCGTCGGCAAAAGCACGCTTTTGAACCTCTTGGGGCTCCTCGACACGCCGACCTCGGGCTCGATGATCTACCGGGGCCTGGAAGGGGGCGGCGATGTGGACCTCATGCGTCAGGGCTTGAAATCCCGCGCAAGGCTCCGCAATCGAGAGTTCGGCTTCGTGTTTCAGTTCTACCACTTGCTGCCAGACCTGAGCGTCATCGAGAACGTGCTGCTTCCGTCCATGATCCTCTTCGGGAGAAACGAGTTCCGTTCCCGGCGGCCGTCGTTGCTCGAGAAAGCCGAGCGGCTACTCGATCGCGTGGGGATCTCAGCGCGGAAAGATTTCGCTCCCTCGCGGCTGAGCGGCGGCGAACGCCAGCGCGCCGCCATCGCGCGCGCCCTTTTCAACGAGCCCAAGGTCGTCTTCTGCGATGAGCCCACCGGCAACCTCGACACGGCGACCGGTTCGAGACTTCACAATCTCATCCTCGAGCTGAACGGCGCTTTCGGAGTCAGTTTCGTCCTCGTGACGCACGACCTCGACCTCGCGGGGCTCGCGCACAGGAAGCTCGTCATGCTCGACGGCGTATTCGTGAGCTGAAGCTCTCCACGATGGAGGCGAGGGTCTGGACCCTCTCCCGCTCCACGCTCGCGTCGCGCCGGCTCCCTCGACACGCCGCGCCGCGGACGGCTACGACGTCCGCGCCCAGCTCGAGCACCGCGGCGACGTCCTCAATGCCGAGCGAGCCTGCCAGAGCGACGAGGATTCCCTCGGCATGAGCGTCGCGAACGAAAGCGCGGAGCTCGCTCTCGCTAAGGAGGCTCCGGAGCCCTGTTCCCTTTTTCACGTACGTGTCAACGAGCACGACGGGGCACCGATGGACCGCGGCGTGGCGCAGCACGCTCCCCGGAGGGGGCGCCTCGGCGGCCTTCGCGTCCGCGTAGGCCACCGGGGCGAGCTGCGCCCCGGCCGCCGCTAGCCGCTTCTGCCACGCGGTTGCGCGAGTCTCCCACCCGCATCGAGCGCCCCACCCGGAGAGGCCCAGCTTGTAGAGCGCGACGCCGGCCTCGGGGGTGAAGTCCTGAGGATCCTCGTCGTCTCGCAGCTCCCCCAGCGCCGCAGTGACGACGCGCGCCGGCGCACCCAGCGCAGCAATCTGCGACCTCGCTTCCACGCTCGAGCGGCCAAGCGGGCCTGCGTCAGGGTCCTTGGCGTCCAGGATGTGCGCGCCTCCAGCAACTGCCTCGCGCGCTTCGGCGGCGCACCGGACGCTGATCAGCAGCGCTGGCGACTGCTCTCGCAGCAATTCCGATAAGCAACCCATCTCCACGCGGGCGCCAGCTCAGGCCACGGCGGCGGCTCTATTCTTGAATCAAGTCTTGGATCGAGTCTTGGATCGAGTCTTGGATCGATTTTTGGATCGAGGCGCACCACCCTCGCGACCTTCCGCACTGCCGAAATCCTTTGGTATAATCCGGCCACCCCCACCCTCTGGAGATTCAAATCGATGGCGATCCTACGCGTGAAGGCGGGTCCGCACAAGGGCAAGGTCTACGAGATCCGTGATGACAGCCTTGTGATCGGACGCGACGTTACGGAAGGCATTCAAGTGCTCGACCAGGGGGTATCGCGACGTCACGCCGAGATCTTCCGGATCGGCGAGATGTACTTCATCCGCGACCTCGAGAGCCGCAACGGCACGTTCGTCAACGACAAGACCGTCAACGAGGACCTCCTTCGCTTCGGCGATCAGGTGCGGATCGGGAATTCCATCCTCGTGTTCGAGGACAAGCAGGCATACCTCAAGGATTCGAACCGAATTCTGTCCGAGGAGCCCGCGGCCGGCGCGGGAGGAGACCCTCCACCGCCGAGCGCCACGATTCGACTCGACACCGTTATCTCCTCGCGGCGCCCCGAGCTGGCCCTTCCCGCCGAGAGCGAGGATCAGAAACACCTACACTTGCTCCTCCGCATCGCAACCTTGTCGAACGAAGAGAGGGACCTTTCGCGGCTCTTGGGGCGCATCGCCGTGGAGATCGGACTCAATCTCAACGCAGATCACGTCTACATCCTCTGGTCCAAAGACGAGGCCGAGGGCACGTTCGAGATCCTCGGCAGGTTCGACAAGGAAGGCGTCGACGTCAGCGCCGGCTGCGTGTCGCGCAGCATCATCCGGGATTGCATGCGGCAGGGTCGCGCCATGCTGACAGCGGATGCGTCCGCCGATCGGCAGTTCTCGACCATGGCCACGGTCGTCATGAAACAGCTGCGGTCCGTGCTCTCGGTGCCCATCTTGCTGCTCGGGACGCCGCGCGGAGTCCTCTACGTGTACTCCTCGCGCTCCGAGGCCTTCAAAAGCGAGGACCTTCAGCTCGCATCCGCCGTCGGCATCGAGCTGGGCGCGACCATTGGCCTCCTCAAGCTCGTGAAGAGCTCCGACAACTTCTTCCGAAACTCGATCCGTGCGCTGGTCTCCGGCATCGAGATGAAGACCCCCGAGACCCGCGGCAAATCGGAGCGCGTGGCGTCCTTCTGCATCTCGATCGCGAAGGAGCTCGGCCTGGACACGCACGGCGTGCGCAATGCTTGGCTAGCGGGCATGCTGCATGACCTCGGATCGATCCCTCTGTCGGACAAAGAGCGGGAGCAGGCTCTCACACTCGAGACGAAGAAGAACCACTTCGCGCGGGAGCTGCTCAAGCAGATGCCGGGGCTCGAGGAGATCCTTCCGGCGCTCGAGTGCCAAAACGAGCGCTGGGACGGAAGTGGCTCGCCAGAAGGGCGTAAAGGCGAGGCAATCCCGATCCTGGGGCGGATCCTGGGGATCGCGCTCGAGTTGGACGGTAACCTCTATCACGGGAGCGCCGGCGGCGAGGAGATGACGATCAAAGATGCGCTCCTCAAGATCCGCGAGACCGCGGACCGCCTTTTCGACCGCGAGACCGTGAACGCGCTTCTGCGTGCCTATCGCAGCGGCAAGCTGTTCGACCGCGAAGAGGATTTCTTCGAAGCTCCCATCAGTTGAGCTGACTTGCTCACGTAGCCGGCGCGAGCTCGCCGCTCAGCTGCGCGTACGCGAGAGGCACGAGGTTCAGGTACGGCTGGAAGAGCCACAAGCTGCTCTCGGCGCCGCCGCGAGGGATGCGCGGATTGAGCACGTACAGCACGCCGGTCGCTTCCTGGCCGAGCGAGTACGCGGCGATCACGAGAGCCGACAGCTGGATTCCCTGACCTTCCAGGATGTGCTGCACCTGCGGGTCATCGGCCACGTCCGCCAGGAGGAGGGGGCCTTTCTGGTTGAGCACGCGCTCGATCAGGTCGAGGCAGAGCGTGCCGTCGGGGTCGGGCGGGCTGCCGCCGCGCGGGGACCTTGCCATTTCGACGTTCAAGTCGTCGCCCCGTATGCGTAGGAGGAATGCGCCCTCCGCCCGGAACACTGCCAAGACGTCTTCGATCAGGAGATCGAGGAACGATTTCAGCGGCCCGCGCTCGCACAGGAGCATCATGAGTTGGTTGACCCTGCGCAACGAGTCTTCCGCCGTGATCATTCCGGACGACTCGGTCGAGCCGTCGGCGCGCGCGGCGGAGAGTTTTTCCATGTCGGACGATTTCGCGGACGTCGTCGGCGCCTTCCAGTCCCGGAAGCGCGACTTCTGCCGTTCCGAATAGCTCTGCCGGAACGCCTCGGGCAGGTTCTCGAGCACCTCGCGGAATTTCTCTTCGGCCGCTCGATAGAACTGCGGCGCTTCGCGCAGGCGCCGTAGGCGCACCATCGTCTCGCCGATCTCGTAGTTAACCTCGCCGGTCAGCTCGGCGTTGTCGCACTTCTCGCAAATCCCGAGGGCCTGCTCGAGCACGCGAAGTGCGCTCTCTTGTGGCACTTGTCCCTCGGACGACTCATCCCGAATTAGCCGCGCGTCCTCGACGAAGCATTGGACGCGCAAGTTGTGGATATCGAGCTCGTCCGCGTAGCGCCGCGCCTCCGCGAGCATGGCGCGGGCCTCTTTGATTCGGCCCCGGAGCCGGTGGAGCTCGCAGATGTGGAGCAGCACCGTGCAGAGGCCCCAGCGGTTGCCTTGCTTCGAGAAGGCCGTGAGCGCCCGGAAGAAGTTGCCCTCGGCTTTCGCGTAATCCGCCTGGTCGCAGAGCGCTTTCCCCCGGACGATGTAGTTCTGGATGTTCAGGAAGCGCATGTTGTAGAGCTTCGAGAGCCGCAGAGACTCATCCATGGCTTCCCACGCGCGCTCCTCTTGCCCGATGGCGAAAAAGAGCTTGGCGTAGTTGTGCAGGCTCACCGCCTTGCCGTAGGGGTCGCCGATCTGCTCGCTCGTCCGGAGCGCTCGCTGGAAGAGCTCGGCCGCCTCTCCGTACTCGTTGCCGGCCATGTGAGCGTTCCCGAGATTGTTGAGGGAGATGGTGATCTCGGGAATGTTCTCGAAGTTCTCGCGGATCTGCAGGCTGCGCCGGTGGTACTCGATGGCCTCGCGCGTGTTGCCCTTGTAATAGCTCGCGCTGCCGATGGTGTTGTACACCATGGCGTGCTCGATCCGCTCGGGCATGCCTTCGATGACCCGGAGGGCCTCGATCGAGATGGCCATCGCCTTCTCGTACTTGCCCATGCAGACGTAGACCCAACCGATGCTGTTGAAGACGTGAATCCTCTCCGAGACCAACTTCTTCTTGTCGAACGTGGCGAGGAAGTTCCTGGCGTCCTTGAAGCACTTGAGCGCTTGCTCGTAGTCGCCCTGAATCTCGAACACCTTGCCGCGCGCGATATAGATTTTCACGACGCGCTGCGGGTCGAGGTTCTTCCGGACCTCCGTTTCGAGCAGGGCCCCGTAGCTTCGCTCCGCTTGCTCGTAGCAGCCCATCGTCGTGGAGATGTCGCCCAGCTTCTCCTGGGTCTCGACCCACAGAAGGAGCTGGGTCGCGTCGCCCTCGACCTGCTCCAACACGTAGCGGTAGTACTCGCAGGCGCGCTCGTTCGCGTAGATCGCTTTCAGCCGGTCTCCGGCTTTCAGGGCGAGCTCCAGCGCTTTCGCGGGCTGGTCGCTGCGCTGGTAGTGGTAGGCGAGCTCCTCCAGGATCTCGTCTTCTTTGCCCCGGAACGCCTCGAGAAACGCCGCGCCGACTTCCCCGTGGTATTTCTTCCGCTTCTCGGCTTCGATCCGTGAGTAGAGGATCTCGCGGACTTTCGGCTGCGCGATCTGGAAGTGCAGCTTCCCGCCGTCGAAGGTCTTGGTGATCAGGCCCGTGGCCTCGAGGTCGCGCAGCTCGACGAGGAGCGGTATCTCGCGGAAGCGCTCGATCCCCTGGATGAACTTCGGGTTCACGGGCTTGTCGAGCACGCTGAGGATGTCGAGGATCTCACGCCGCTGCGCCGGGATCTTGCCCAGGCGCTTCTCGAGCAGATCCTCCATGCTCTGCGGAATCTCAATGCGGTCGTAGTTCGTCGCCTTGATGACCCACCCGTCGCCGACCATCCGCAGCACCCCATCCTCTTGGAGCGCTTTGAGCGTCTCGACGATGAAGAGTGGATTCCCGCCCGTCTTTTCCTCGAGCTTGCGGACGAAATCCTCGGGCACGCCGGAGAAGTTCAGCATCGCGCAGAGGAACTCGCGGATCTGCGAGTGCTTGAGCCGGCGCACGGGAATCTCCCGGCATTCTCCTGCTTTCTTCAACTCACTGAGGAGATCTCGAACGTGGTCCAAGTGGAGCTCCTCGGGCCGCACACTGGCCAGCACGAGCATCGTCACTTGCTCCGATTTCGTCCGCAGCTCGGCGAGGCGCCTCAAGAAATGCTTCAAGAGGTCAGTGCTCGCCTCGTCCACCCAGTGCAGGTTGTTGATGATGAGGATGTACGGCGAGCTCTGGGCCGCTTCGATAAAGAGCTGCGCGATGCGCTCAATGAAGTAGAGCTTCTCCTTGTCCGCGCGAAAGCCCACGGCGAGCTCCAGCTCGTCTTTTTTCGCGGGCAGCTCCGGCAGCAGCTTGAGGAGGTCTTGGCTGTACTTTCGATAGAGCTCCGAGTCGAGCCCAAACGCGAACACGAGCTGGCGCAGCGCCTCGAGGAAAGGCTGGTACGCCTTGTTGTTGCCTTCGTAGCAGTTGCCGACGAAGAGCGAGAGGTCATTCAGCTTCAGGTAGTGCTGGAACTCCTCCAGCAGGCGAGATTTTCCCGAGCCCATCTCGCCGGAGACGAGGATCAGCGCGGGCAGATCGGCCGTCGGCAGACAGTCGTCACCCGACCCCGCGGCGTCTCCGTCGAGCACTCCATCGAGTTCCAGCGAAGGGTCGTCCAGGTCGTCGGCATCGAGGTCCGCGTCGAGCTCCTCGGCCTCCAATTGCGTCGCATTGACTTCGGCCTCCGGAAGCTCCGCTGCGGGCGCCGGGATCGCTTCGGAAGGAGTCGAGACCTCCTTCTCCAGCCGCGCCTCGGTCGGCACCTCGTTCGCTTCCGTCGCGGCGAGCGTGCGGACTTCCGGTCCCGTCGCCGCTGCGCCGTTGGCTGCATCCGGATCGCTGCGCGAGTCAACGGAAGGCAGAGCGCCCACGTCGCCAGCCCTCAGCACAGCTGTGCCCACCTCCCCCGCCGCAATGAGCGCCCGCTTCCTCTGCTCCTGCAATACGGCTCGCGTCCTTCGTTCCTGCCAGCGATGCGGGAAGAAGGCCCGTTCGTGGTACTCCTTCAGGAGGTTGATCTCGCGCCGCCTTGCGACGAGCTTCGGCGAGTAGAAATAGCTGGCGCGCGTCTCCGCCGTCTCCACGTCGAAGTGGTACTCGGAGTGCTTGTTGATGAACTGGATGATCTCCTTGGCGCTCTGGAACCTGTCCTCCGGCCGCTCTTCGATCAGCTTCAGAATCAGCAGCCGCAGGAACTCCGGATGCTTCTTCATGTGGATCCCGAAGAGATCGGAGCGCTTGGCGGGGGCCGCCGTGGCGAAGATGTTGTCGGAGTCCTGGTAGAACGGCAGGTCCCGATTGGCGACTTGATAGAGCGTGACGCCCAGGGAGTAGAGGTCTGCGCGCTTGTCCGGAGTCATCCCGTTCAAGATCTCCGGCGCGAGGTAGTTGAGCGTGCCCTTGATGGCGAAGTTGAATGAGCCGGTGATCTTTTCCGCGAGGCCGAAATCGATGAGCTTGACGTTCGGCTTCGCGAACACCGACCGCTTCGACGAGGACAGGTCCGCCTCGGTGTACTGGACTTTGGATCCTTCCTTGATCCCGACCGTCTTGTAGCGCGTGACGAGTATGTTGTCCGGCTTGATGTCGAAGTGGACGTAGCCCTGCGAGTGGATGTACTCGAGCGCGCGGGAGATTTGGACAATGATGTCGACGAGCTCCTCGTAGTTGAGGTACTCGGTCGCCGAGTAGAGGTCGATGCCCTTGATGAACTCGGAGACGATGAAGTAGTCGCGCGAGTCCCCGATCCGGCCAAAGTTGAAGACGCGTGCCAGGTTGGGATGGCGCAGCCGGGTCAGCGCCTCGTACTCCCCCTTCGCCCAGATGTCCTGATCATCGATGTTCTCGGATACGAGAACTTTGAGCGCGACCTTGATGTTGTTCTCGACGGAGTCCTCGCAGAGGTAGACGCTCCCCATAGCACCCGCTCCGAGCTTGCGGATGACCTTGTAGCGGATCGCTATGGTGTCGTTGGGCTGGAACTCTTGCATGCCCGGCAGGGACGAGGATCACCGAAAGGGCGTCGCGGGCCCGCCGCCCTCGGCGGCGACCCGTGAAGTCACGAGACGGAATCTCACGCGATGGATTCTTATGAAACGTAGCCCATGCTGGAGGGGGCGGCAAATCGGCCGGCGCTTTCCGACCCGAACTGCGGTTA
>Ga0111538_10006733_pt1 | contig 15524 bp, 11 predicted proteins | sample SoiMethybrSBSTD1_FD_79669 | JGI IMG/M metagenome (GOLD analysis project Ga0111538, IMG submission 79669) | Bulk soil microbial communities from a Populus tree surrounding site in Tennessee, USA - Soil MetaG P. TD hybrid SBSTD1 (version 2)... | ecosystem: Environmental > Terrestrial > Soil >...
CAGGACCATCATTATCACAAAACCACCACACGCGAGTGTCTCGTGAGGAGATCGGCATCGATAGCAACGGTCGTCGTTGGAAGTGAAAGGAGCGATTTGATGCCAACGACGCTGCCGTCACGGGGCAGAAGTTTTATGGCGGTGGTCGTGTGGGCGTCCATTCTGGTGCCCGTCGTGTTCGGCTACGTCGCCTACAATGTGATTCTGCATCAGCAGCAACAAATCGAACTGGCAAAGTCGCTACGGATGGTCGAGACCATATCGGGCGCCAAAAACAGGTTTTAACCGCAACCGGCTTGGCGGGCCGATGCAATATCGGTCCGAACCGCGGGACCGCGCGCGCGGATTTCGCGCGACGGCTGCGCGTTTGAACCTTTGAACCACCAGCCGCGACCAAGCCCACAATGCCGGAATGTTGCCGTGCGCCGCCACCCATTGGCGACGCGCGAACGGCTTGCCGTCAGAACCGTGAGGTCGCCGAATCCTCCGTCCCATCAAGCCCCTACGATCGAATTGGCTCGGTCACGGGTTCGACACGATTTGGGATTCTGATTTGCCGTCACCCGCTCGGATTCCCCCAGCCGAGCGAGGAGGGAGAAACCAGCCCATGTTCGCGCTCATCCGCGCCGGCTTGATTGCCGCGCTCGTTGCTCTTGCGCCGATTTTCCTGATCGCTCCATCCATCGCCGCCGACAAACTGTTCGAACGCGCCGACCTCGCCGAAGCTGCGCTCAAGCTCGAGGCCGAGATCAAGCGCGAGGCCGAGCAGTCGAGCAAGCCTCTGGCGCAGCTGCGCCGCGAAGCCGACACCGCGTTTCAGCGCGGCGAGACCCGCACCGGAATGGTGCTGCTGACCCAGATCGTCGCGGCGGCGCCGAACGAGAGCGCCAACTGGCTGCGTCTTGCGCGCACCATCATGCAGATCCGTCCCTCCGACGACCGCGAGCGCCGTGTGCTGCTCGAGCGCGCCGCGACCGCCGCCTATGCGGCCTACAAGCGCACCACCAGCCGCACCGAGGAAGCCGACGCACTGGTTATCATCGGCCGCAGCTTCTCGGACCGTCAGGTCTGGCGGCCGGCGCTCGATGCGCTGCGCCTTTCGCTCGAGCTGCGTGAGGTTGCCGACATCCGAGTGATGTATGAGCGGCTGCGTGAAGACCATGGCTTCCGCCTGCTCGACTATTCGGTCGACGCCGATGCGGCTTCACCGCGGGTCTGCTTCCAGTTCTCCGAGGAACTGCCGGCCAAGCGCACCGACTTCTCGCCCTTCGTCGCAGTCGCGGGCATCGACAAGCCGGCGCTGTCGATCGAGGGCAAGCAGCTCTGCGTCGAGGGCCTCAGGCACGGCGAGCGCTACAACGTCACGCTGCGCGCCGGCCTGCCGTCGACCGTACGCGAGATGCTGGCCAAGTCCGCCGACATGGCGGTGTATGTTCGCGACCGCGCGCCGTTCGTGCGCTTTTCCGCCAAGGCCTATGTGCTGCCGCGCACCGGCCAACGCGGCATCCCGGTCGTCACCGTCAACACCAAGGCGGTCGCGATTCAGATTTTCCGGATCGGCGACCGCAATCTGATCGACACCGTGCTCGGCGGCGACTTCCAGCGCGGGCTCGACAAATACGATCTTGAGCGGCTGACCGACAGCCGCGGCATGAAAGTCTGGCAGGGCGAGCTCACGGTCGAGCAGACGCTCAATGCCGACGTCACCACCGCGTTCCCGGTCGACCAGGCGGTCGGCGATCTCGTGCCGGGCGTCTACATCATGACCGCCGAGGCGGTCGGCGCGCCGACCGAGAATCACGAAAACCTCGCGACCCAGTGGTTCATCGTCTCCGACCTCGGGCTTGCGGCATTTTCTGGCAACGACGGCATCAACGCCTTCGTGCATTCGCTGGCCAGCGCCGATCCGAAGGACGCAATCGAGGTGCGGCTGATGTCGCGCGCCAACGAGGTGCTGGCGGTCAAGCGCACCGACTCGACCGGCCGGGTGCATTTCGAGGCCGGCCTGACGCGCGGGGAGGGCGCGCTGTCGCCCGCGATGCTGATCGCGACCGATCCCAAGGGCGATTACGCGTTTTTGAGCCTGAAAACGCCGGCCTTCGACCTGACCGATCGCGGCGTCACCGGCCGGCCGGTGCCGGCCGGGCTCGACGCCTTTGTCTACACCGAGCGCGGCGTCTATCGCTCGGGCGAGACCGTGCAGATCACGGCGCTGTTGCGCGACGCGCAGGGCATCGCGGCGACCGGCGTGCCGCTCACTTTGGTGGTCGAGCGGCCCGACGGGCTCGAATACCGCCGCATCGTGACCCAGGACCAGGGCGTCGGCGGCCGGTCGCTGAGCCTGCCGCTGGTCGCCTCGGCGTCGACCGGCACCTGGCGGGTGCGCGCCTTCACGGACCCCAAGCGCCCGGCGATCGGCGAGGTGAGCTTCCTGGTCGAGGACTATGTGCCGGATCGGCTCGAGTTCGAGCTTGCCGCGCCGACGCAGCGCATTTCCAAGACGCAGCCCGCCGAGGTCACGGTCGATGGCCGCTATCTGTACGGCGCGCCCGCTTCCTCGCTCAATCTCGAGGGTGAACTGATCATCGGCCCGGCTGCCGAACGGCCGAAATTCCCGGGCTACCGCTTCGGCCTCGCCGACGAGGAGGTCGCGCCGCAGCGTCAGCCGATCGAGGACGTGCCTGAGACCGATGACAAGGGCAAGGCGCGCTTCGAGGTCCGGCTCGACAAATTGCCGGCCTCGACCCGCCCGCTTGAGGTTCAGATCATCGTGCGCATGTCAGAATCGGGAGGCCGCGCGGTCGAGCGCAAGATCACGCTGCCAGTCACGCCCGACGCCAACATGGTCGGGGTCAAGCCGCTGTTCAACGGCCGCTCATTGGGGGAGGGCGAGAATGCCAACTTCGACGTCGTGCTGGTCGCCCCCGACGGCACGGCGCTCAATCGCAGCGGCCTGCGTTATGAGTTGCTCAAGGTCGAGTCGCGCTATCAGTGGTATCGCCGCGACGGCCGCTGGAACTACGAGCCGATCAAGCTGACGCGCCGGGTTGCGGATGGCGAGATCAATGTCGCGCCCGACCGGCCCGGCCGCATCTCGGTGCCGGTGCGATGGGGCCGCTACCGGCTCGAGGTCTCGACCGGCGAACCCAACGGGCCGGTCGCTTCGATCGCGTTCGACGCCGGCTGGTACACCGAGGCGACTGCCGACACGCCCGACACGCTGGAGATCGCGCTCGACAGGCCCGAATACCGACCGGGCGAGACCATGACGGTCGCGGTGACGGCGCGCGCCGCCGGCAAGGTCACGCTCAGCATCATCGGCGATCGTCTGGCTACGACGGTGACGCAGGACGTGCAGCTTGGCGTCACCCAGATCCGCGTGCCGGTCGGCCGCGATTGGGGCACCGGCGCCTATGCGGTTGCGACCTTGCGCCGCCCGCTCGACACCCAGGCGCAGCGCATGCCGGGCCGAAGCATCGGCGTGCAGTGGTTCGCAATCGACCGCAAGGCGCACACCTTGGCGCTCGACATGAAGCTGCCGGCGCTGCAGCGGCCCAACACCACGTTGACCGTGCCGGTCAAAATCACCGGCCTCACCGCCGGCGAGGAGGCCCGCATCGTCGTTGCGGCGGTCGACGTCGGCATCCTCAACTTGACCAACTACAAGCCGCCGGCGCCCGACGACCACTACCTCGGGCAGCGCCGGCTCACCGCCGAGATCCGCGACCTTTACGGCCAGCTGATCGACGGCATGCAGGCGACCCGCGGCCAGATCAAGGTCGGCGGCGATGCCTCGCCGGTGGAGCTCTCCGGCGCGCCGCCCGGCGGCCCGCCAGTCGCGCTCTACTCCGGCATCATCACCGTGAAGCCCGACGGCACCGCGGAGGTCAGTTTCGACATTCCGGCGTTCGCCGGGACCGTGCGGGTGATGGCGGTGGCCTGGAGCAAGGACAAAGTCGGGCGCGCCAATGGCGACGTCACGGTGCGCGATCCGGTGGTGCTGACCGCGACGCTGCCGCGCTTCCTGCTCAATGGCGACCGCTCGACCATGCATCTCGATCTCGACAACGTCGAGGGACCGGCCGGCGAGTATCGCCTGACGGTGCGCGCCGACGGCCCGCTCAATGTCGGCGATCGCCTGGTGCAGACCCTGTCGCTGCGCGCCAAGCAGCGCTCCAGCGCCACCGTTCCGCTCAACGGCACCGGCGCCGGCATCGCCAATGTCAGCGTCAACATCGCGGGCCCTGGCGGCTTCACGCTGCAGCGCAGTTATGCGCTCGCCGTGAAACCCGCGACCCAGGTGCTGACCCGGCGCACCGTCAAGCCGATCGCGAGAGCTGAAAGCCTGACGGTGTCGAACGACCTGATTGCCGATCTGGTGCCGGGGACCGGCAGCGTCGCGCTGTCAGTCGGTCTGTCGACCGCGCTCGATGCCGCGACTTTGCTCAGGGCGCTTGACCGCTATCCGTTCGGCTGCTCGGAACAGATCACCAGCCGGGCGCTGCCGCTGCTCTACGTCAACGAACTCGCCACCGCGGCGCATCTTGCGCTGGATGACGCGGTTGACCAGCGCATCCGCGACTCGATCGATCGGGTGCTGGCGCGCCAGTCATCGAACGGCTCGTTCGGCCTCTGGGGCATCGGCGGCGACGACGCCTGGCTCGACGCCTATGTCACCGACTTCCTGACCCGCGCGCGCGAGCGCGGCTTTGCGGTGCCGGACGTGGCGTTCAAGCTTGCGCTCGACCGGCTGCGCAACATCGTGGCCAACGCAGCGGACGTCAGCAAAGACGGCGGCCGCAATGTCGCCTACGCGCTCTATGTCCTGGCGCGGAACGGCAACGCGCCGCTCGGCGACTTGCGCTATCTCGCCGACAGCAAGCTCGGCGACATCGAAACCCCGATCGCCAAGGCGCAGATCGCCGCGGCGCTCGGCATGCTGGGCGACCGGGTGCGCGCCGAGCGGGTCTATGCGTCGGCGCTCGGCGACCTGAAGGTGCCCTCCGCGATCGAGCTGTTCAGCCGCTCGGACTACGGCTCGACCTTGCGCGACGCCGCCGCGCTGGTGACGCTCGCCAGCGAAACCGGGGTTGCGGCCACGACGGTCGCGGCCGCGGTGCAGCGCATCGAACAGGTGCGGGCATTTGCGCCCTATACCTCGACCCAGGAGAACGCCTGGATGGTGCTGGCGGCGCGTGCGCTCGCCAAGACCGCGACCCAGGTGTCGCTCGAGGTCGCGGGCGACGCGCACAAGGGCGCGCTGTTCCGCACGGTTCGCGGCAGCGCGCTCGACCAGCCGCTGAAGGTCACCAACACCGGCGACGTCCCGTTGCAGGCTGTCGTGTCGGTGTCGGGCGCTCCGATCACGCCCGAGCCCGCAGCCGAGCGGGGCTTCAAGATCGAGCGCAGCTACTACACGCTCGATGGCGAAGCCGCCGACATCGCCAAAGCGCGGCAGAACCAGCGCTTTGTCGTGGTGCTCAAGATCACCGAGGCGCAGCCGCAGTTCGGTCGCATCATCGTCGCCGACTACCTGCCGGCGGGCTTCGAGATCGACAACCCGCGGCTCGTCTCCTCGGGCGAGACCGGTACCCTGGACTGGATCCAGGACGCCAAGGAGCCGGTGCACAGCGAATTCCGCGACGACCGCTTCACGGCCGCGTTCGAGCGCTCCTCCCGCGACAAGTCGGTATTCGCGGTGGCCTATGTGGTGCGGGCGGTGTCGCCCGGCCGCTACGTGCTGCCGCAGGCCTATGTCGAGGATATGTACCGGCCCGACCGGTTCGGCCGCACCGGAACTGCGACGCTCGAAATTGCCGGGAAGTAACGTTCGATGAAGATTGTCCGCCACATCGTCGCTGGTTTCTGCGCCGCGCTGTCTTGCGCGGCGCTCGCCGGCGCGTGGTGGGTGTCTTCGTTGGGCCCGGCTCCGAAAGGCGAGGGGCTGGAATATTCGACTTTGGTGGTCGACCGTGATGGCCGGCTGCTGCGGCCCTATGCGACGCCCGACGGCCGCTGGCGATTGCCTGCCACGGTCGACAGTGTCGACCGGCGGCTGATCGACATGCTGCTCGCCTACGAGGATCGTCGCTTTCGCGAACATCACGGCGTCGATCCACTGGCGCTGGCGCGCGCCGCCTATCAGCTGATCGTCAATGGCCGCATTGTCTCGGGCGGCTCGACGCTGACCATGCAGGTGGCGCGGCTCCTTGAGCCACGTAACGAGCGCTCGCTGTTGTCGAAGCTCCGACAGATGGCCCGTGCGATCGAGCTCGAACGCGCGCTCACCAAGGACCAGGTGCTGGCGCTCTATCTGAGTCTGGCGCCCTATGGCGGCAACCTCGAGGGCATCCGCGCCGCTTCGCTCGCCTATTTTGGCCGCGAACCGCGCCGTCTGTCGCTTGCCGAAGCCGCGCTGCTGGTGGCGCTGCCGCAGTCGCCGGAGTTGCGCCGGCCCGACCGGTCGCCCGAGTTGGCGCGGCAGGCGCGGGACCGCGTGCTCGACCGCATCGCCGCCACGGGCTTGTTGCCGGCCGACGAGGTCGCGCTGGCGAAGCTCGAGCCGGCGCCGGCCGGCCGCAAATCGATGCCGGCGCTGGCGCCGCACGCCGCCGATCAGGCGGTCGCGGCCGCGCCGGCGCGCAAAATTCACCGGCTCACGCTCGATGCGAAGCTGCAGAAAAATATCGAGGAGCTGGCGCGCGAACGGGCGCGGGCGCTCGGCCCCGACATGTCGGTCGCGATCATCGTGGTCGATCACTCGACCGGCGAAATCCTGGCGCGTGTTGCCTCGGCGGATTATTTCGATGTGCGCCGCGCCGGCCAGGTCGACCTGACCCAGGCGCTGCGCTCGCCCGGCTCGGCGCTCAAGCCGTTCATCTACGGTATCGCGTTCGAGGATGGCCTCGTGCATCCCGAGACGCTGATCGAGGACCGTCCGGTGCGCTACGGCGCCTACGCGCCAGAGAATTTCGATCTCACGTTCCAGGGCACCGTGTCGGTGCGCCGCGCGTTGCAGATGTCGCTCAACGTCCCGGCGGTGGCGCTGCTCGACAAGATCGGCGCCAGCCGGCTGTCGGCGCGGCTCGCGCAGGCCGGCGCGCCGCTCACGCTGCCCAAGGGCGAGGCGCCCGGCCTCGCCATGGCGCTCGGCGGCGTCGGCATCAAGCTTGCCGATCTCACCATGCTCTATGCCGGCCTGGCACGCGGCGGCACCGTGCTGCCGCTGTTCGAGCGGCTCGACGAGCCGCTCAGCGGCACGCCGTTGCGTCTGCTCGATCCGGTCGCGGCCTGGTACGTCGGCAATGTACTCACCGGTACGCCGCCGCCCGAGAACGCGGTCGGCGGCCGCATCGCCTACAAGACCGGCACGTCGTACGGTTATCGCGACGCCTGGTCGGTCGGCTTCGACGGTAAGCGCACCATCGGGGTCTGGGTTGGCCGCCCGGACGGCGCGCCGGTCACCGGCCTGGTCGGGCGCCTCACGGCGGCGCCAATATTATTCGACGCCTTCGCGCGGGTCGGCGAGATGCCGGCACGGCTCGCGGCGGCGCCGAAGGGCGTGATCTACGCCACCAATGCGCGGCTGCCGCCGCCGCTGCAGCGGTTCCGGCCGAACGGATTGCCGGGTGACAGCGCCACACCGCCGCTGCGCATTCTCTATCCGCCGAATGGCGCACGCATCGAGCTCGCCAATTTCGACGGCGCGCCGGATCCGGTTGCGCTCAAGATCGCGGGTGGCGTTGAACCGCTCACCGTATTGGTCAATGGCGTTCCGGTGCCATCGCCGGGCGGCCGGCGCACGCTGATGTTCTCGCCCGACGGCCCTGGCTTCATGCGCGTCACCGTGATGGACGCCAATGGCGCCGCCGACAGCGTGATGGTGCGCCTGCAATAGCGGCTTGAGCGTCCGGCCCGTTCCGCTACTGTTGCGGTTCTCGCAGTTCGAACACCGGGGACCGCCATGTTGATCGATCATCGCACCTATACGTGCCGGGTCGGAACGCTGCAAAAGCAGGTCGCGCTCTACGAAAAGTACGGCCTGGTGCCGCAGAAGCGACATTGCGGCGAGCCATTGGCGTGGCTGGTGAGCGAGACTGGCGACGTCAACACCTATGTCCACATCTGGGTCTATGAGAGCTTCGAGGACCGCACGCGCCGGCGCACTGCGATGTTCAAGGACCCGGAATGGCTGACTTATCTCGAGGAGAACGCCAAGGCCGGGTATCTGCTCAAGCAGGAAAGCGTGTTCATGTCGCCCGCGAAGTTCGCGCCGGTGCGGCGCTGATCGCCGAGAGGAGGGCGCGATGAACGAGGTCTCCAGGATCGACACCGCCTCGGCGCAGCCCGCGAACGGTATCGACCCGGCCGAATGGGAGGTCCGCGTCGACCTTGCGGCCTGCTATCGGCTGGTCGACCTCTACGGCATGACCGATCTGCACCTCAACCATATCTCGATGCGCGTGCCGGGCCACCACGACCATTTTCTGATCAATCCGTTCGGCATGATGTACGAGGAGATCACCGCCTCATCGCTGATCAAGATCGATCACGCCGGCAACATCATCGCCAACGCCAATCCGGAATACGGCGTCAATCGCGCCGGCTTCGTGATCCACAGCGCGATCCATGCGGCGCGGCCGGATGTCGCCTGCGTGCTGCACACCCACACCAACGCCGGCATGGCGGTTTCGGTGCTCAAATGCGGGCTGTTGCCGTTGACCCAGACGGCTTTGCGCTGGAGCAAGGTCGCCTATCACGATTTCGAAGGCGTCGTCGTCGATCTTGATGAGCAGAACCGGCTCACCAAGAACCTCGGCGATTGCGACGTGATGGTCCTGCGCAACCACGGCCTGTTGGCCTGTGGTGCGACCATCGGGCAGGCCTTCAACAACATCTATCGCCTGGAGCGCGCCTGCCAGACCCAACTGATGGCAATGGCCTGCAACACTGAGATCGGCTTGCCGTCTGCCGAGGCCATTGCCCGGTCGAATACCCAGCTCCGGGTGATGCCGTCGCCGGACGCCAAGGGCGCCAACCGGCCGCACGGCACGCTGGAATGGCCGGCGCTCAAACGCATGCTCGACCGTCGCGACCCCTCGTATCGGAACTGAGCGGTCATTTTTACACCGATGGCCGCGGCGGTTTTGACGCCGCGGCCATCGCGCTTTCGCGCCGCGGGTGTTTTCTCTATTGTCCGGCCGAGTTCGGGATTCTTCGAATATGGCGACCAGCTTGGGCGATGGGCGGCTGTCGTGGCGGGCCGATCGGCTGCGCGCGGTGCTCGATTATGCGGTGTCCTCGCACAAGCGCGCCGTCCTTGTGCTGGTCGTCGCCGCGCTGATCTCGTTTATTCCGGGCTTCTTCCAGATCCCGCCGGTCGACCGCGACGAGGCGCGGTTCGCCCAGGCGACCAAGCAGATGATCGAGCACGGCGATTATGTCGACATCCGCTTTCAGGACGAGGTCCGCTACAAAAAGCCGGTCGGCATCTATTGGCTGCAAGCCGGCGTGGTGAAGGCCGCCTCGGCGCTCGGCCTCGGCAACGCGCGGACCAAGATCTATCTCTACCGGTTTCCATCGCTGGTCGGCGCCGTAGGTGCGGTGCTTCTGACCTATTGGGCCGCGCTCGCCTTTGTGTCGCGCCGCGCCGCCCTGATAGCCGCGCTGATGATGGCGACCTCGATCCTGCTTGGCGTCGAGGCGCGGCTCGCCAAGACCGACGCGATGCTGCTTTTGACCGTGGTGGCCGCGATGGGCGCGATGGCGCGCACCTATCTGGCCGACGCGCGCGCACCGCGGCGCACCGCGATGACCGAGTGGGGCCTGCCGGCGATCTTCTGGGGCGCGCTGGCGGCCGGCATCTTGCTGAAGGGACCCGTCATCCTGCTGTTCGTCGGGCTTCCCGCCGCGACGCTCGCCATCGTCGACCGCTCGGTACGGTGGATGAAGGCGCTGCGGCCGCTCGAGGGGCTGCTGCTTCTGCTGCTGCTGGTGCTGCCCTGGTTCATCGCAATTTTGGGGCGTGCCGGCAGCGAATTCATCGCCGGCTCGGTCGGCGAGGATCTGCTGAGCAAGATCTTCAGCGGCCAGGAATCTCACGGCGCGCCGCCAGGCCTATATTTCGTGCTGTTCTGGGTGACGTTCTGGCCGGGCGCCGCGCTGGCGGCGCTCTGCGTGCCGGCGGTCTGGGCGTCACGTCGCGAGCAGGGCGCGCGCTTTCTGCTCGCCTGGATCGTGCCGAGCTGGATCGTATTCGAATTGGTGATCACCAAGCTGCCGCACTACGTGCTGCCGCTTTATCCGGCGATCGCGATCCTGATCGCGGGCGTGGTCGATCCGCATGTGCTGTCGCGGCAGCGCTGGCTGACGCGCTCGACCGCGTGGTGGTTCGTGTTTCCGGCTCTCGTCGGGCTCGGCGGCATCGTTCTTCTCCTGGTGGTCGGCCGTCAGCTCGGCCTGCTGGCCTGGCCGTTTGCGGCTGCTGCGGTGGTGTTCGGCCTATTCGCCTGGTGGCTCTACGACGTCGAGGGCGCCGAGCGCTCGCTCGTGCGCGCGATGGTGGCCTCGCTGATGATCTCGATCGCGATCTACGGCGTGGTGATGCCGTCGCTGACCGCGGCGTTTCCGTCGGCCGCCCTGATGCGCATGATCCGCGAGGCCAATTGCTCCAATCCGACCGCCGCGGCGGTTGGCTATCACGAGCCGAGTCTGGTGTTTCTGCTCGGCACGCAGACACGGCTGATCGACGCCAGCTCAGCGGCAGACTTCCTGCGGCTTGGCGGTTGCCGCTTCGCGTTGATCGAGTCGCGCCAGGAGCGCAGCTTCCTGCGCCGCGCCGACGCGATCGGGCTGCGTTACGCCCAAGGCCCGCGGTTCGAAGGTTTCAACATCTCCAACGGCCGGCGCATCACGATTGCCGTCTACTCGTCCGAGGTGCGGTAGTGACCGCGACTGCCAATATCGCCGCGACCGTCGCGGCGCTGGTGCGCCCGCGCCGGGCCGGTGCCCCACGGCCGCGTCGGCCGACCACCGGCGTGGTGATAGGCATAACCTTGCTGGCAATTGCCGCGATCGCGGGCGCCATGGCGTGGCTCGACGGGCGCGCCATCACGGGCGTTGGCCAATTGCCCAATTGGGTGGTGCGGACCTTCGAGGAACTGACCGACTTCGGCAAGTCCGGTTGGTTCCTATGGCCGATCGGCGTGCTTCTCCTTCTCATCGCGATCGGCAGCTTGCGTGATCTGCCGAACCCCGCGCGCCTGGTGCTGGCGGCGCTTGCGGTGCGGCTGGCGTTCATATTCGTCGCTATCGCGCTACCCGGCCTGATCGTCGCGGTCGTCAAGCGCGTGATCGGGCGCGCCCGGCCCTTGGTGGTCGGTGACGGCGACGTGCTGGTGTTCAAGCCGCTCTTGTGGCGCGGCGACTACGCAAGCTTTCCGTCCGGCCACGGCACCACGGCATTTGCGGCCGCAATCGCGATCGGGGCGCTATGGCCACGGCTGCGGCCGCTGATGTGGACCTATGCGCTTATCATTGCGTTCAGTCGCATCGTGGTCACCGCGCATTATCCGAGCGACGTCATTGCCAGTGCGGCGGTCGGCATTGTCGGCGCACTGCTGGTGCGCAACTGGTTTGCGGCCCGGCGGCTGGGCTTCTGGGTCGATTCCAGCGGCGGCGTGCAACCGTGGCCCGGTCCCTCGTTCCGCCGCACAAAAGCAGTTGCCCGGCGGCTGCTCTCTGCCTAGAAGCTCGCGCAGCATTGCAGGACACCGCGATCGCGGCCGATCATAAGCCGAGCATGGCCATTCCTTCGAAATCTCCCGCTGTCTCCGTGGTTGTTCCCGTGCGGAACGAAGCCGGCAACATCGCGCCGCTGATCGGCGAGATCGCGGCGGCTCTCGAAGGCGTTGACTTCGAGGTCGTCTACGTCAATGACGGCTCTACCGACGCGACTGCGGCCGAGCTCGGCAAGCTCAAGTTGGTTTATCCCTGGCTGCGCCAGATCCGTCACGCGGAGTCCTGCGGCCAGTCGGCCGCGGTGCGCTCCGGCGTGATTGCGGCGCGCGCGCCGATCATTGTCACGCTCGACGGCGATGGCCAGAACGACCCGGCATTTCTGCCGCGGCTGGTCGAGCAGTTGCTCGCCGGCTTGCCGCGCCTCGGTCTTGTCGCGGGTCAGCGCGTCGGCCGCAAGGCGACCGGGTTCAAGAGGTTCCAGTCGCGCATCGCCAATGCGGTGCGGGGCGCGGTGCTGCGCGACGGCACCCGCGACACCGGCTGCGGGCTCAAGGCGTTTCCGCGCGATCTTTTCCTCGGCTTGCCGTATTTCGATGGGCTGCATCGCTTCCTGCCTGCGCTCGTCAAGCGTGAGGGCCACGACATCGGCTATGTCGACGTCGTCGACCGGCCGCGCCATTCCGGCCGATCGAACTACGGCATGTGGGACCGGCTGTGGGTCGGCATTCTCGACCTTGGCGGCGTGTGGTGGCTGATCCGCCGCCGGCGCCGGGTGCCGCAGATTTCGGAGGAGTGAATGCCCCTGATCCAGATCGGCGAAGCCATCAGCGCCGTGTTCTACGAAGCTTTTGTCGCGAAGTTTGATTTCTGGCTGGTGTTTGGCGTGCTGGCGCAGCTGCTGTTTGCCGCCCGCTTCCTGGTGCAATGGATTTCCAGCGAGCGTGCCGGCAAGAGCGTGATCCCGTTTGCGTTCTGGATTTTCTCGATGGGCGGCGGGCTGATGACGTTGCTTTACGGCATCGTCAAGCGCGAGCCCGTGATCATTCTGGGGCAGGGCCTCGCGACCATCATCTACATCCGCAACATCATGCTGATCATCAAAGAGAAGAAGCCGCCAAGCGGCTCCTAGGCGTTCAGCAAGGGCGGCGGACGTTTCGCCACCCACTGCGTCGCCTCGTCATAAGCGTGCGCAAGCTGGAGCAGCGCGAACTCGCTGTGGTTTGGCCCGGTGATCTGCAATCCCATCGGCAGGCCGTTGCCGCCGAAGCCGGCCGGCACCGCCAGCCCTGCGGCCGCCGCCATGGTGATCGGAATCATCACCTCCATCCAGCGGTGATAGCTGTCCATGGTCTTGCCGGCGATCTGCTTCGGCCAATCGAGCGTGGCGTCGAACGGGAACACCTGGCCCGCCGGCAGAATGAAATAGTCGTATTTTTCGTAGAACGTTCGCACTGCCTGGTACCAGGCGGTGCGAATGACCGATGCGTCGAACACTTCGAACGCTGACAGCTTGTTCCCGCTCTCGACTTCGAACTGCGCCTCCGGCTTCATCAGCGCGCGCTTGGCTGGATCGGCATAAAGGTCCTTGAGGTTGGTGCCGGCCTGCCAGGCGCGCAGCGTGCGCCAGGTTGGAAACACGCGCTCGATCGGATAATCCGGCCAGGCCTCCTCGACCGTGCAGCCCAGCGCTTCGAAGGTCTTGAGCGCGGTCCTGCACAGATCGAGTACGCCAGGCTCGAACGGCATCGCGCCGCCGAAGTCGCCCGACCAGGCGATCCGGGTGCCCTTGAAATCGCGCTTGAGGCTCTGCGCAAACTGCCCCGGGTCTTGGTGGTTCGACTGTGGCAGGCGCGGGTCGTAGCCGGCCTGCACCGACAGCAGCATTGCAAGGTCGGGAACACTGCGCGCCATCGGTCCGGCCACGCTCATCCAGGCGTAGAACACCTCCAGGCCGGGCGAGGGGACACGGCCGTAGGAGGTGCGGAAGCCGAACACGTTGTTGAACGCCGCCGGATTGCGCAGCGAGCCACCGTGGTCGGTGCCGTCGGCGACCGGCAGCATTTTCAGCGCCAGTGCGACGCCGGCGCCGCCGCTCGATCCGCCCGCTGTCCTGGTCTGGTCGTAGGGGTTCAGGGTGCGGCCGAACACGTCATTATAGGTGTTCGAGCCGAGCCCGAATTCCGGCACGTTGGTCTTGCCGATGATGATTGCGCCGGCTCGTTTGAGGCGGTCCACCATGATGGTGTCGGCGGCCGGCACGAAGTCCTTGAAGATGCGCGACCCCTGGGTGGTGCGGATGCCCTTGGTCGCGGCCAGATCCTTGACGGCGTGCGGAAAGCCATGCAGCGGTCCAAGATATTCGCCGCGCGCCAGTTGAACGTCACGGGCCTTGGCCTGATCGGTGAGATCGCCGCGATTTTGCAGCGACACGATCGCGTTGACGGTCGGGTTGAAACGATCGATGTGATCGAGATAGGCGTCCATCACCTCGACGCAGGCAATCCTTTTGGTGCGGATCGCGTCCGCCAGCGCGACCGCGTCCATCGCGACAATGTTGGAGACCGGCATGGTGGTCACCGCGCCGCCGCGAGGGCGCGTCCACGCTTGCCAGTCAGATCGTTGATGTCCATCAAGCAGATGTGAAGACCAATGTAGGCGCCGCCGGGCGCCCATTTGGTCGCAGCACGGTCGGCCGCACGCATAGGATGATCGCCGCCGCCTTCTGGCTTGGTCATGTCGTGCTCCCGCCGGATTGTCGCATTAATGGGGCTCCGTTGCACGGCCGCAACCCCTTGACCTCACAGCCCAGCCGTTCTCAGATGGCAGCAGTGAAGGGGCATAAGGACTGCATGCGATGATGCGCAAAGCGCTCGCGTGCGGCCCGCGATCTAGGAGATTTCAGCGATGAAACGCGTGGTCATGGTTGTGGCATTGGCGGCGACGCTCGGCGTTGTCGCATCGACCGCATCGGCGCAGACGCTTGCCACCATCAAGCAGCGTGGCGTTCTCAATTGCGGTTCGAACGGCACGCTGGCGGGCTTCGGCCTGCCCGACGCGCAGGGCCGCTGGACCGGCCTGGACGTCGACTTCTGCCGGGCGCTCGCGGCGGCGATCTTCAACGATCCCAACAAGGTCAAGTTCGTGCCGCTGACCGCGAAGGACCGCTTCACGGCGCTGCAATCCGGCGAAGTCGACGTGCTCGCCCGCAACACCACCTGGAGTTCGTCGCGCGACACCTCGCTCGGCCTGAACTTCACGGCGATCAACTATTACGACGGCCAGGGCTTCATGGTGCGCAAGGCGCTGAAGGTGAATTCGGCGCTGGAGCTCAATGACGCCGCGGTCTGTGTCCAGCAGGGCACCACGACCGAGCTCAACCTCGCCGACTATTTCCGCGCCAACAAGATGAAGCTCAAGACCGTGACGTTCGCGACCGCGGACGAGGCGATCAAGGCCTACGACGCCGGCCGCTGCGACGCCTACACGACCGACGCTTCGGGCCTCGCCGGCGAGCGGCTGCGGCTCGCCAACGTCAACGACCACATCGTTCTGCCGGAGATCATCTCCAAGGAGCCATTGGGCCCCGTGGTGCGCCAGGGCGATGATGCCTGGTTTAACGTGGTGAAATGGACCTACTACGCATTGCTGAATGCCGAAGAACTCGGCATCACCCAGGCCAATGTCGAGGAAATGAAGGGTTCGGCCAATCCGGAAATCCGGCGTATCCTCGGTGTGCCCAATGCCGATGGCACCGCCGCGGGCTTTGGCACCGGCATCGGCCTAGG
>Ga0111538_10006734_pt1 | contig 15522 bp, 10 predicted proteins | sample SoiMethybrSBSTD1_FD_79669 | JGI IMG/M metagenome (GOLD analysis project Ga0111538, IMG submission 79669) | Bulk soil microbial communities from a Populus tree surrounding site in Tennessee, USA - Soil MetaG P. TD hybrid SBSTD1 (version 2)... | ecosystem: Environmental > Terrestrial > Soil >...
GCGAGCAGCGGCGCCGCGGCCGCCGGACCCGCTTGCTTCGGCCAGATGACGGCGACCTCGCGCGCGACGTCCGTCCGGTAGTCGAGCGCGAGCAGCGCCTCGGTGAAGGCGAGCGGACGTCGGGCCAGCGTCGGGCCCAGCGCGCCGAAGGCGCGGTCGGCGATCGCGCGCCAGTGATCGTCGCCGGTGAAGGTGGCGGCCCGCAGGGCGTTGAGAATCGCCACGGACGTCCCCGAAGGCGTGGCGCCGTCGGTGGTCGGCTTCTCGCGCGCGAGCAGCGCCTCGTGCTTCGCGCTGGTGGCGAACCAGCCGCCCGCGGCGGGATCCGCGAACAGCGTCTCCGTCTCTGCGCAGAGCGCGAGCGCCTCGCGCAGCCAGCGGGGATCGAACCCACCTTCGTAAAGGTCGAACAGCCCGGCGGCGAGAAACGCGTGATCCTCCAGGAAGCCCGCAGAGCCGGCCCGACCGTCGACGAAGCTGCGCGCGAGCACGCCGCCCGGGCGCATCTTGCCGAGGACGAAGTCCGCCGCCCGCGCGGCGGCGCTGGTGTAGCGCGGCTCGCCGAGCACGCGGCCGCCCAGCGCCAGCGCCGAGATCGTGAGGCCGTTCCAGCCCGCGAGGATCTTGTCGTCGCGGGCGGGCGGGATCCGGCGGGCGCGGGCCGCGTACAGCTTGGCGCGCGCGCCGGCGAGCGCGGCGCGCTCCTTCTCGTCCGCGCGCGGGACGAACAGGATGTTGCGCCCGTCGAAGTTTCCGGCGGACGTGACGCCGTAGAAGCGAATGAACCGCTCCGTCGCCGGGCCGCGGCCGAGGACGGCGCGGAGCTCCGCCTCGGACCAGACGAAGAATGTCCCCTCGGCGCCGGCGGAATCGGCGTCGGTCGCCGAATAGAACCCACCCGACGGCGCGGTCATCTCCGCCAGCACGTAGTCCAGCGTCTCGCGGGCGACGCGCGCGAAGTCCGCCCGCCCCGTCACCTGGTGCGCCTCCAGATACGCGACGGCGAGCAGCGCGTTGTCGTAGAGCATCTTCTCGAAGTGAGGGACCAGCCATTGCGCGTCGGTTGCATAGCGGTGAAAGCCGCCGCCGAGTTGATCGCAGATGCCGCCGGCGGCCATCTTCTCCAGCGTGAGGGTGGCCATTCGCAGGGCGTCCACGTCGCCGGTCCGGCGGTGGTGGCGCAGCAGCAGGCGGATCGGCAGGCTCGAAGGAAACTTGGGCGCGCCCTGGAGGCCGCCGTTCGCGGTGTCGAAGGCGCGTTTCAGATGATCGACGAGGCTCCGGATGACGGCGGCGTCGGGCGCCGCCGCCCCGCCGGCCGACGCCAGCGGCGCCGACTCCGCCCCGCCGAGCTCCTCGCGAACCGCCGCCGCCAGCTTCGTCGCCTCGGTCGCGACACGGCCCGGATCGGCGCGGAACGAAGCGGCCAGCTCCGTGAGCAGCGTCAGGAAACCGCGCCGCGCGCCGCGGACGCCGTCGCGCGGCGGAAAATAAGTTCCGCCGAAGAACGGCGCGCGCGCGGGCGTCAGCCACACGCTCATCGGCCACCCCCCCGACCCGGTGAGTGACTGGACCGCGCTCATGTAGACGGCGTCGATGTCGGGCCGCTCCTCGCGATCGACCTTGATCGCGATGTAGTGCTCGTTGAGGGTGCGCGCGATCTCCTCGTCCTCGAACGACTCGACCTCCATGACGTGGCACCAGTGGCAGGTCGAGTAGCCGACCGAGAGGAAGATCGGCTTGCCCTCGCGTTTCGCGCGCGCGAACGCCTCGTCACCCCACGCGTACCAGTTGACCGGGTTGTGCGCGTGCTGGAGGAGGTACGGGCTCGCTTCGAGGATGAGGCGGTTTGTGTATTTGGGGCTGCCGTCGCCGTTGAGGTGATGCGTCCGCGGGCGGTACCCCGCCCCCTTCGCCGCCAGCGCCGCCCGGAGCTGGGCCGTCAGCGCCGGCGTGCCCGCGCCACGGCCCGGCAACGCTGGATCCTCCTGGGCGACCGCCTGAGCCGGCGCGGGCGGTACCCTCCCCTGCTTGCAGCCCGCCACCAGGAGCGCGCAGGCCGCCACGACCCGCCATCGGGGGAGCCTCACCACGCCGTCCTTATAGCGAGATCGAATCTGCGTTTCCCGGGAATGAGGACGGGCACTCATGAAAAGATATCGGACGTACGGAATCGCCATCGCCTCGATTTCCCTGGGACTTCTCGCCGCGGCGCCCGCACAGGCGGCGTCGCTGGTGATGGTACCCCGCGCCACCTGGGGGGCGACCGGCGTGCCGAGTTACATGCAGATGTACATCTATGTCCCGGACACGGTCGCGACCAAGCCGCCCATCTACATCTCGTGCCACTCCTGCGGATCGACGGCCACCGGACAGATCGGCAACATCCCGATGGCCAAGGCGCGGGCCGACGCGCAGGGCTTCATCCTCCTCCTCCCGGACAACCCGGGACAGAACTGCTGGGATGTGGGCACGACGATGTCGCTCAAGCACGACGGCGGCGGCGACACGATGGCCGTCGCCCAGATGATCAAGTACGTGCTGAGGCAGTACAACGCCGACCCGGGCCGCGTTTACATCATGGGGGGATCGGGGGGAGCGATGCTGGTGCAAGCGATGCTGGCCGTTTACCCCGACCTCATCAGGGCGGGTGCGGCGCGCGCGGGCGTGGCGGCTGGATGCTGGGCGGATGGCTATGCCACCAGCAATCAGTGGAGCAACAACTGCGCGGGCGGCAACACGATCAAGACGGCGCAGCAGTGGGGCGACCTCGTTCGGGCCATGTACCCCGGCTACACCGGGCACCGCCCGCGCCTTCAGACCTATCAGGGCGACGCCGATACGACGATCAGCTACAAGAACACGGGCGAGGCGATCAAGGAGTGGACGAACGTCCTCGGCTTGAGCATGACGCCGACCACGACGGACACTGGGTTCAAGGCCCAGATCGCGACCTACAACCGCCAGATGTGGAAGAACTCGTGCGGACAACAGGTCTTCGAAGCCTGGACGTCGCCGGGCGGCACGCACTCGATGGCGTACGAGGAAAACGACATGCTCAAGTTCTTCGGCCTCAACGCGGCGGGCGTCGCGGATCCGGAGATGGATTGTGGCGGCGCGGGCGGCGCGGGCGGCGCGAGCGGCGCGGGTGGCGCGGGTGGCGCGGGTGGGACGTCCGGCGCTGCCGGCCGCGGCGGCACCACGGGCACCGCGGGGACGACCGGTCAGGCCGGGCGCGGCGGCACCACAGGCGCAGCCGGCACAGTCGGATCGACGGGCGGCGCGGGCACGACGGGCGCGGCGGGCACAGTTGGATCGACGGGCAGCGCCGGCACGACGGGCGCGGCCGGGACCGGCGTCGTCGTCGGTACCGGTGGGACCAGTGCCAGCGGCAGCGCCGGCTCGATCGGACCGGGCGCGGGCGGCGACGGCAGCGGCGGAACCTCCGCCAGCGGCGGCAGCACCGGCAGCGGCGCGGGTGGCGTGCAGGGCGGCGGGGGCTCCACCTCGACCGGCGGAAGCTCCCCGACCGGGACCGGCGGTTCGGAACCTCCGGGCGAAGAGCCTCCGGCTGGCTGCAGCGGTTGTGTGGTCGGCAACGCCGAGCGGTCCGCCTCGCCACTGGCGTTGTTGATGATCGTCGCGTGCGGATTCATCCTCCGCCGCCGACGATCGCGCGGCTGAAGACCGGGAACGCTTCGCGCGGCCCGTCTCTTAGATGCAGCCGGTTCCGGCGGAATCACAGGCGAGGGTGCTGGCCGGCCCGAACCAGTGCGCGCAGACGCCGAGAAAACAGCCGAGGATGCACGTCGCGTCGCTGCCGCAGCTGACTGAGCACCCGTAGGGAGCCAAACAGCTCACGGTGCAACTGCTGCCCGCGGCACATGTGACCGCGCAGTCGCCGCCGGGACAGGTGAATTCACAGCTCTCGTTCGACGCGCAGACGCACCCGTCCGCCCGGCTGCAGTCCCGCTGGATGAAGGGGCGACCGGCTTCAACGGGCGCGTCGGACGCCGGACCGTCGTCCCCGGCATCGGCTGCGTCGTCGCCGTCGATGATTGCATCGGAGGTCGCATCGACGCCGACGGCCGCGTCGCCCGCGCCGTCCACGATTGCATCGGGCGGCCGATCGGCGCGGGCCATGTCGCCGGGCCCGTCACCCGCATCAACACGCACGTCGGCCGCATCGGCCGCGCCGTCCGTGTTCGTATCTGGCGCGGGTGTCTCGGCCGCTCCGTCCCGCGTGTCCCCTGGAGCATCGCGCGCGTCCTGTGCGTCCCGCGACTCTGGCGGCAAGTCACGCGGGCCCGCGTCCATCGCGACGTCGCCGGAGGCGTCGCGGCGGTCCGTGGAGCCGTCCGTCAGTGACGCCAGCTTCCCGCCGCTGCACGCGACGTTGCCGGCCACGATCGTGACGGCGCACAGCATCAGGACCTGGCGCACGATGCGATCATCGACGGATTCCGCCCGCCGACTGAATCCGTTACGATGGGGCGATGCGAGCTCCATCGATGCACGCGCTGGTGTCGGTGATGGTGGTTTTCTGTTCTGCCGGTCTGGGCTGTGGCCGCGGCTCGGCCGCGCCGGGCGGCGGCAACCCCGACGGCGGCATCGGCGTGGACGCCGCGCCGCTACCGGCGACCCCCGGGGGCTGGACCTGGATCGACATCCCCGGCATGGGCTGCGACGACGGCAGCGCCACGGGCATCGCCGTGAACCCGATGCCGGCCGGCGGCGGCGGGGGCGCGCTGTTCGTCTACTTCATGGGCGGCGGCGCCTGCTGGGATGCCTCGACCTGCTTCGTCCTGAACACCTCCGTGCACGGGCCGTTCGGCCAGGCGCAATGGGACGCGAGCGGCGCCCCGTCGCTTGCGCACCCGCTGGATCGCGCGCGCGCCACCAACCCGTTCCGCGACGCGAGCTATGTCTTCATCCCCTATTGCACCGGCGACCTGCACGCCGGCAACAACGTCGCGACCTACGACGTGCTGGGCCCGCGCCCGTTCGCGCACGTCGGCCGCCGCAACGTCGAGGCATTGCTCCCCCGCGTGCGCGCCACCTGGCCGGCGCCCGCGCGCGTCGTGATCGCCGGCAGCAGCGCCGGCGGTTACGGCGCGACGCTGAACTACGATCTGTTCCGCCGCGCCTACCCCGACGCCCAGGTCGCGCTGGTCGACGACGCCGGCCCGTTGCTGGAGGGCACCGGCATCCCGGCGGACCATCGCGCCGCCTGGTATGCGAACTGGCACCTCGGCGACGTCGTCGATCCGCTGTGCGCCGACTGCCGCGCCGATCTGTCGCTGCTCTATCCGGCGCTGGTCACGAAATATCCCCAGGACCGCATGGCGCTCGCGACGTCGCTGCAGGATCAGACCATCCGCACGTATTTTCTGATCCTGCTGGGCATCGATTTCGAGCAGCGCCTCCGCTCCCTGGTCACGAACCGCCTCGCCCCGACCGCGACCTTCCGCACCTTCGCCATCCCGGGCGAATCCCACACCTTGCTCGGCGCGGTGGACACGGTCACCTCGGGCGGCCTGACGCTGGAGGCGTGGCTCGGGCGGATGCTGACCGGCGACCCGACCTGGGCGACCGTCGGGTTGTAGACCAGGCGTTGTCAGTGGACCGGGGCGTGCCGCCTGGCGGCCAGGAGCGCCTGCACCTTTTCGAGTCCCGCTTCGGCGCCCGAGCCGGCGTAAAACGCGATCACGACGGTGGCCAGGCAGGTCAGCGTCGCGAGCGGGGGGCCGCCGACGCCCAGCACCATCGCGACCGCGGTGAGCGGCAGGTGGTAGCCGCCGGCGATCCCGCCGGCGGCGCCTGCCGCGCCGGCGAGATCGTTCCCCACGCCGAGGCCCGGGGCGAAGACCCGGCCGGCGAGATCGCCGACGGCCAGGAACGGAACGAACACGCCGCCGCAGCCGCCGGCCGCGACCGCGGCGGTGGTCGCCGCCGCGCGCAGGAGGCAGACGGCCAGCAACGTCACCGGCAGCGCGTTGACGTTCTCCGCCCACAGGATGGCGCCGCCGCCTGGGCCGACGGCCGCTGACGGCGACGCAATCTTCGCGATCAGCAGCGTGGTCGCGATCGCCGCCGCCCCACCCAGCGCGAGCCGGACGGCCGGCGAGGCCTGCCAGTTCTTCGCGCGATACACCGCCACGCTGGCGATCGAGCTGATGGCGCCGGAGAGAGCGCCGATGAACAGCGCGGTGATCGCCGCCTTCATGAAGGTTCCCGGCGGCGCCGGCGCCTCCTTCGGCACGACGAGACGGATCAAGTTGAGACCGAAGGCGGTGTTGATCGCCCAGCCGATCACGCCGCCGATCAGCGCGGCCGTCACCCGCTCGACGCTGAGGGGCGCCTGGCGGCGCCGGCCGAGCTCGAGCATGAACGCGGTCCCGACGAGCGGGATCGCCATCAGCGCGGCGACGCCCGCCGCGCCGCCTGCGACGGCGGCGGGCCGCAGCAGCCGGCGCCACCAGCGGCCGCGATCGCCCAGCCACGCGCCGGCTGCCACGCCGAGATACGCCGCGGGCGCCTCGGTTCCCATCGCCCCGCCCGAGGCGACCGTCGCGAGGATGGCGAGCGTGCGCAGCGGCGCGAGGCGCCAGGGGAATCGCTCCTCTTCGCCCGCGCTGTCGACGACGTCGCCGCTGATGTCCGCCCGGATCGCGCCGGGTGGAAACGCGCGCCACGCCGGCGGCCGCGCGGTGTCGGACCGCGGCGTCGCCGTCTTGCCCAGCCCCTGCAAGACCAGCACGGCGACCGCCAGCCCGAGCAGCGGCACCAGGACCGCGTACCAGAGGGGCTGGCTGGCGCAGAAATCCATCCCCGCCTTCAGCACCAGGGTCACAGCCACGACCACGAAGCTACCGACCAGGCCGCCCAGCACCGCGCCGAGGCCGGCGGTGCCGACGCTCGACCAGCTATCGCGCGAAGGCCAGCGCATCGGCACGACCCAGTTGCTCGCGACTGCCCAGGGTGATGAGGGTGTCACCGGCGACGACGGGCGCGTCGTCCTCCGGGTTGAAGGCCAGACGCCCGTCACGACGCTTGATCGCAACGAGGATCAGCCCAGACCACGAACGGAGGCCGCTGGTCCCGACGGTCTTGCCGTCGAGCGCGCTGCCGGGCCGAACGAGCTGCTCTTCCAGCTGGAGGTCCGCCTCCCCTTTTCTGGTCGCGTCCTCGACGAAGTCGAGCACCGCCGGCCGCAGCACAGCCTGGGCGATGCATCCGCCTGCCATCGCGTAGGGAGACACGGTCCGGGTGGCGCCCGCGCGCTGCAGCTTGGGCACCGTGGCGTCGTCCTCCGCGCGCGAGACGATCGTCAGCCCGGGGCGCAGCAGGCGCGCCGTCATCGTGATGAGGACGTTGTCCGAATCGGCGCCGGCGGCCGCGACCAGCGCGCGGGCGCGGTCGATCCCCGCGCGCGTCAAGGTGGCGTCCGCGATCGCGTCGCCGAGCAGGGTGTGGGCGCCCGCGTCGCCGGCCGCCGCCAGCGCGGCCTCCCCGCGATCGATCACCACCACCGGAACGCCGGCGGTGAGAAGATCCGCGCAGACGTGCTGACCGACATGGCCGTAGCCGCAGACGATCACGTGTTGTTCGAGCGCGTCGATTCGTGTTGCCATCCGCCGCTTTCCCCAGAAGTCACGCAGCTCTCCGGTGATGATGGTGCTGAGAAGTTTCGTCGCGACGAACGCGACGGTGAAGATCCCGCCCAGCGCCAGCACCATCGTGAACACGCGGCCGGCAATCGTGAGGGGCGCCCTCTGGCCGTAGCCGATCGAGGTCAGGGTGATCACAGCGACGTAGAACGAGTCGAACCAGGACCATCCCTCCAACGCACGGTAGCCGACTGTGCCGATCCCGATCAGCAAGACCGGCGCGCTGAACAAGAAGAGCCAACGAAAGGAGATCGGAAGCCTTCGCGGCGGCCGAGACGCCACGTGAGAAACCTGGTGACGCGCGAACGGCCGTGCTGGTGGGGCGGCTGCTGATTCGCGCCTCGGTCGCGCCGGATCCGCGCGACGCTTCCGCTTGCCCACCCCGGGCGCCGGCCCACGATCAGTGTAGAGGTTTCCCCCGACCGACGTCGCGCGACGTGACGCGTGCCGGTCGAGGCACCGTGGAGGGATGTGATGTCGTTGAACCATGTCAGCTCGGCAGGCGGCTGGTCGCTGGTGCGGCGTATCTCGTCGGTGGTCGTGCTGAGCGCATCGCTCATCGCGAGCTCGATCACGCCCGCGCTGGCGCGCGGGGGACGCACGGGCGGGGGCGGCGGCGGCCCGCGCGGCGGCGGTGGGCAGATGCACGGCGGCGGCGCCCGGATGCAGGGCGGCGGCGGCGCGGCCCGCGCGGCGCCTCAAGCGCGGCCTGCCCCGTCCATGACCGGCGCCGCGCATCAGGCCCGGCCTGCCGCAACGGGCGGCGGCGCGGCGAACCGCACGCCGGCCACGCGCAGCGGCCGGACCGGCGACGTGAACCGCGGGAGCGGGAACGTCAACTCTGGCAACCGCAACGTCGGCAACCGCAACGTGAACGTCAACAACGTCAACGTGCGGCGCAACACGGTGGTGCGGCCGGCGGCCCGCCCCTACGGGCGGGCGCCCTACGCGTACGGCGGACGTCGCTACTACGCGCACAACGCGTACCGCTATCACGCGTACAGGCCCTACGGCTTCGGCGTGGGGTTCCGTCCGTTCGGCGCGTTCGTCGCGACGGTGGCTGCGACGGCCGTCATCGTGAGTGTCGCCAACACGCAGTATCGATACAACCAGGGCGTCTGGTACGCGCCCGCCAGCGGCGGCTACACGGTGGTGGCGGCGCCCGTGGGGGGCGTGGTGACGACGCTGCCGCCACAGGCGACCGTCGTGAACAACAACAACTACTACTACGGCGGGTCCTACTACGAGAAGAGCGGCAGCGAATACAAGGTCGTCGCGCCGCAGGCCGGCACCGTCGTCGAGCAGCTTCCGGAGGGCGGCGAAGAGGTCACGATCGGCGAACAGAAATACGTGAAGTTCGGCGAGACCTACTACCAGCCGATCGAACAGGACGGCAAACAGAAGTACGAGGTCGTCGAGGTGAAGTGATCCGGTCCCCTCGCCCCCGCGAAGCGGGGAGAGGGTCAGGGAGAGGGGTCCGGCGAAGTCGCTACCGCCGGATCGTCGCGAAGCCGCTGGCGGGGATGGAGAACTGCAGGCGCGTCGTTCCGATGGCGACCGTCGTCGTCCGGGCCGCGGTGCCGGCGTTGTACATGATCGCGACGATGCTGCCGTCGGGGTTCTTGAACGCCAGCGTGTCCACCGCCGTGCCGGTGGTCGCGACGCGCTTGGCGCCCGGCGCGACGTATTGCGAGAAGTGGCGGAACACGTAGTAGGCCGGCGTCGCGGTCAGCGTCTTCGCCGTGCGGTCCACGGTCAGCAGCGCGTTCTGGGGCCAGTTGCTGGTGCTGTTCCCCTTGCCGATGGTGTCCAGCACCATGTTCCAGGCGCTGTACGAGTTCACGCCGGCCTTCAGCCAGTCGCGGATCAAGAGAAAGCTCTCCACGCCGTAGGCGTGATCGTTCGGGGCCTTGTCGCTCTTGAAGGTCGCCGTCTCCCACGGGTAGTTGCCGCACTTGTGCTCGGTCTGCAGGATCGGCAGGTTCCTCCCCATCACGCCGGAGACGCTGCCGATCATGTTCCACTGCAGGCCGAAGCCCTTGATGTAGCTGAACGCGGTGGCGTCCCCGAGCACGGTGCCGATGATCGTGGTGTCCTTGCCCGCATCGGCGTTGGACATGGTGCCGAGATAGATCTGGGCGGTGACGTTCTCTCTGGTGAACGTCGGCCCCAGGTACATGCCGATGAACTTGGTGTAGAGCGCCGACGTCCAGAGGCACGACGGATATCCGGTCGCGTAGTTGGGCTCGTTCTGGTGGTGGATCGCCTCGATCTTGATCCCCTCCTTGCCGTACTCCTGCACGAACTTGGCGAGATAGAGGGCCAGCGCCTGCAGGTTCTGGGCGTTGTCCACCATGTTCCCGCCGTCGAAGGCCTTGTTGTCCTTCATCCAGGTGGGCGGCGTCCACGGGCTGGCCCACAGGCGGATGTTCGCGTTGAGGGCGAGCGCCGCCTTGATGTACGGGATCAGGCGGATCCGATCGCGCGCGATCGAGAAGTTGGTCATCGCGACGTCGTTCGCCGTCTCGTTCAGCGTGTAGCGGTCGATGGCGAAGTCGCTGGCGCCGATCGGGATCCGGCCGAAGATGAACCGCGCGCCATCCGTGCCGTCGAACAGCAACTTCATCGCGCGATCCCGCTCGCTCGCGCTGAGCATGGAGAGGTTGTCCCACCCCATCTCGTTGAACGAACCGCCGAAGCCGTCCCACGTCTGGTAGGTGGTGGCGTCGTTCACGGTGATGTCGGCCGTCGTGGTCACCGTCGTCGGCGTCGCCGGCCGCCAGTACGCGTTCGGCGCGGACGTGAAGAGGATCGGTCCGGCGGGAGCGGTCCCACCCGCACCGGCCGCCGATCCGCCCGCGCCCGTCGTGCCGCCTGCCTGGTTGCCACCCGAGCCGACCGCGCCGCCGCGGCCGCCCGCGCCGGTGGTGCCGCCCGCGCCAGCCGTCCCGATGGTGCCCGCGGTCCCGGTCGTCCCCGCCGTGGTGACGACGCTGCCGCCGGTCGCGCCGCTCCCGCCGCCGCCGGTGGTGCCGGCCGCGCCGGTCGTGCCCGCGTCGCCGGTCGTGCCGGCGCTGCCCGACGTTCCCGCGTCACCGGTCGTCCCCGCCTGCCCGGCTCCCGCGGTGCCGGTGGTACCGGCGGTCCCGGTGCCGCCTCCCGTCGTGGCGGGCCCGCCCGCGCCGCACGCCGTGAACACAGAAGCGAGGCAGAGACTGGCCAACAGAACGAGCGGTTTCTTCATAATATTATCGTCCAAGCAAAGCGTCCGTGACCCCAGTGTACGCCGGTTCTCAACATTCCCGACCCACCCGGGCTGGATCACCGAACGCGCCGTTGCCCCTGCTTTTCCGGCCAGTCCGGGGGGACAACGCGTAAGCGTCACACCGCGACGAGGATGCCCTCCGGTCCGGGCTTGCCGCGGTCCTTGAGGGTGGCGATGGTCCGGCCGAGCACCTCGCGGGCGGCGCGTAGCGCCGCGCCGCGCGTCTTCGTGACCAGGATGCGCGGCGCGACCGGCGGCACGTCGGCGCCGAAGCGGGCACGGAATGCGGTCGGCCATGCGTGGCGAAACGAATCCAGATCGCGCGAGAGCGCGCCGCGCGCCGGCGCACCCACGACGAGGAACTCGTCGCCGCCGTCCCGGATCGCGACACACGCATCGAGGCGGGACAGCTCGCCCGCGAACGCGGCCAGCACGTTGTCGCCCGCGTCCTGGCCGTGGGCGTTGTTGAAGGCGCGGAAGCCGGCCAGATCGATGAACGCGACGTCGGTCTCCGCCGCGGCCAGCGACGGGAGCGACGCGAACAGGCGCGCCAGCAGATCGAACCAGGCGTAGAACGGCAAGCGGGTCTTGTGATCGCGATTGGCGGCCGGCAGGTGCGGCCAGCGAAAGCGCGTCGCGAACGGGCGCGCGGCGAGCGCGAGCGCGTCGGCGACGGCGGCGGTGAGCCACGGGACCTCGGGTCCGTAACAGCGCCACGTCCCGTCGTCTGCCTGGCGCGCGCTCAGGAAGGCGACGGTCGGCGCGGGATCGAAGGACGGATCGATCTCGAGCAGCAGCTCGAAGGCCACCAGCGTGGTGAGGACGTCGTCGGGGCCGCCGGCGTCGCCCCAGCCGCCGCTCGCCCGCCGCTCGCCCGCCACGAATGCAACCAGCGGCGCGACCAGCGGCAGGTCCTCGCCCACCGCGAGCAGCGCCGACGCGAGCTGCGCGCTGGCCGACGCCTGCGGCACCTCGTGGAAAGGAAAACGCGTCCCGCGGACGATCCCGCCGTCGTCGCGGGCGGTGGCCGCGTAGCAGGTCGCGATCGCCAGCGCGAGCGGGTACAGCCGTTCGAAGAGCAGCGGCCGCCGAACCAGGCACCACAGCGCGAACGTGTCGGACCAGGCGTGCGTGGCCCTGACGAACGCGGAGAACTCGCGCCGCATCACCGGCTCGGCCTCCGCCAGGCGCGCGCGCGCGCGGGCCGCCAGCTCGGCGTCCGGCGCTGCCTGCAGCTCCGCCAGCAGCTCCCCGCAGTCGGTCACGATCGCCGGGATGGAGAGGCGGGACTCGAACTCGAACGGATCCCCCATCACCGCCTGCTCGGCGGGCCGCCACGGCTTCCACGCCGCGGGCGGCCCGGTCCAGCGCGGAACGTCGACGTGCTGGTGGGTGAGCACCCAGCGATAGCGGAGCGCACCGATCGCGCTCCCCGGATGGCCGGCGTCCCAGTGCGACAGCAGGGGCCGCACGTCGGTGTGCGCGCCGCGCGCCCGCCGCGCCCTCAGGATGGTCGCCGCGTACGGCTCCTCGGGCGCGACGTCGAACAGCGATCCCAGCAGGGCCTGATTTGCACGCTGCAACGCGGGCACGACGATGTCGTCATCGTATCAAACAGTGCCAAATCAAGTTGGTCTGGCACGTGCACGGGCGGCGACGCGCCGCTCGCGCGACGGCCGGCCCCTCTCCCTAACCCTCTCCCCGCTTGCGCGGGGCGAGGGGACCGGAGCCGGACCCTCTCCGCGGGCGCCTCTCCCGGCGTCAGGGGATCGTCATCTGGAAGGCGACGCAATAGTTCGGCTGCGCGGTTCCGGTGACGGTGCCCATGAAGGGATCGGAATCGCGCAGGTGGCCCCAGCGCGCGGGCTGCGCGGTCGGCGGCGTGCCGCCCTCGGCGGTCGCCGCGTAGCCCACCACCACCTCGCCGGCGGTCAGATCCCCCGCGCAGGTGATCTCGACGCTGTCGCCGCCGATGATCTCGACGCCGGTGATCATCTGCCGGGTGCCCGCGACCAGCACCTCGAAGCCACGCCCCGCGGCCCACTGCGGGATCATCGCGCTGTGAGGCGCCGGCAGAAGGGGGTCCCAGTCCAGCGGCGGCACCGGCACATGGAAATGCACGGTGACCTTGCTGGCGGAGGTCCTCTCGGCGGACAGCGGCCGCAGCGGCTGCCAGTCGTGCCCCAGCACCACCCTCTCGAAATAGACCTGCGCCGTCTTCTCGCCGAGGCGTTCGTATTCGGTCGCGTTCAGGTGAACGTGCGCGCTGTCGGTTGCGTACGAATACTGGTACTTCGGACCGGTGCAGACGATCTCGCCGGGATGATCGACGCTGGCCTTCAGGACCTGCAGCGCCGATATCGAGACCAGCCCATTCGTCTCCGGCACCGAGTTCTGCTGCGAGACCAGCATCGGGATCTTCGTGGTCTGCCCGGTCAGCGCCGCCAGGTCTGTGTTGTAGTCGGTCAGGAGCTGGTAGAGATCGTTCGCGTAGTTCGTGTTGCCGGCGTCGGACTCGCCGTGCGTCATGACGATGGCGCCGATGCCGTAGGTCTTGGGCATCGCCCCCGCGAGCCGGTTGATCGCCGCCACCTCGAACAGCGTCGCGTCGTAGGCGCGGCCGGAGATGTCATTGGGGACGTTCGTGGGGTTCTTCTTGATGACGGTCATCGGCTGGCCGGATTCGCCGACGACGGTGTGGACCGACACGTAGTCGTGCGAAGCCTGTGCCATCGCCATCGCGGTGAGCTGGTTGGCCATCGCCGCGTGGGGCGTCTCGCCATTGAGGTTGGCGGGGTAGCCGCTCGGGTAGCTGGTGGCGGTCGGGCGGAGCGGCTCGGTCAGCGGCACCAGCGCCAGCGACGCGAGGGTTGGATCGAACGGAGGCGCGACGGTCGCCCCGCCGAACGACAGCTTCAGGTTGCTGTACGGCTGCGTGTTGGCGAGGACGGGCGTGCCGAGGGCCCCGACCGAAAGGCTCTGGCCGGTGCCGACGATGCCGACCATGTCCCACGCGAAGTTGAACGTCGGCGCGGCCGGGCCGCCGCCGTCGCCGCCACACGCGGGCCCGACCAGGGCGACGGTGAGAGCGAGAACCTGGAGCGAGGAACGACGGGCCGCAGCGACATGTTTCATGGGGCAGCGAATTAGAGTACGGACCCGCGCGCGGCTCACCACTTTTCTGCGGCGCCAGGCGGGACCGAGCGGGATCTTCTCGTTTCTGGTCGGACTCTTCGCAAACGCAACTCAGGCCGCGCGAAACCCGGGCCAGGTCGCGATCGGTTCGGTCGAGCGGACGACCTGCATGCCGGCGTCGGCAAACCGCCCGAGCGCCTCGTCCGCCTGAGGGGTGAAGTCCGCGACGAACCCGCCCTTCCCGTCGGGGACGGTGACCGCCGACATGCAGTCGGCCAGCAGGTACACCTTGCGCGCCAGGGTCTTGTCCCGCGCCACGATCTCCTCCAGGAGATCGTCGATCGAGCTCTTGACGCAATGACTGGCCGCCTGCCCGGCGACGATGACGGCATCGGCCTCGAGCAGCTTCTCGATGAAGGCGGTGTTCTTCTGCGCGAGCGGCTGCCCGTCGTGCCGCATCAGCACCTCGGGCCGGAGGACGGAGTAGTTCTCGGTCAGCGCGTTCCCGCCCTTGCTCTCCACCCACGACTGCACGCCGCGCGCGAAGGAATGAAACATGCGCGCCTCGTGAATGACGCCGACCAGGGCGTGACCGTCGCTGCCCAGGATGCAGTGGGGCGGCCACAGGTACAGGCGGTACTTCCCGGCCTTTTCGAGCTCCGCGCAGTAGTGGCGCGCCTGCGCGAGCAGCCAGGGATAGTTTCCATCGCACAGCCAGGTGGCCACCGCCGGGTTCGGCCGCACGTCGCCGCGATCGATATCCTCCGTGGTGATCTCGCGGAACGGCGCGAGCGGCCTGTCGTCCCTGTCGACCCAGAACGACGGGAAGAAGATCTGGAAGGCGAAGTGCGTGTCCATCGTCGTCGTCACATGCGTGAGCACGTTCATGTTCCGATAGACGAACTCGGCGATGCGACGGCTGTCGTCGACCGCCCCGCGACCGCTGCGTCCGCCGACGTAGAGCGACCCTGTGGGAAAGCAAAAGTCCTTCTGAACGTCGATGAGCAGCAGATGGACGTTCTGCTTGTCGGTGGCGGCGGCGGTGATCCCGTGGGTGCGGCGCCACTCGGCCGCATCGGCGAACAGCCTCTGTTGGTCGGGGGCGTAGCCGTACACCTCGGCGTTCCGGGGCTCGAATACGGCGGGCAACGGCAGGGGGTTCGGCATCGGACTACCTTAGTGTCAAATAGACACTTAGTCAAGCGCGACGAAGCGCGAACTGGAGACCGATGAAGACCTTCGGGTCGAGGAACACGCCGGCCAGCGCGCGCGCGTGGAGCCAGTCCGCCGCCTCATCCAGGGCCGGCGTGTGCACGACGATGTTCTCGCCCTCGACCCCCCCGCCCGCCGCCACCTTCCGCGCCCCGCGGGCCCCGAAGATCGTCACCACCTCGCTGGTCAGGCCGGCGGACGACGGCACGGTGAACAGCAGCTCGAGGCGGGTCGGACCGC
>Ga0111538_10006735_pt1 | contig 15521 bp, 12 predicted proteins | sample SoiMethybrSBSTD1_FD_79669 | JGI IMG/M metagenome (GOLD analysis project Ga0111538, IMG submission 79669) | Bulk soil microbial communities from a Populus tree surrounding site in Tennessee, USA - Soil MetaG P. TD hybrid SBSTD1 (version 2)... | ecosystem: Environmental > Terrestrial > Soil >...
GACCTGAGTATGTGTTTCTCGTCGCCGGCACCGTTGGCGGAATTCTCGCGAATTCGACACGGCCCGCCGAATTCCTCTACGACAACATGATGATTCACGCAACCGTCGTACACGCCGCCCACCTGTACGGGGTCAAGCGCCTGTTGTATCTGGGCAGCTCTTGCATCTATCCACGCGAGTGCCCTCAGCCGATGAAGGAAGAGCATCTTCTCAGTGGCATGCTGGAACCCACCAACGAAGCGTATGCGGTGGCCAAAATTGCCGGTATCAAATTGTGCCAGAGCTATCGCAAACAGTACGGTTGCGATTTCATCGCGGCGATGCCCACAAATCTCTATGGTCCTCACGACAACTTCGACCTGACGAGCTCTCACGTTCTACCTGCGATGATCCGCAAGTTCCACGAGGCGAAAATCGCATCCCGTGAGGACGTCGTGATTTGGGGCTCAGGAACGCCGCGCCGTGAGTTTCTTCACGTGGACGATTTGGCCGACGCGTGCCTGTTTCTGATGGCTCACTACGGCGAGGCCGAGCACATCAACGTTGGAACGGGCGAAGACCTTTCGATTCGCGAGCTTGCCGACATGGTGCGCAAGATCGTTCACCCGTCAGCGCGGCTGGTGTTCGATACCGACAAACCAGATGGGACTCCGCGGAAGTTGCTTGATGTCAGCCGTTTGCGGGGGTTGGGATGGCGGCATAGGATCGAACTTCAGCAGGGAATTGCCGAGACGTACGAGTGGTTTGTAAATCAGGTTGTGGCGGTCGCATAAGAGACCGACTCAGCGGCGGATGGACCCCAGAATCAGCGTAGTTATCCCGGCCTTCAACCGGCAGGGGGCTGTCGGGCGCGCGATCGCGAGCGTGCTTGGACAGACGTGCCAGGACTTCGAGATCATCGTCGTCGATGACGGTTCGACAGATGCAACGGTGTCAGCAGTCGCCGCGTTCGGCGACCCGCGAATCAATCTGATTCGTCACGATCGAAACCGTGGCGGCAGCGCAGCGCGGAACAGTGGAATCGGCGCCGCCGTCGCACCTTACGTGGCCTTTCTGGACTCGGACGACGAATGGCTCCCGACAAAACTTGAACGGCAACTGGAGGTATTTGAGCGGTCTGATGACCTGCTGGGACTCGTCTACACCGGGGCCGAACGGGTGTTCCCGGATGGAAGCATCAGTCGATACATCCCGCGTCCGCACGTCGATCTCCCCCGGGCGCTGTTGATAGCGAACGTCATTGGCGAAACGTCTCTCGGCATGGTCCGTCGGAACGCCTTGGAGGCCATTGGCGGCTTCGACGAGAGCCTGCCGTCCTGCCAGGACTTGGACCTTTGGCAGCGAATTTCAGAACGGTTCCGTATCGATGCCGTTCCCGAAGTCCTGGTTAAGATCGCCAATGGGAGTGACAGCGGCAGGATTTCGACAAACGTGCGGCGTGCCATGGCAGGCCGGGAACTCTATTGTCGCAAGCACAGAGAGAAGATGACTCACCGCGGTGTGTTGCACCTCTTCCTCAGAGACAGCGGCTGGTGCCAGCAGCGGCAGGCTCGCGACACTCGGCTCGCCCGTCGCTTCTATCGCGAATCGCTTGCGGTGAATCCTTTGGCTCCGTTGACTTACATGCTGCTGCTCTCTACATACGTGCCCGCAACGTGGTTGGACCATCTGGCCCGGTGCAAACGCTCCATCGCAAAGTTGTTGGGGTTCGGTCCCGAAGCCTATTTTGCCGAGAATTCCTCTCGCCTCACGTCGACTGGAAAACTCGAACGTAATGCGCCCAACGACTCAGCAGCTTGATACGTCGTGTCTCACTCTTGTCACCACTGCTCGTGCCTCTAACATTACAAACAAGTGAGTTGCTGTGCAGACCAAAGTCCCGTTTTACCGTCCTGAAGTAGGAGAGCTTGAAATTCAAGAGGTGGTCGCAGCTCTGCGATCGGGATGGCTGACAACGGGGCCAAGGGTGAAGCGATTCGAGGAATCGTTTGCGGCTGCCGTCGGCGCACCGCATGCGGTGGCGCTGAACTCGTGTACGGCTGCACTCCACCTGGCGGTTCATGCCCTGGGTGTGCGGCCCGGCGACGGCGTTCTGGTGCCTGCGATGACCTTTGCGGCGACCGCGGAAGTCGTTCGCTACGAAGGCGGCATTCCGATTCTCATCGATTGCGATCCGCACACTCTCGGAATGGACCTCCAACATGCCGAGCGCACTGTGGAGCGCCTCAAGTCGGGCGTTCCGCCCGCTGGCTTGCAGAAGAACGTGCCGGTAGTTGGCTTGATTCCAGTACATGTCGGCGGACAGATGATGGACGTCGAGGCTATCAAGGCCTTTGCGGTCCGCCACAACCTCTGGGTCGTTGAAGATGCGGCGCACGCGTTTCCGGCCGCGTGGCGCCGCTCGCCGGAAGAACCGTGGCAGCAATGCGGGCAGCAGACTGCTGCGGTCTCCTGCTTCTCCTTCTACGCAAACAAGACCATCACGACCGGTGAAGGCGGAATGGCGGTGACGGATAATGCTGAGTTGGCTGCCCGCATTCGATTGCTGTCGCTGCACGGACTTTCACACGATGCCTGGGGACGGTACTCGGGCAATGGAAGTTGGGACTATCGAATTCTCGTACCTGGCTACAAGTACAACCTGACGGACATCGCCGCCGCCATCGGCATACACCAACTGGCGCGGGCCGAAGACATGCGCCGCACCCGTGAAGCGATCGCTCAGGAATACCGTCAGCGGCTGGCCGAAGTGGACGAGCTCGAACTGCCGCCGGTCGACGAAAACCGCATCCACGCATGGCATTTGTTTCCGATCCGCCTGCGCCTCGAGACGCTGGTGATGGATCGGGATAGCTTCATGAGCGAGCTGGCGCGGGCCGGCGTGTCGTGTTCGGTGCACTGGCGTCCGCTGCATCTCCACCCCTACTACGAGGACACGTTTGGATGGCGGCCGGACGATCTGCCTGTTGCCTCCGCGGTATGGCCGCGGCTGGTCAGCTTACCGATCTTCTCGAACATGGCTAGCCACGAGATCGATGCCGTGGTCTCAGCCGTTCGTGCCTTATGCGGCCGCTCGTCGCGGCGACTTGCCGCCACGCGCTGACCTCAAACGTGAGAGACGTCGGTTGGACATGAAGTCTCCATCGGTAAGCCAAAGCCGTCTGTGGAAGCGTGCTCAGCGTGCCGCGGTCAAAGCGCGTGCTGGCCTGCAGGCAGCCGGACACGCGCTTGTGCGTAGCTGTGTCGCACTCCGAAAGAACGATGGCTGCACTCGCAATTGCAGCCCCTCCTGATAGACGGTCAGCACATGTGCGGAATCGTCGGTATCGTCGCAACGAACGGCAGAGTGGATCCTGTCGTGCTGCAACGGATGAGCGACCTCGTGGCTCATCGCGGCCCGGATGGGGAGCGTTTTGTACTGGCATCAGGAGATTGGGGCCACCTGCGCTATTCATTCCAGAAGCGTGCTGACGACGACGCGACGAGGAATTTGCGCGTGCGGGTCGGTCTGGGCCACCGGCGTCTCGCCATTCTCGACCTCTCAGACCGCGGTCTGCAGCCAATGTGCACGCCGGATGGACGCACCTGGGTCGTGTTCAACGGCGAAATCTACAATCATCGGGAGATCAGATCGCTGCTCGAGTCTGAGGGATGCCGGTTCACGACGAGAACCGACACCGAGGTGTTGCTGAAGGCGTACGTCCAATGGGGAGAAGATTGTGTCGACCGTCTCGACGGCATGTTTGCGTTTGCCGTTTGGGATGACGTGAACGCGCGATTGTTTTGCGCCAGAGATAGGTTAGGCATAAAGCCTTTCTACTACTCGACAACGGCTGACCAATTCGTATTCGCGTCGGAGATTAAGGCACTGCTGGCGGCGCCACAATGTCGGCGGCAAGTTGACGACCATGCAGTGGCTGGCTTCCTCGTGCATGGAAACTGCGACTATGTCGACCGGACGCTGTTCCAGGACGTTGGCGCGCTTCCGGCTGGACATACCCTAACTGTCGATGCAGACGGTCGCACGACGATCCGACGCTACTGGACTCTTGAGGCGCAACCGGAATGTGAACGCAGCGACGTCGAGCATGTAGACCTGCTGCGGGAAGTGCTCGTCGAAACGGTGAAACGACACCTTATCAGCGACGTGCGCGTCGGAAGCTGCCTCAGCGGGGGACTCGATTCGTCTACGCTCGTTGGTGTGATTGGAAAGATCTGGCGCGATGACGCGGCGGCGGCAGCGGCCATCGGCGATCGCCTCTATACTTTCACTGCGTGTTACGAACAGAAGGCATTCGACGAACGGGATTACGCGCTGGAGAGTGCCACGTCAGTTGGTGCGACAGCGCATCTCGTCTTTCCCTCACCCGACGACTTCTGGGCGGATTTCCAGCGGCTCGCCTGGCACCAGGATATGCCGTTCGGAGTGCCGAGCTTTTACGCGCAATGGCGAGTGATGCGCGCGGCAAGCGAGACGGGCGTGAAGGTGCTCATCGACGGGCAGGGCGGCGACGAAGTATTCGGCGGCTACGCGAAGTTCCGCTACGCCTATCTTGCGTCGCTGCTTCGCTCGGGCCGACTCGGCACTGCCGCGCGTGAGCTGACTGGAATGCTGCGGCAAGGAGACCGCTACGTTCTCGACATCCGGAATGGCTATCGATACCTACCTGGATTCATGCGCCGGGCGCTGAGTGTCGATTCAGTCCTTGAGCGCATCGTAACGGCCGACTGGAAGAAGGCGGTTTCAGACGAGAGCACCCCGGCCACCCGGTGGTGGCGCAATGCCACACGGAACGGCAATGGCTCTGGAAGGACACTGCTGCAGCACATCCAAGCCGACGACATCTCGATCGACACGCTTCCCCAACTCTTGCGCATGGAGGATCGGTCGTCGATGGCCTTCTCGCTCGAGGCGCGCGTTCCGCTGCTCGATCATCATGTGGTCGAACTGGGATTCTCGCTTCCTGACCACTTGAAGGTGAACGGCGGATGGAGCAAGTTTGCGGTGCGCCAGGCCATGGCGGGGCTGGTCCCGGATATGGTGAGGTTGCGCAAGACCAAACTCGGCTTCGCCGTTCCCGATCGCGCCTGGCTGGCGGGAGACCTCCGCGGTCACATCAGCGACTTGCTCGGAACCACCTTGCGGGCCGAGCGTTATATCGATGTGGCTGCGCTGCGGCGTTGGCATCAGGCATCTCATGCCGAGCGTGCCAACACGGAGTCATTTCTCGGACTCTTCAGGATTCTCTCACTTGAGATGTGGATGCGCGCGTTCTCGCTTTAGCAAGTGCTGAATCTCAGTGTGGCTGCACCCACGACGGTCGTCCCTCTCTTCAATGACTAAGCGGTTACTCGACGTTCTTGTAGCGGGACTCGCATTGGCGGTTTCGTCGCCGCTCTTCATTGTTGCCGCCGTCGGCATCCTGATCACCAGCCGCGGCCCGATCTTCTATCGAGCGAAACGCATCGGCCGTGACCTCCGTAGAGCGCGCCCAGGCGGCAGTTCAACCGCCCATGCAAATGAGCGACGACGACACGACGGTTATGGTGGGCGCGAGTTCACAATGTACAAATTCCGCACCATGCGCGTCGCCACCAGTGACGCGGATAGCCCGATCACTGCTCAGAACGATTCGCGTGTGTTTCCATTTGGTGCGTTCCTGCGAGCGACAAAGATCGACGAACTACCTCAGCTCGTCAACGTGCTGAAAGGGGACATGAGCCTGGTCGGCCCTCGTCCGGAGGCACCAGAGATCGTCCGACAGCATTACACTCCGGAGGATCTGACGACACTGCAAGTGCCGCCAGGCATCACCAGCCCAGGGACCGTCTACTACTACACGCACTGCGAATCCACGCTTGCTGCTGACAAGGTTGTCGACGAGTACGTCCAGCGCGTCTTGCCGGCCAAGCTGGCATTGGATCGTGTGTACCTCGCCCGCCCCACGGCGGCCTACGACGTCCGCGTCATTCTTCGCACAATCGTCGCCGTCGTAGGTCGAATCATCGGCAGGCGATGGTTTCCGGAGCCTCCGGAAGTAGCAGAGGCGTCTGTGATGGAGCAACCCAACCGGCCGTCGGCGGAGCGCCATGGATCGTCAAAGAGCGAAGTGCTGGGCCATCGTCCGGAACAATGCTGACACCCGCTTCCACCACATCGGCCTACGACGCTGTTCAGAAAGAGATCGGGAGGCGGAGATCGCCGCGGGTATTGCACCTGGTGAGCAGCGGCGGCCTCTACGGCGCCGAGCAGGTGATCTTGAATCTCGCCAGGAGTGAAAACGTCATTTCATACGTGGGGGCTCTGTACAACACCCATAAGCCGAATCTTGAGGTGATCGATGAAGCAAAAAAGCTCGGCTTGACGACTGTGGTCTTCAATTCGGTCGGGCGGGTGGACGTGCAAACCATTTTTCAAATCAGACACTTTCTGAAGAATAACGAAATCGACATCCTGCACACGCATAATTACAAGGTTGACATTATCGGGTTCGCCGCGGCCTTGAAGAGCAGAACGCACTGGTTAGCGACAAATCACGTCTGGCAGCCGATAAGTGCCAGAATGCGGCTGTATATAACCGTTGACGCGCTGGTGCTACGTTTCGCGAAGCGGGTCGTCGCCGTGTCAGACGAGATAAGAGACGATCTGATATCGACCAATGTGCGACCAGACCGGATCAGGGTCATCGGGAACGGGATCAATTTCGACCACTTCGCGCAAACGAGACCAACCGAAACACTGAGAGTCGAGTTGGGCATTCGCGATCGAGATGTTGTTGTGACCATCGTTGGTCGTCTCAGCCCCGAGAAGGGCCACCGAGCGTTTCTCGAAGCGGCCCGACGCATCTCGGTGGATAGAGCGAATGTAAAGTTCCTCGTTGTAGGAGACGGGCCGCTGAAGGATGAACTTTGCGCTGAGGCTGCCAGGTTGGGTCTTGATGGCAGGATCGTATTTGCCGGGTTCAGACAGGACATGCCTGAGGTGTATGCGCTCAGCGATATTCTGGTCAGCGCGTCCTCGATTGAGGGCCTCCCGATGACGATCTTGGAAGCCATGGCGTCGAGAGTGCCAATCGTGGCGACCCGAGTCGGGGGCGTGCCCGGTGTTATCAAGGATGGCGAGACGGGAGTGCTTGTTGAGTCGCAAGATGCTGAGGCGTTGAAGGCGGGGATAGAGTCGTTAATTGACGATCCGCCCAAGAGAGGGCGACTTTCAAGAGCCGCCTTTGAGTTCGTGAGGACGAACCATTCTTATGAACGCATGTGCGAAAAGTATCGGCTGACTTACGAGGAAGTCATGGATACCGTATGAGGCTGCTATTTATTGCCTCGCGTGTTCCACTCCCTGCGGAGTCAGGCGGACAGATTCGAACTCTTAATTTGGTCCGGCAGGCGGCGAAGCGGCACAAGGTGGACTTCGTGTGCTTTTCATTTAGTGCTGAGGATGACGTCTATGCCTCGGCATTGCGCGAGTGTGTGTCCACTGTAACGCTGGTTCCAGCTCGAGATCGAAACATCTTTCAAAAGATTGGCGCCGTTATCTGGGCGTCAGCGCCTTATACGGTAACGAAGTATTGGTCGGCAGAAATGGCAGCTGTGATCTCGAGGCTGGTTAGGGAGAATGCCTACGACGTCGTGCATATTGAGCAGATTCACATGGCGCACTATCGTGCCGCGTGTGATGGCCACCCTTGCCTCGTGGATCAGCAGAATGTGGAGCATCAAATCTTAGAACGCTGCGCGAACGTCGAAAAATCAGCGTTGAGGCGACGATTGTTTTTGGCACAAGCTCGCAAGATGAGGTCATTCGAAGCGACGCACGTGGCACGGTTTTCCGCCTGTTCGGCTGTGTCCGACGAAGACGGCGATGAGTTGATGAGGTTGGTACGAGACGGGAAGGCAGTCTATACGTTGCCGAATGGGGTTGATACGGATTTCTTCCAGTTGCAGGCTTGCCAGGCCAGCCGGTCAGCAGAGGAAGACGCGGTCGTATTCACAGGATCAATGGATTGGCGTCCGAACGCCGACGCCGCCAGTTACTTCTGTAAAGATGTGCTTCCGCACATATGGCGGAGGAAGCCGCACACGAGATTCTATATAGTTGGAAAGGGCCCGGTCGTTCGGTCAAAAGAATTTGCAGACGGCCGCATCATTCAGACAGGCCGGGTTGACGATGTGCGCGAGTTCAGTGCCAGGTCAAAGGTGTTCGTCGTGCCTTTGCGCATCGGCGGTGGAACGCGCCTGAAGATTTTGGAAGCGATGTCGATGGAGCGAGCTGTCGTCTCGACGTCAATCGGGGCTGAAGGTATTGACTACACCGACGATGTCAACATCGTCCTTGCTGACCAGGCCGATCTATTTGCAGAAAAGGTTGTCTCATTGTTCGAAGATGACGGACGACGAAGGGCCTTGGGTAAGGCGGGACGACAACTCGTCGTGGAAAAATACGACTGGAATGTCATTGGTCAGCATTTGAATCGGATTTACGAAGACCTGTTGCGCCCGAAGGCAGTGCACCCTGTCGCAGTTTAGGGCGCTGATGCCCGGATTTCCGGCATGCTGATCTAGCGTGGGCATCCGATGACTGTCACCGCAAAAGAGGTTGATGAAGCCGATGCCGTCCGGGCGAGGTACGCGCGACGGCCCGACGACAACTGGCGTTACAGTCCCCTCAATCCCTCGATGCTGCTCGCCACCCAAGAGCGGCAGCGTGCCATTGCAGAACTGTTCGTGCGTCTTGGCTGGTTAGATCTGGCCGGAATGCGGCTGCTCGAGGTCGGCTGTGGAAGCGGCTGCAACCTCCTCGAGTTCATTCGGTTTGGCTTCAGTCCCGAACACCTGCAGGGTATTGAATTGCTGACCACGTGTGTCGAGAGGGCACGGAGGGAGCTACCGGCTTCGGTGAGGATCATGGTGGGCGACGCCTCGGGCGCAGCCGGTTCCGCCGTGCCTGAGGGCAGCCAGGACATCGTGTATCAGTCGACGGTCTTTTCGTCGCTGCTCGACGACGAGTTTCAGCAGCGGCTCGCGGACAAAATGTGGGGGTGGGTTCGCCCGGGCGGGGGCATCCTGTGGTACGACTTCACAGTCAACAACCCCGGCAACCGCGATGTGCGCGGAGTTCCAGTGGCGCGTATTCGGCAATTGTTCCCGCACGGAAAGCGCCGAGTGCAGCGCGTGACGTTGGCGCCTCCCATCGCCCGCGCGGTTACGCAATTGCACCCGGCCTTGTACAGCGTGTTCAATTCGTGTGTCTGGCTACGTACCCACGTGCTCGTCTGGGTCGAGAAGCCACGATGACGAGCTGGCGCTAATGCATCTGGAGAAAACATCACACCGTCTTGAAGCTCTGCACCTTGTTGCGCACACGTCACCTTCGGACTTTTTAAGACCTCTTGTCACGCCTATGGATGCGCATGGAAGAAATACTCCTGGCGCGCTAACGTCACCGGCAATGCGGGGCTCAAGATAATGCGTGACATTACCAGATTTCTGCTTTGGGTATTTGTGTTCACGGTGCCGTGGGACAATTTTCCACTCCCGCTCGCTGGCTCCGTCAGCCGTATCTCCGGACTGGCTGCGGTCGGTGCCGCTGTCCTGACCACGACGATCGAGGGGCGCCTCCGGAAGCCGGACCTTGTCTTGGGATTCGCGATGGCGTTCGGCATGTGGGTCGTTCTGTCATTGCTGTGGACCCTGTCCTACGGGAGCACAGTTATTCTGGCGATCACATTTGCGCAACTTGTCGCAAGCGTCTGGGTGATCCGAGAATTCATTCGGACCAGGGAACAGGTTGAAACACTGCTGGTCGCTCTCTGCCTCGGGTTGTTCGTGCCCCTGATCGACCTTCTGAACAACTTCAGACTCGGTGTCGGGCTCGCAACAAATACCGAGCGCTTCACCGCCGTCGGTATGAACGCCAACTCGATCGGTCTTTTGCTGGTACTCGGCCTGCCGATCGCCTGGCACTTGCTCATGCAACGGCGGGGGCTTGTCCGAATCGCGGGCCTGATCTACGTCGTGATGACTCCGGCTGGACTTCTTCTGACCTCCACCCGCGGGGCCGTTGTGGCTGGTATCGCAGCTTTGAGTATTGTCCCACTTACGCTGCCTCGGCGATCAGTGCGCTCGTTCGCCCTGGTGGGTGCGTTGCTGATTGGTGGCACGCTAACAGCGGCGCAGCTCGTACCACGCTATAGCTGGCAACGCATTCTTTCGATCTCGGGTGAGATTACGAGGGGCGGAAGTATGTCCGGGCGATCGACCATTTGGAATGCCGGATTGCAGGCCATACCGGAGCGTCCGCTGCTGGGTGCTGGTGCTGGTGCTTACGCGGCGGCAGCCGAGCCGTACTTTCGCTTCACCAAGTCAGCGTCTGCGCACAACGTGTTCATTGGACTGCTTGTTGAAGAAGGGATTGTTGGTCTGGCGCTGTTTGCCGCTATTTTCGTCGCTTGTGCCCGGACCATCCTTCGTTCGCCATCGCCACACCGGGAACTGTGGGCTGTGCTGATGACGACCTGGCTGATCGGTGGCTTATCGGGTGGTCCGGAAGCCATGAAGATCACCTGGGTGTTGTTTGGACTGGTCTCGGCACAAAGTGGCATGTCGACCGGCATCAGAGACGTTGCACCGGCGGGTGAGGCAAGCGCCACGGCCCGGCGAGTCACCCGGCTCCGCTACCATCTGACAGGCAAAGAGAGCTTCGGCGCAGGTCGAGGTTCGCTTTGAGGTCAGGCATCGGCCGCGCGTTACGGCCCGGAGGCAACGGAGACCGAGTTACGGTGCCTCGATCTGGAACTCTTCGAGATTGCGGCAAGGGCCGTACTGACAAATTTGCAATCGTCGTCCAATAATTAGACGCCAAATATCGGCGTGCGACCTGCCACTATACGCGCTTTCCCGCGAGTTTTGCGGTGGCATGTCCATTGCTCCCTAGCCATGCGCTCCCTTTCACCCCTGAAGACGCTCGCCAGCGTCGCAGGCCCGAACATGGCTTTGCGGAGATTGACTTCGGTGAGAAGAACTCTTGTACTTTTAGTGGTGGGCTATGCGATCTCCGGAGGTGTCGCTCAGGCAGCGACGTATTACGTCGCGAAGGGCGGCAATAACGGTAATTCGTGTGCACTGGCGCGATCGGTGTCCAGTGCGAAGCTGACGATCACTGCCGGCATCTCATGTCTCTCTGCAGGTGATACCCTCTACGTGCTTGCAGGTAGCTATGACGAGGGTCTCGACAGGATGCCATCGGGCACCTCGTGGGCGAATCCAATTCGCATCGTCAGTTACCCGGGCGACACGGTCTGGATGCGTCCCCTAGCTCATTTGGTCGGCAATCCTGGGCGCGTGGTCAGTCTGCACAATGGCGAGTCTTACATCGAGTTCGACGGCATCAACATGGATGGCCGGAACATCGCTTATGGAGTCTTCGATTTATTTAACGATGGCGCGAATCCGGATCCGCATCATATTCGCCTAAAGAACGCCGAGATCATTGCTCGCAGCACGGACAACTCCGCCTACAGCGACTGGGCGTCGGGCGCGATAGGTCTGGGCGGAGAGACCGGCGGCTTTGAGTTGCAGAACCTCACGATTCACGGGGGAGGCCGACCAGGCTGTTCGTACGACAACCATTGCAATGGCTATGGCATCTATCTCGGCACTCGCAGCAGTCTGATCGAGAACTGTGATATCTATGACACGTCTGCGGCGGGCATTCATGCCTACCATGTAAACAGTTCGTCGGACGGCAGCATCATCCGCAATAACCGCGTTCACGACATTACCCGCACCGGGAACGGATCGCAGGTCTGGGGCATTCTCGTCGTTGGCTCGGGGAACCGGGTCTACAACAATCTGATCTACAACATCAATGCAGGTGACGTGAACAGTGGAAATGCGGGGATTGCCGTCTCCCGTTCGGATAATGAGATCTACAACAACACGATCGTTAACAACCGCAGCGGCGGAATTGCCCTGGACGAGAATGCGTCCAACACTGAAGTCAGGAACAACATCGTCTACGGCAGCGGCGGATCCGATTTCGTCAACAGAGGCGCCAACACTGGAGAATCGAACAATCTCTTTGGAGTCGACCCACAGTTTGTCGGCGCATCAGCTAACAACTTTCAGTTAAGGCCATCCAGCCCAGCGATCGATGCTGGTACGCGTCTGTCTTTGGTGATATCAGACTTTTCTGCGATCACGCGGCCTCAGGGATCCGCCTACGACATCGGAGCCTACGAGTTCGGTGCCCAAAGAGCAGCTGAGCCGCGTGCCCCCGCCAACCTTCGCGTGCTGCAGTGAGGTTGCGGATAAGGCTCACTAGACGGCCGCTGGCCCCCAAGTGTTGCTCTCATCGATTGATGATGTGCACATCGATAAACTTGGTGAGCTCTGAGCTGTCGTCCGGAAATTTCCTGGCAAACAGCAATTCCCCTCTTCCGTAGGGATCGTCCGCAGTAATGCGTTCCATCTTCACAAAAGCATTCAGATGATCGATGTCGATGATTGCTGGCTTAGGTGTCGGTCGAGACCAGTCGGTAAAAGTGAGGCTTCTCGTCACGTGCTTGGCGAACTCAGAATTGCCGATTATCGTGTGAAATAGTGACTCATCAGGCGCAAAGACGTTGTCGAAATAGCTGACTACGCCACGGTTGGACTGAACAAACGCAACGATCTGTCGGCATGCATCTGCAGTTAGAGCCCACCACTGACTGCCAGCATAAGGCGTGATGTCCTTCAATGCCTTCACGTAATCACGTCTGATTAGTCCCAATCGAGTATTCCATCGGTTGAGCAAGCCGATAACACGTACCCCGAACTGACTACTAAGGCGTGTCCGCAGCCAGAAATTTTCAAGCCTTTCAATCGGCTTGCCTACGGCCTCGCAAGGCATTTGAGCCAAGCTGATAAACTCGCATCCCCGATGTCGTGAGAAGAACTCCTCGATGTACTGAGGGTCCTTTAACGGGTAGTCACTGGCGCTCAACAGAACGAGATACTCGAAATCTCGAGGATCGCCGAGAGCCCGCTCAATCAACTTGAGCGTGGCCTTTACGATTGAAGAATCTCCCCAATAGACTGCAATGCGATCCGTGATGAAAGTTGTGTTGTCGTGTGGAATCTCGCGTGTGAACGGTGATAAGTCTGATTTGCGATCCACGTGAATGAAGAATGCGGCGTTCGGCGAATTCAGCGCACGAACCAGACGAGCCATGTGATTAGGCGTATTGTGCGCGAGAATGAGGTAAGCAATTCTCATGAGTGAAACGCTTCTCGAAGAGGACGGCGATTCGTTCGCAGTCAGTAGTGGCGAGGGTCCACTTTCCGGCGACCTAAACGCTGATCGGTGGGTCATGGATCCGTCATGAATGAGGTGGAAGGATAGCATGCATCTATCGCGTGGCGAGGCGGCAACAGGTGTTATTCAGGAGATACGTCGTCAGGGATTAGCCGGGTTGGCTTGACCTCCCTCCGTTATCGTCACTCGGAAGTATTAGCGAGCGAGATGGTGAATGGGTTGCGATAACTTGGAGGAATTTCCAGAGGCTGCGCCTGGCAAGATAGGGTGGCCGTGGACGAGTGGAAGTGCGCCACTGCCGCCTGTGAGGACTGACGGGGGAACGTGGCCTCGAATTAGTGTCATCACTCCTTCGTTCAATCAGGCCCGATACCTTGAAGCCACAATCCGTTCGGTGCTGCTCCAGGGTTATCCGAATCTCGAGTACTACGTGCTGGACGGTGCGAGCACCGACGGGTCGGTCGACATCATCAGGAAATATGAGCCCTGGCTTGCTGGCTGGGTCAGCGAGCCAGATGGCGGTCAAAGTGCGGCGATCAATCGAGGGCTGCGGTGGGCGTCGGGATCGTTCGCGACCTGGATCAACAGCGACGACATGCTCCAGCAGGACGCGCTGGCGACACAGGCGGAGCGATACGGGTTTTGCGACGATGTGGTGTATATCGGCGACTGTCTTTATATCGACGAGGATGGTCGGGCGCGGAACCTGCACCGAGGTCGCGTGCACAATTTGGAGGATCTTGTCCGGATACGGACCGTCTGGCGGGCGACAGAACGGCGCGGCCACATTGTTCAGCCCGAAGTGCTCTTTCCGCGGCAGCTGGCGTTGGATGTCGGAGCGCTAGATACTGGCAATCACCGGACGATGGATTATGAGCTGTGGGGCAAGTTGCTGTTGGCGGGTGCCGCATTCCAGTACACGCAGATCCCGTTCGCCATGTTCAGGCTTCACAGCGCGCAGAAGACCGGTGAGGGGTGGGCGCAAACGCAGTCGCTCGTGAAAACTGCCGTCAAACTGGTAAATCAGTCGCGCGATCTGTCGCAACGAACACGCGAGAGCATCATTGCTGATCTCTATGCGTACGAATGCGACTATTGGCGCGAGTCGGGGCCGCTGGCGCGTCTCGGGCTGCCGCCAGGCGTCGTTCTGCCAATCCGCAAGGTTCACGCGGGCTTGCGTCGTCACGCGGTGCAACTCGTGAGACGTAGGTCGGAGCGGGTCGTGTTTTGAAGATGCGACTACGAGCGCTGAGCACGTCAAAAACGTCCTGGTTGTTAAAATCTCCCTTTCGAGCCACTTATCAGCAAGACAGGGCCGGTATGAGATGGGGGCTGGTAAGTAAGTCTTGTGTAGACAGCTATTTAGAGGCGAAGACCCTTTCTCGGCCATTCGCCGATCGCTTGGAGGGGCCTCTTGCTCTCGAGGCTGCGCCACGTGTTCGCGTGGCGGGCTGCATCGGTGCTCATGATTTTTAAAGAAACCCGCCTCAAGGGCGCCTACGTGATCGATCTGCAGCCCCACTCGGACGAGCGGGGATCTTTTGCCCGCAGCTTCTGCCGGCAGGAGTTCGAGGCGCATGGTCTGAACCCGCTGATCGCGCAGTGCAACGTATCCTACAATCGGATGCGCGGCACGCTGCGGGGCATGCACTACCAGGAGCCTCCTTACGAAGAAGCCAAGTTGATTCGCTGCTCTCGAGGCGCCCTGTACGACGTCATCGTCGATCTCCGCACCGAGTCGCCGACGTTTCGGCAGTGGCTCGCGGTGGAATTGCGAGCCGACTCCGAAACGCCGGGCACCATGTTGTACGTCCCGGAAGGCTTCGCACACGGCTTCCAGACCCTGGCGGACGAAACTGAAGTGTTCTACCAGATGTCCGAGTTCTACGCGCCTTCTTCTGGGCGAGGATTCCGTTGGAATGACCCGGTGTTTGGTATCGAGTGGCCAGAACCGGTGCGCGTAATTTCGGAGAGGGATCGTTCTTATCCGGATTTCGCAGTGACGGGACCGCAGGTCGCATGATTGCCACCCCGGAATCCCGAGAAGCCGATCTGATTGGCCTCATCGGTGAGCTGTACCCGATTTGCCGGAGCATTACCGGGGAGGGCGTTCGCGAAACACTGCGCCGGATCGCACAGCGGCTGCCGATCGCTGTGCACGAGGTCCCTTCCGGCACCCAGGTATTCGATTGGACGGTGCCTCGGGAGTGGAACATCC
>Ga0111538_10006736_pt1 | contig 15520 bp, 9 predicted proteins | sample SoiMethybrSBSTD1_FD_79669 | JGI IMG/M metagenome (GOLD analysis project Ga0111538, IMG submission 79669) | Bulk soil microbial communities from a Populus tree surrounding site in Tennessee, USA - Soil MetaG P. TD hybrid SBSTD1 (version 2)... | ecosystem: Environmental > Terrestrial > Soil > Tree...
GCGACCGGCGCCCGGATCGTGGTGACGCTGCTCCACGAGATGCGCCGCCGTGGCGCGAAGCGCGGACTCGCCACGCTGTGCGTGTCGGGTGGGCTCGGCTTCGCCATGCTGCTCGAGCGCGTCTAGCTCCCGCGATCGATGGCGCTCGCTCCCGGCACCCGGCTCGGCGCGTACGAGATCGTCGGCCTGCTCGGCTCCGGCGGTATGGGCGACGTCTACCGCGCCCACGACTCGCGACTCGGGCGCGACGTCGCGCTCAAGCGGGTGAGCGATGCGTTCGCGGGCGATGCCGACCGGATGGTGCGCTTCGAGCGCGAGGCCCGCGCGGTCGCCGCCCTGAGTCATCCCAACATCGTGACGCTGTTCGCGCTCGAGGAGAGCGGGGGCGAGCGCTATTTCGTCATGGAGCTGGTCGACGGCCGGCGGCTCGACGAGATCATCGAGCCGGGTGGCCTGCCGGCGGCCAAGGCGGTCGACCTGGCGATCGCGCTCGCCGACGCGCTCGCGACCGCGCACAGCCGCGGCATCGTGCATCGCGATCTCAAGCCCGCCAACGTGATGATCACGCGCGAGGGGCGGCCCAAGGTGCTGGACTTCGGCCTCGCCCGCATCGACGACGGCTCGGCGCAGATCGAGAGCTCGCAGGCGCTGACCATGCAGTCGCCGGTCTCGAGCGCCGGACAGGTGGTCGGCACCGTGCCGTACATGGCGCCCGAGCAGGTGCGGGGCGAGCCGTCGGACGCGCGCACCGACCTGTTCGCCCTCGGCGTGGTCCTGTACGAGATGCTGACCGGGTCACGTCCGTTCGGCGGCTCGACGACGGCCGACGTCACGTCCGCGATCCTGCGCGACCGCCCGACTCCGGTGGTCGACCTCCGCAGCGACCTCCCGGAAGAGCTGCAGGAAGTCGTGAGTCGCTGTCTGGAGAAGAACCGGGACCAGCGCTACGAGACTGCGCGTGCGGTCCGCGCGGACCTCGAGCGCATCCGCCGCGGGTTCGCGATCGAGCCCGGGAAGGCCGAGCGTCGGCGCCGGGTCGATGCGGCCGAAGTGCCGTCGATCGCGGTGCTGCCGTTCGCCAACCGCAGCCACGACCCGGAAGACGAATACTTCGCGGACGGCCTGGCCGACGAACTGCTCAACGTGCTCGCCAAGATCCGTGGACTCCGGGTGGCGGCGCGCACCTCGTCGGCCTCGTTCAAGGGCCGCGCGGTCACGATCGAGGAGGTGGGGAAGGCCCTCAACGTGGGCGCAGTGCTCGAGGGCAGCGTGCGCAAGTCCGGCAACCGCGCGCGCATCACGGTCCAGCTGATCAAGGTCGCGGACGGCTATCACCTGTGGTCCGAAACCTACGACCGCACACTCGACGACATCTTCGCGGTGCAGGACGAAATCGCACAGGCGGTGGTGAAGGAGCTGCGCACCACGCTGCTGGGCGGCGACGCCGATTCCGGGGCCAGCGACGATGCGCGCGCCGAGGTCGCCGCGGCGGCGCGGGGCCGTGGCACCGACCCCGAGGCGCACCGGCTGTATCTCCAGGGATGCTATTTCTCGGAACGCATGCACGGGCCCGACATCGAGCGGGGCATCGCGCTGCTGCGCCAGGCGGTGGCGCGCGATCCGAATCACGCGCTCGCGTGGGCGCAGCTGTCGATCGCGTTCCTGATCCAGGGCAACTACGGGTGGGTGGAGGTCCATGTGGCGGCCGAAGCAGCGCGTGAGGCTGCCCGGCATGCGCTGCAGCTGCAGCCCGATCTCGCGGAGGCCCATGCGGCGCTCGGCCGGGTCCAGATGCACCACGACTGGAACTGGGGGTCGGCCGGCGCGAGCCTGCGGCGCGCGCTGGTGCTGGCGCCCAGCAGCGTCATCGCACTGCGCGCCAACGGCATGCTCGCCAATCTGACCGGACGGTTCGACGAGGCGCTCGAACTGATCCGGCGCGCCATCGATCTGGACCCTCTGAGTTCCAACGCGTACTTCGAGCTCGGTCATGTGTTGCGGCGCGCCCGGCGTCTGGACGAGGCGCTGTCGGCGATTGCCAAGTCGCTCGAACTCTCGCCGGGTCGGATTTCCGCGCACAGCATGGGCGGCCTCACCCTGCTCGAAGCCGGGCGCGCGGCCGAGGCACTGGCCGAGGTGGTGCAGGAGCCGGCCGACTTCGCGCGCCGGTTCGGCATGTCCGTCGTTCACGCGGTCCTCGGGAACGATGGCGAGTCCCGTGCCGCACTCGGCGAACTGATCGAGCACCACGCGGAGGACGGACCCTTTCAGATCAGCGGGGCCCACTCGATGCGCGGTGAGGTGGACGAAGCCTTTGCGTGGCTCGATCGGGCGTTTGCGGTGCGCGATGCGGGCCTGCCGTTCACGAAGTACGAGTTCTGTTTCCGGCCGATCCACGGCGATTCGCGCTGGCCGGTGTTGCTCGCGCGCCTCGGCCTCGGCGACTGATGGTGCGCCCGACCCGGCCGATCACACGACGTGGATCGGCCCGCTTCGCGTTCGGGGGAAGCCCTAGTCGAGGATCGCGAGCTTCGCGGAGCGGGTGACGAACGGCGCGCGGGGCGCCGAGTGGCGCACACGAGCGAAATAGATCCCACTCGGGAGGCTGCCCGCGGCGATGCGGAACGAATGATGCCCGCCCGCCAGCCACTGGTCGGCGAGGACCCGAACCTCGCGACCCGCGAGATCGTGGATCGCGAGCCGCGTGTTCCCCGCGGTCGGCAGCGTCAACTGAACGGTGTGCTCGCCGCGCGTGCCGATCGCACGCAACCGCAGATCCCCTGCGACCGCGCCCGGGTCGACTCCGGTGGTTCCGCCCGGCCAGCGAACGTTGTCGATGTTGGTGTCATCGGGACCGGTGAACCATTCGGTGTAGAGGTAGAGCCCGGCCAGCTCCGCGAGCGCTCCGCGGAATTCGGCCTCGGTTGCGGCGACGTTCGTGTTCGAGTGCTTCCATCCGGTCTCGGTCAGAGCGATCGCACGCGACTGCCAACTGCCGATCGGAGGCGATGGAGTGTCGTAATACAGCGAGTAGGTGCCGGCGTTCAGGACGACGGCGGGATAGTCGGCGAGATCCGAGAACCGGACCAGGATGTCGTACTTCAGGGTATCGCCGTATGCCGCCGACTGGTTTCCGAGGATCGTCGAGGGCGCTGCGATGCCGGTTTCGTTGAACACGTCGCCCACCCGGACGCTTCCGGCCGGGAGCCCGTTTTCGGAATCGAACGGCAGCGACTGCGTGGATGGAGCGGCCACGTGTGAATGAAACGGGTAGTCGACGACCACCCAGCCCTGGTTGTCGGAGGTGAAGGAGAAGGAGGCGGCGGCGCACCACACGGGCAGCGCCAGCCCGCCCATCAGTAGGGCAGGGAGGATTCGCTTCGGGGCCATGGATCTCCTCGCGGGGTTGGGGTCCACCCTCATGAGACGATCCTGGGCGGCCGTTGTCAGCGGCGGGAGCGAGGATTACGAGTCGGCGGGGGTATAGAACGAGGCGCCGCGCACATTCTCGTCGACCGTGAGCGGGATCTGGGCGGCGGGGAAGGCGCGGGCGCGGCAGTCGAGACGCTCGCACACCCGGCAGGTGACGCCGGCCGGGATCACGCCGGCCGGATGCTCGAGGTCGAAGCCGTCCGAGTAGACCAGCTCGCGCGCGTGCTCCAGCTCGCAGCCGAGCTCGATCGCATACAGGATCTCCGGCGTGTGATAGCCGCCGCGGTGGCGGCGGATGGTGCGCGCCATCGAGAAGAACGTGGCGCCGTCCGGCAGGCGCGACAACTGGACCCGCAGCACGTTCGGCTGCATGAATGCGGCGTGCACGTTGCGCAGCGGACACAGCCCGCCGAACCGCGGAAAGCGCGCCGAGTTGGCGCTGAATTTCTTCGAGATGTTGCCGGCCAGGTCGACCCGCACCATGTAGAACGGCACGCCCGCCGCTCCCGGCCGCTGGAGCGTGCACAGGCGGTGGCAGACCTGCTCGAAGTTCACGCGGAACCGGTGCTGGAGCAGATCGAGGTCGTAGCGCACGTCGCGCGCGCCGGACAGGAACTCCGTGTACGGCATCAGCACCGCGGCCGCGAAGTAGTTGGCGAGCGTGACCCGGCCGAGCACCCGCGCGTCGTCGGAGGTCAGGGTCGAGTCGCGCACCAGCTCGTCCATGATCTCCGGGCACTCGAGCCGGCCGATCTGGTACGCGATCTGGAAGTTGCGCGAGCCACGCCGCAGCACCTCGGACAGGTAGAGCGTCCGCGACTGGGGGTCGTAGCGCCGCATCGCGCCGCCGATCGCGCCGACCTTGGCGACCACGACGGCGACCTTGTGCCGGGTCTCGAGGTAGGAGGTGAGGGCGCCCGCCAGATCCTCGCCCTCGAGCTGGCCGTCGCGCCACACGCGCTCCGCCTCGGCCTCGAGCTGCGGGAAGTGGTTGGTGTGTCGCTGGAGGAAGTCGGTGACCTGTTCGGACCACAGGACCGTGCGCTCGATGCCGGGCAGGTCCTCGCGGTCGAGCACCTGGGCGGCCAGCGTCTGGGCCGAGGTGCGCATGTTCTCGTAGGCGTGATGGAGGCGGAGCACCGCGCGGGCGAGGTCGGGATTCTCGGTCGCGAGTCCCCGGATCTCGTCCTCCGGAGGACCGGCGCCCTCGAACAGCGGATCGCCGAACGCCTCGACCAGCTCGGCGGTCAGGTGGGCGTCCTGGGTCTGATCGAACGTCCTCAGGTCGAGATCCAGCTCGCGGGCGAAATGGATCAGGAGCGCCGCGGTCAGGGGGCGCCGGTCGTGCTCGACCAGGTTCAGGTAGGAGGGGGAGATGCGAAGCCGCTGGGCCAGTGCGGCCTGCGTCAGGCCGTGTTTCTGGCGCAGCGCGCGGATCCGGCGGCCCATTCCCGTGGTGTTTTGCATGCCGGTGAATTTACTGCCTTCACAGATTTACATGCACGTCTTTTCTTCGCGCGACAGTATAACTCCTTGCAACTCAAAAAGATCTTGCACTAGCGCAGACACGCCTTCACACTCTTCACATGGTCAACTACATCCTGGACGAACGGACATCAGTCACGCTTCTCGCGCGAGCGCGCCGCGAGTACCGCGACATTCTGACCCCGGAAGCTCTGGCGTTCCTCGCCGATCTGGCGCGTTCCTTCGGTCCGCTGATCGAAGGCGCGCTCGACCAGCGCCGCATGCGGCGTGAAGCGTGGGCGCAGGGAGCTTCGCTCGATTTCCTCCCCGAGACGCGCAGCGTCCGCGAGGGAGAGTGGACGGTGGCCCCCTTGCCCACCGATCTCCACCAGCGGGTGGTCGAGATCACCGGACCGGTCGAACGGAAGATGATGATCAATGCGCTGAACTCGGGCGCCGACGTCTTCATGGCCGACTTCGAGGACTCGAACGCCCCGACCTGGGACAACCTGCTCCAGGGGCAACTCAACCTGCGCGACGCCGTGCGGCGCACGATCACGTTCGACGATCCGGCGTCCGGCAAGTCCTACCGGCTGAACGAGCGCACCGCGGTCCTGATGGTGCGTCCGCGCGGTCTGCACCTGCCGGAGAAGCATGTCCTGGTCGACGGCCGGCCGATCGCGGCCAGCCTGTTCGACTTCGGTCTCCACATCTTTCACAACGCGGCCGAGCTGCTGCGACGTGGCAGCGGCCCCTACTTCTACCTGCCCAAGATGGAGAGTCACCTCGAGGCGCGGATCTGGAACGAGGTGTTCAAGCACTCCGAGTCCGCGCTCAGCCTGCCGGCCGGCTCGATCAAGGCGACGTGCCTGATCGAGACGCTGCCGGCCGCGTTCGAAATGGACGAGATCCTGTACGAGCTGCGTGACCACTCGGCGGGACTCAACTGCGGACGCTGGGACTACATCTTCTCGTTCATCAAGGTGCACCGGCACGATCCGAACGCGGTGCTCCCGGACCGCTCGCAGGTCACGATGGAGCAGCCGTTCATGCGCGCCTACGCGCAGCTCGCGATCCGCACCTGCCATCGCCGCGGTGTGCACGCGATCGGCGGCATGGCGGCCCAGATCCCGGCCAAGGACGATCCGGCCGCGAACGAAACCGCGCTGGCGCGGGTGCGCGCCGACAAGCAGCGCGAGGTCGGGGACGGGCACGACGGCACCTGGGTCGCGCATCCGGGCCTGGTCGCGATCGCGCGCGAAGAGTTCGAGAAGGGTATGACGGGGCCCCACCAGCTGGCCCGCATGCGCGACGACGTACGCGTCGAGGCGGCCGATCTGGTGCGCATTCCGGAAGGCACGCGCACCGAGGACGGTGTTCGTCTCAACCTGCGAGTCGGCATCCAGTACCTGGAAGCGTGGCTGCGCGGCATCGGCTGCGTGCCCCTCTACCGGCTGATGGAGGACGCCGCCACGGCGGAGATCTCACGCACTCAGCTGTGGCACTGGTTGCGTCACCGCGCCACGCTCGACGATGGCCGCGTGGTCGACCATGCGCTGATCGAGCGGATCCTGACCGAGGAGATGGAGCGCACCCGGAATGAACTCGGGGCGGAGCCATTCGCCGCCGGTCAGTTCCCCAAGGCGATCGAGCTGTTCCGACGGGTCGCCACCGCCGATACCCTTGAAGAGTTCCTCACCCTCCCCGCATACGACGTGCTTCGGTGTCTGCACGACCCCGAAGCCTGCTGATTGCCGCAACCCCAACACGACCGGAGATTTCCATGAGCGCACCCACGGACCGACCTCTCGACAACCGCATCGCGGCACCTGCCGCCACGACCCCCTGGGACCGTTACGCACCCCCCGGCCGCTGGACCGGGGTGTCGCGTCCGTACGGCCCCGAGGACGTCGCGCGCGTCCAGGGCTCGGTGCGCGTCGAGCACACGCTCGCCCGTCTCGGGGCGCAGCGTCTGTGGGATCTCCTGCACACGCGTGACTACGTCGCGGCGCTCGGTGCGCTGACCGGCGGGCAGGCGGTGCAGCAGGTGAAGGCCGGTCTCGAGGCCATCTATCTGAGCGGCTGGCAGGTCGCGGCGGATGCCAACATGGCGGGCCAGACCTACCCGGATCAGAGCCTGTATCCGGCCAACAGCGTGCCGATGGTGGTGCGCCGGTTGAATCAGGCGCTGCTGCGTGCGGACCAGATCGAGCACTCCGAGCGCATGCACACCGCGCACACGAATGGTCACGCCAACGGCCACGCGAACGGGACTGGCAATGGCAACGGCGCGGGACCGCGCAACTGGATGGTGCCGATCATCGCCGACGCCGAGGCCGGGTTCGGCGGTCCGCTCAATGCGTACGAACTGATGAAGGGCATGATCGAAGCGGGCGCCGCCGGCGTCCATTTCGAGGACCAGCTGTCGTCCGAGAAGAAGTGCGGTCACCTGGGTGGCAAGGTCCTGATTCCGACCGGGCATTTCGTTCGCACGCTGGTGGCGGCCCGGCTCGCGGCCGACGCGCTCGAGGTGCCGACCCTGATCATCGCGCGCACCGACGCCGACAGCGCCAAGCTGCTGACCAGTGACATCGATCCGCGCGACCGCGAGTTCATCACCGGCGAGCGGACGCCCGAGGGATTCTTCCGGTACCAGGGCGGCATCGAGTGCGCGATCGCGCGCGGGCTCGCGTACGCGCCGTACGCGGACCTGATCTGGTGCGAGACGTCGACCCCCGATCTCGAGGAGGCCCGTCAGTTCGCCGAGGGCATCCACAAGCACTTCCCGGGCAAGATGCTCGCGTACAACTGTTCGCCGTCGTTCAACTGGAAGGCGAAGCTCGACGACGAGACGATCGCGAAGTTCCAGAAGGAACTCGGCGCGATGGGCTACAAGTTCCAGTTCATCACGCTCGCCGGCTTCCACAGCCTGAACCACGGCATGTTCGAGCTGGCGCGCGGATACAGGGCGCGCGGCATGTCCGCGTACGCGGAGTTGCAGGAGGCCGAATTCGAATCCGAGAAAAACGGCTATACTGCAACCCGTCACCAGCGCGAAGTCGGAACCGGTTACTTCGACGAGGTGACCCAGATCGTGTCGGGCGGCAGTGCATCTACGTTGGCCCTGGACGGCTCGACGGAGCAGTCCCAGTTCCACAAGTAGACGCTGCCGACCGAATTATTCGAGGGCGGAGCCGGGTGGCTCCGCCCTTCGTCATTGCTTCCCGATGAATCACCGATAGAGCGACTTCACCGCACCCCAGGTCTTGTTGCGTACCACCGTCGGGCCGTTCGTGTCCGCCTGCCAGGAGACCGAGGAGCCGGGTCCGCCCGAGCTGTAGAGAACGTAGTAGTCCAGGCCGCAGCACGCTTCCAGGTTCATCGACACGATTTCGAACGTCATTTCCTGCGCGCATCCCGCGCACCCGTTGGCAGCGGTGTTGAAGACCATCGCTCCCGCGGAAAGCTTCGACCCGGCCGGGTAGGTCACCCCGTAGGGATCATTGGGGTCGGTTCCGTAGTTCGGCTGCGAAGCCGCTTCGATCTTGATGCGGTCGGCGCCGGCGGCGGGGGGATAGGCCAGCGAGACTCCGCTGTGGGCGGGCGAAAAGTTGGGCGCGCCATCGAACCAGGAGGCGCACTGGACCGGGTCGGTGATCCCCGGTCCGAATACGGTGAACCCGTGATCCGGAGACCCGATGTCATAGAGCGCCACCCGGCAACCACCGTAGTTCGACGGTTGAATCCTCCAGTAGTCCGGAAGGGGAGCGCCATCCGGGGTTCGAATGCGGATGGTCGCCATCGATTGAGCCCAATGATACGTGGGATACACGCTCGGCAACTCGAACGAGAACACCAGGTTCAGAGGGATTCCGTCGTTGCTCCCATCACAGGCGTAGTGAAGGTTGCTCGCGGCGCCGGCGGTGCCGTAGCAGCTGTTCCAGGCCATCATGAGGTTGGCGTTCTGAACTTCGAGACGACCCGCGCTCGCGTCGCGGGGGACACATAATGAGGCAAGGGCGAGAAGCCCGGCGGCTCCAAACAAGAGTGGTGCGGTGCGTGCCATGGCGGGTCTCCATTTCAGGGGACATGAAATGCTCGGGCGCGGAAAAACCCGGCTCACCACCGGTCCAGGGAATGATTAGACGGCATGGCCGCCAACAATTCCCGAGAAAAATGGTGCGCCGGATTCCGGTTAGGCGCCCATGACCCGGGCGGCCTCGGCGCCGACCCTGCCCTCGCGGCATGCGGGGGAGGCCAGAAATTCCGCAGCAATACGCGCTTGGAGCGGCAACGCGTCCGGCAGGGCAACCCCGCACGACTCCTGGATGCAGGTCGCGATCGCCGCGCGCGCGTGCTCGGCGGCCGGTCCATCGGCCTCCGGAAGCTCGGCGGTGTCGATGCGGACGTCGAGCGCCGCGCTGACGAGCGGCGGCCGTCCGCCGCCCAGCCGACCGTTCGCAATTGCCCACGTGCTCGCGATCGCCTTGTCGAGCGGCGCGGCATAGTCGATCAGCCAGCCGACGGCGTCCTTCGCCGGCACCGGATCGCCGCCCAGCAGCATGCGCGTGATCTTCGGCCAGTGATTTCGCATCGTGCGGCGGTAGGGCCAGTGACAGCCTTCCATGCCCGGCACCACCGGCAGCGTGACCTCGGGCCAGCCGAACCGTGCGTCCTCGACCGACACGATGTGGTGACAGTGCATCACCAGCTCGAGCATGCCGCCCATGCACCGCTTTCCGCCGACGAATGCGACCGAGACATCGAACTGTTCGTGGAACCGGCGCGCGGTGGCGGACCAGCCGTTGGTGATCGCGAGCCCGGCGCGCACGTCGTTGAGTGCGCCGAAGAACTCGCTGGTGTCGGCGCCGACCATCTGGGTCGCGAGGTGGAAGTCGCCGGACAGGATCACCCGCCGGATGCCGGCCGCCGCGAGCCAGTCGAGGGCGCGGTTCAGCTCGTGGTCGACGTCCCACGTGTAGCTCTCGCGGCTGATCGTGACCACGCCGACCGTGCCGTCGTGCTCGGCGTTGACGTAGAGCTGCTGGCCCTCGGGCGTGTCGACGGCCGCGAACGCGTCGGGATGCCATCCACTGGTCTTCGCCGACGGCTCGAGCTGGTGCCACGCCTCGACGGTCGCGATCGCCGCGTCGGAACCCATCGCCCGCACCATCGCCGGCGCGCCGTGGCGGAACTGCGCGCACATCTCGCCGATCACGTTGAGGTGGGCGAGGTGCGCACGGCGCTCGTGCAGCATCAGGCTCGTCATCTGGAGCACCGGTCCGAGGATCCGGACCCGGAACTCCTCGAGCTCGGCCATCGACAGCGTCCAGTCGACCAGCGGACGGAAGTGGTCGGGCGGATACCAGTTCTGCCCGGTCTCCGTGCGCTCGACCAGTTCGGGGGTCGGCGTGAACAGCGCACCGTAGTGCTCACTCAGATGGTGGAGGCACGACCAGGTGAGGAAGTCGGCGCCCTTGGCGCCGATCGCGTCGTGCGCACGGAACGGGTTGGGGCCGACGATGCGGCGCACCAGCTTGTCGATCTTCCAGAACGGCATGTTGGTCGCGCGGTGGACCTGGAGGCCGGCGTGCGTGATGCCGCAGAACAGCACGTCGAGCACGAACGACCAGTGATCGCTGACCGGGGTCGGGATCAGGCCGAGCGCCCACAGCATGCGCGTGACGTCCGACGGCTCGTCCTCGACCGTTTCCCACAGCTTGTTGATCTCGTGCGGGAACGCCGGATGCGCGACGCCGACGCCCAGCTCCTTCGCCGGGAAGCCCGAGGTGACCGAGCGGATCTCGATCCCCGGGAACGCGGCGCGGAACAGCGCGTAGTGTGCCTTCTTGACCTCGAGGATCTCGGGAATCGCCTCGAGCAGGAAGCGCGGGTCGAGCGACTTCAGCTCGTCGGGCAGGCTCCTGCCGTCGTAGGTGAGACGGACGATGTTCGCCATCACCTTCGCCGCGCCATCGCGACCGAACGCCTGGACCAGCCCGGGATACTGGCGGCCGATGCCATCGGGAGCGCCGGGGAAGTCGAGTGCGATCACGCGCACGCCGAACGGCGCGAGCCGCGATCCCAGCTGCATGGTCTTGCCGGCGCCGACGATGCCGCTCGCGCCCGAGATCACCAGCGAGCCGCGCTTGCCGGCCGGTCCGAACACCTTCTCGACCGCGGTCGCGGCGTCGAGCGGGAGGGAGCCGCGTTTGAAGATGTCGAGCACGGTACCGAGACCGAGCGTCTCGAGCGTGGGCGTCCGCATGGCGGTGGTGGTGCTGCCGATCGCCGCGCTCTTGTCCTCCATCGTCCCGCTCACGCGCGGCCTCCTTCCCAAACCTCGAACAGCGCCGCGATCCCGACGTCGCCGGCCGCGCAGCCGAACACCAGGACGTAGCCACCGCCCTTGTCGACCGCTTCCTCGAGCGCCTCGATCAGCACCCTCGTCAGCGTCGGCCCCTGCGGGTGGCCCCACACCAGCGAGCAGCCGGTGCGGTTGAGGTTCTTCCAGTCGTAGCCCGTGATCTTCGTGAACACCGCGTCGTTGACCGCGAACGGGTTGTGGTTCTTCGCCACCACCACGTCGTCCATCGTGATCCCGACCCGCTGGAGCAGCTGCTGGACCGCGATCGCGGGCGCCTCGGGCATCAGGCTCGGCTGGGTCCGTGCCTCCGCCTTGGCGACGAACCGGATCTCGATCTCGGGGCGCGGGCTCAGTTCCCTGGCGCGCGCCGCATCGGTGACGAGCAGGCACGCCATGCCGTCGGACGCATGGGTCTGGGTGCCGCTGGTCACGCACGAATCGAGCTCGCGCTGCCCGCGCAGCGATCCGAGCGTGATCTTGCGCACCCCCTTGTCCTCGGCGACCCGGCCGAGTGGACGTCCCGCGACGTTCAGCAGATCGAGTGGCACCAGCACGCGATCGAGGAAGCCCGACTCCTTCGCCTCGAAGTACTGCTGGTGGCGGAGGTACGCGACGTCGTCGACCTCGCGCCGGTCGATCTTGTACTTGCGTGCCGTGAGCCCGGCCGCCGCGATCATCGCGTTGCCGGTCGCCGGATCGAATCCGAAGTTGTCCCATACGTCGGCGATCGCGTGGGTGCGCTGATGCGCGCGCCGCTCGGGAAACACGCCGACCGGCGAGTCGCTGGTGCGATCGAACGTCAGCACGCCGACCGCGTTGTGCGCGCCGCTCTGCACTTCGGCGCCCGCCAGCAGCACCGCCTGGAGTCCGGTCGCGCACGCCTGCTCGACGTGGTAGCCGGGCAGCCGCTGGCCCATGCAGCTCGCCACCAGCGGGGCGGTCCAGAACTTCCAGTGCCACGGGATGGTCGAGCCGATCACCAGGTAGTCGAGCTCGCTCTTCGGCACCTTGCGCATGCCGAGGATGCGGGCCATGGATTCACCGGCGAACTGGCCGATATTCACTTCGGCGAGCGGGCTGGTCTGCCAGGCAGGGAAGTAGCTGCTTCCCCACGTGCCGTAGGGGATGCGCGCCTCGGGGAACATCGAAACGGAGGACTTCATGGTGGCGAGCCTCGGCGGTGAACGGTCTCGGAAGAGGGGCGCATGCGCCCGGCCTGGCCGTCGGAGGTGTCCTGGTGGGGAGGACGGTGTCGCGCGCGACATTCCGTCATCCCGGCACCCCTTGGCAAGGCATCGTGAAATTGCCCTGCGCCCCGTCGCAGGACGGCCGGGGCTGCGGTAAAGTCCCGCCATGCTGGACCCGGCGCGCCGCCCCCGGCGCACTCCCTCGATCTTCCTGGCCGTGTGCATCGCCGGCCTGCTCGGTGCGGCGTCTGCGTTCGCCGCCGATGATCCGCTCGACAACCTCGCGGGTCCGCCGTCTTCGCGTTTCACCTGAGTGCCGCTCGCGGTCCCGTTGGGACCGGTCGTGGATGCCGAGTGGGCGCTCTTCCACTTGAGCCGCGCGCTCTGGGATCCCGTCGATCCGAAGCAGATCGGGTCGCTCGAGGACTCCCTGCAGTTCCGGGTGAATGGCGAGGTCTATCGCTTTGCCAATGAACGGAATCTGAGGCGCTTCATGGAGTCACCGGCGCTCTGGTGCGGACTGGTTCGCGATCCGGTCTCGGGACGCCGCTTCCTGCCATCGAAGCGCTCGCCGGCCGCCTACTGGGTCGGCGGTCCGTACCTGTTCGAGAACGAGACGAACAAGGCGACATTCGTCGAAGATCCCAAGCGCTACCAGGTGATCCGCCGCATGTAGCGGAGGAACCCGCGACCTGCCTTGCACTCCCTCATGCAGGCACGGCCGGTGGGTTCGGGGTGCGTCTTTCGGGACCGTCTGAGGATCGCCGGAGGCATGGATGCCGGAGGCGACCGGAGGCTGAGCGCAGCGGAGCAGGATGCGGAGCGGAGCGCGTCCCGAAAGACGCGCCCCGAATCCACCGGCCCCACGCCATTGCGATAGGCTCGCGCCTTGCCCGTGCTACGGCGCCAGCTTCAGCACCTTGCGCTGCAGCGTCTGATTGCCCGCCGTGAGACGCGCGTAGTAGGCGCCCGACGCGACCGCGCGGCCGTGGCCGTCGCGGCCGTCCCACACCCACGAATGGAGTCCCGGCGTCTGTGCGCCGAGCCGCTCGTAGCGCACCACGCGGCCGCTCACGTCGTAGAGCGCGAGGTCGACGCGGGTCTCGTCGCGCGGAAGCGTCCACGCGAAGCGCGCGCTGCTCCGCACCGGATTGGGAGCGGGCGGCAGGAACGCGAGCGCCTTCGGTGTCGTCGGATCACCGACCGCCACCGCCGACACGCAGCTCGGGTCGTTGAGCAGGACGTTGTCGACATACCAGCCGTCGAACTCGAGGTTGCTGTCGCTCTCGAGCCGGAAGCGGATCACCGCCTCCTGTCCCTGGTGCGACGAGAGGTCGATCGACTCATGACGCCAGTCACCCGGCGCCGCCGCCATGTCGGCCCAGCGCGGATCGCTGTTCATGTCGTAGCGCGCCAGCTCCGACCAGCTCGCCCCGTCGTCGCTCGAGATCTCGACGATGCAGTAGTCGAAGCCGGCCTCGGTGATGCAGATCTGATCCCATTCGAGCTGTGCGCCCGCGGTCAGGATCGCGGGCAGACCGAATTCGGCGATCGCGTTGACCTTGCATCCGGCCGCTCCACTCGGGCAGCCGCGGTAGAGACCGGCGGGGCTGTCGGTGAAGCCGAACGTGCCGGACTGGGCGAGCGGCGTGACGTCCCACCGGCTGGCGGGCTGACTCTCCTCGCGCGCCCACTGGTTCGCGTTGCCGGACTCGAAGTCATCACCGGCGAAGCAGGAGAGGAGCCCGGCGAACGTGTAGTCACCAGCTCGATTGGTCTCGGTTCCGGCGCGCACACCAGCGATCTCGTACTGGTAGAGACCGCGATCGGCGTGGTCCTGGTAGTCGACCGCATCGCCGGCCAGCGACGCGACCAGCGCACCGTCCCGGTAGACGTGCACCGAGTCGTAGGCGCTGCTGTTCGCCCACTGGAGCGCCACGCCATCCTGGCTGTTGGTGGTGTTGTCGGCCGCCGCGGTCAGGCCGGCCGGCGCGAGCAGGGCGTTGGTCGGTGGACGCTGGAACGCGAGCAGGTCGTACTCGGCCCAGTCGGTGTTCATGCCGACGTGGGTCACGCGAAGGTAATAGGTGCCCGCGGCGGGAGCGAGGAACTCGACCCGCGCGTCGCGCACCGAGGGATCGACGTTGTCGTTCGATCCGATCACCGTGCCGTTGCCGTCCAGCAACTCGAGCCGGGCGTCGCTGGCACTGTAGAAGCTGCGCGCCTCGAACCCGTACGCGGTGTTGGCGGTGGCGGTGAAGGCGACCACGTCCTGATCGCCGATGCCGTACACGGTGTGGCTCTGCGGGCTGGGATGATTGGCCGAGCCGATCGAGCCGAAGTGTCCGCTGAAGTCGGCGGCCGCGTCGGTATCGGTGCCGTGGATGTCGCGCGCCAGCGTCCGGGGCGCGGGCGGAGTGTCGAGGTCGCCGGTGAAGATCGCGCCGGCCGGCGGCATCGTGTGGTTGGGCGTGCCATCGGCGGCGCGCCACCGCACGAAGTCCACCACCTGCTGGGCCGCGTTGCGCAGGATGCACGCGCCATCGAGCCCGTTGTTCCACGACGCGTTGAACACCTGCTGGTCGCCGGCGTACAGATGGACCTGGCCATCGTCGACCAGCTGCGTCCCGCCTTCGTGGACCGCGACCACCGCGCCACCCTGGAGCGTGAACGCCGGGAACACGTAGACGTTCAGCGACTCCTCGGGCGCGAGCCCGTTGGCGAACACCTCGAGCCGCCAGCCGGTCAGGTCGATCGGGTCGGGTGTGCCGTTGTACAGCTCGATCGCGTCGAGCGGACCCATGTCGATCTCGTTGATCACGACCCGGCCCGCCGCCAGCGTGTGCGCGACCGGGGTGATGGTGCCGGCGCTCGCGAGCGCGTTGTCGGGCTCGTGCGGGTCGAGATAGAAGGGCATCTTCGCGAGCGTGACGAAGATGTGGTCGAGTCCGGCCTGCAGGTAACCGGGACCGTTGAGCGCGAACCAGCCCTGGTAGTAGTCCTCGACCGTGATCGCTGCCGATGCCGGCAGCGGCCTCAGATAGTTGTGCTCGATGTTCCACGCGATCGC
>Ga0111538_10006739_pt1 | contig 15518 bp, 10 predicted proteins | sample SoiMethybrSBSTD1_FD_79669 | JGI IMG/M metagenome (GOLD analysis project Ga0111538, IMG submission 79669) | Bulk soil microbial communities from a Populus tree surrounding site in Tennessee, USA - Soil MetaG P. TD hybrid SBSTD1 (version 2)... | ecosystem: Environmental > Terrestrial > Soil >...
GACGACAACTCGCCCCACGACCACCACGGGCGAATTTTTTCAGTCGCGCAAAGCCAGCTCGTGGCAAAGGGGCGGTTTCACCTTTGATATCGAGTCGTAACGTGGGCCTTCCGGTCGCTAGGCGAGGCGATAGGGTTGGACCGGACCCGTCGAGCATGAGAAAGTTGAACAGATTCGTGCACTGCAAGGCATGGTGCAGAGAAGGAGCGCTCTCATGTCGTCACGGGTCCCGCACGTTACGGCTGTTTCGGCTCTGGTCGCTGGCGTCGTCGCGATCGCCTGCACGGGTACGCTCGACGTGCCGTCGAATTCCTCGACCCCTCCCGGCGGACAGGATGCAGGGCCGGAGATCCCTTTCGAGCCGGTGCAGGCGCGCGTCTACGTGCCCAAGGTGAAGAGCCTGTTGCTCGGCCTGCCGGCGACGGAGGAGGAGATCGCGGCGGTGACCAAAGATCCCGCCGCCCTGCGCGAAATGGTCGATGCTTGGTTCGTGCGCCCCGAGGCGCAGGCCAAGCTCGGCAATTTTTTCAACAAGGCTTTTCAGCAGACGCAAATCTCGCCAAACGACTTCTTCGATCAGTTGAGCGTCGATAGCCTGACCAGCCTGGCGGTGTTCCAACAGGCGCAAGAGTCGATGTCGCGCACCGCGCTCAAAACGATCGCCGAGGGCAGACCGTTCAGCGACACGGTGACGACCCACACGTTCATGATGACCCCGGCGCTCATGTCGATGTACCTGGCGATCGATCAATCGCAGGTCGACGACGCCGGTAAGGTGTCGGTGAGCGTTCCGATGCCGGATGGCACGCTCAGCACCACGCAAGCCTTCTGGCTCACGTATCAGGCCGATGCTCCGATCCCGCTGGCCGAGACGATCGATCCGGCAAGTCCGAACTTCATGCACTTCGCCGTCGCTGCGCCTTTCTCCTGCAGCATGCCCGTGCTCGACGCCACGGGGCACGTCGTGGTGGATGCGAATGGCAAGGCCACGAAGGCGGACGTGAAATACAACCAGCGCAAATACAGCAGCGCGACCGGCGCCTTTCTCGGTCTGTTTGGCTGGGCGCCGAGCAGATATACAAGCGATCCCGCCGATCCCAATGGACCGCCCACCCTCACCATACCGGCCGACGTCCCGGCGGAACAGAAGTACCTCTATCAATATAACTGCGCTGGCGGCGTCGCTTTCACATCGCCCAACGTGACCACGCAGGATGCGATTTGGCGCCCGGTGACCGTGCGCGTGGCCAGGGCCGGTGAAAAGCTCACTCCGTTCTACGATCTTCCCACGCTGCGCCAGACGAACGAAATCCTCGTGCGCATGCCGCGTGTCGGCTTCTTCTCGACCCCTGCGTTCTTCGCCAATTGGACGACGAACAACAGCAACCAGCATCGCGACACGCTGAACCAAGCGCTGATCGTCGGCCTCGGACGCAGCATCAACCCGGTCGACAAGGGCACCTCGACGGTCCTCGACAACGGCAAGGACGGTCAGCACTCCGACCCCACGAGCCCCTGCTACAGCTGCCATCAGACGATGGACCCGATGCGGAACGTATTCCGCCAAGCGTACACGTACTCCTACCACGCGCAGCACGACCCGGCGCAGGTCTACTCCACCGCGTCGTTCGATTACCTCGGCGCGAAGTCGGCGCTCACGTCGCTCGACGACTTCGCTCAGGCGCTGGTGACGCATTCGCTCTACCCCGTCGCTTGGGCGCAAAAGCTCTGTTACTACGCGAATTCGAGCGGGTGCGCCGAGGAAGACCCCGAGTTTTTGCGCGTGGTCGCGGCGTTCAAAGAGTCGAATTTCGACTTTCACACGTTGCTGGTCGAGCTGTTCTCGTCGTCGCTGGTCACCGGGCAGGCCGCTACGAAGACTTGGGGCCAAATCGGCGAGACGGTGAGCATCGCGCGTCAGGATCATTTCTGCTCGGCGCTCACCAATCGTCTGCAGCTCGCGACGAGTCTGTGCGTCGGCATCACCGACACTGCGACCAAAATCGCAGTGACCAACAACATCCCTCTGGACGGCTATCTGCGCGGCGCCGAGGCTCCGGCCTTATCCACCGACCAAACGCCTTTTTACCGCGGCGCCACGGAGTCGCTCTGCGCGTACGCCGCTGGCCTCACCGTCGATAAGCCGAAGAGCCGCTACGAGAGCGCCAAGAAGGACACGGCGATCACCGATTTCGTCGCCAACATCATGGGGATCACCCCGGATGACCCCAACAGTGCCGCGGTGACGCAGCTGCTCAAAGATCATTATGACGCTGCGATCGCGGCAAAGGCGTCTCCCACCGACGCGCTCAAATCGACCTTCATCACGGCCTGCCTGTCGCCCACTTCCGTGGCGATTGGCCTGTAGGAGCACACCATGAATCTTCCGAACCGCCGCCAAATGCTCCTCGGCGCCCTCGCCGGCTCGGGCCTCGTCGGCCTGCGCGCGCTCGCCACCGGCCTTCCGATCTCTTTCCTGCTCGATCCGAAATCGGCTCGCGCCGAGGGGCCCTGCTCCGGCGCCGCTGGCGCGCAGTTTCTGATCTTGTCGATGTCGGCGAGCGGCGATGCGCTGAACATCAATGTGCCCGGGACTTACGATTTGCCCTCGTCGTTTCCGGCCGGTTCGATCAATCACTCCGATCCCGCCGATTTGTCGATGGCGCCAACGCCGCTCACCATCAGCGGTCAGAAGTGGACGGCGGCCAAGCCGTGGTCGACGGTGCCGCAGAACGTGCTCGATCGAACGGTGTTTTTCCACCACTCGACGGGCACCGCCAACCACGGCGAGCTCGGACGTGTGCTCGCGCTGTTCGGCGCGCTACGCCGCGGACAGTGGCTGCCGTCCTACTTTGCGAAGACGCTGCGGTCCTGCTTCAACACCGTACAGGTGCAACCGGTGACCATCGGCGGTGAACAGCTCTCGTTCGAGGGGCAGTATCTACCGAAGCTCACGCCGACCGGGCTGAAAGCCGTGCTCACGGCTCCCAAAGATCTCGCGGCCACCCTCCAATCCCTGCGCGACGACACGCTGAGCAAGCTGAACGCGACGCTCAAAGAGAACCGGGCACAAACGAAAGCGGAACGCGCCTACTTGGACAACATGGCGCTGTCGCAAGTCGATCTGCGCACGATGATCCAGCAGGTCGCGGCAGATCTCTCGACGATCACCGGCGACGACGCGGCCAATCAGGTAACCGCCGCGGCTCTCCTCATCAAGATGAACGTTACCCCGGTGGTCACCATCCACTTGCCTTTTTCGGGAGACAACCACAGCGACGCCAACTTCAACAACGAGGCGGTTCAAACCGTTGCCTCGGTGAACAACATCAAGACCTTGATGACCAAGCTGACCGCCTATGGGTTACAAGACAAGGTCACGTTCGCGACGCTCAACGTCTTCGGACGCACATTTGGCGATCTGAACGGCCGCGGGCACAACGCCTCGCACTCCGTTTCGGTCATGATCGGCAAAGGCTTCAAGGGTGGCGTCGTCGGAGGCCTCGTCCCCGGCGGTCGCGCCGCGGACATCGACCTTGCAACGGGTGCGGCGTCGCCCAGCGGCGATCTGGAAGCCGCGAACAGCTTGGCGTCGGTCGCCAAAACGCTGGGCATCGGCATGGGGCTCACCGAAGAGCAAGTGAACGACCAGATTACATCGGGCACCGCGGTCCGCAGCGTGATCGCTTGATGGATTGATGAGACCACGCTCCGCTGGGCGTGGCCTGCCGTTGGCCGTCGCGCTCATCACGACATCGTCGGCTGTCTTCTCAGCGCCTCCCGAGGTGAAGTCGGAAGACGTGTCTCGGCCCCGATCCGACGACGCTCTGCCGGTCAAGCCGGAGCTGCCGATCAAGCCGGAGCTCGAGCCCGGCAATCGCGAATGGGAAGCGCTCGGCCGGCGCGAGGCAGCCCGCATGGCGGCGGGCCGCATCGAGGTGGCCGTGTCCGCCAGCGCCGATGTCGGCAGCCGCCATTTCACGTACAGCGATCCCGTCGGCGCTTGGCCGGTCTCCTACCGTCTACCCATCGCGCCCATGGCCAGCTTCGGGCTCGAGACGTACCCATTCGCAAGCAGCAATGTGCCTGTGCTGCGCGATCTCGGCTTTCGGGGCCGACTGAGCCAAGGATTCGCATTGAGCTCGCAGACGCCCCAAGGCGCGAAAATCGATACGAGCTGGACGCGCTTTGGCGGCGAAGTCCGCGAGCGGATCTTGGTGCCCGGCCCACACGCCCTCGAGCTCGGCGTCTACGTGGGCGCGGACGCCAGCTACTTCGGAATGAAGACCGCGACCCCGATTCCCGCGCTTCTGCCCGAGGCGCGAACGACCGCGATTCGTCTGGGCTTCGACGCACGGCTCCTCGTAGCGGGGCGGCTTTCGCTGCTCTTGGGCGGAGCTTACCTCGTTACGACGACGCCTGGAGAAATCTACGATCGCTTCCGCTCGCCGCGCGTCTTCGGGGTCGATGGCGAGCTCGGTGCAGCCTTTGGCATCACACCCGGTCTCGAGGTGCGCCTCACGGGCCGCTACACGCGCTACGTCGCCTCATTCAAGCCCGTCATCGGTGATCAGATCGTCGCCGGTGGTGCACTCGACGAGCAGCTGCAGTTCGGCTTGGGGGTTCGCTATGCGCATTGATCGGGCCTGGTCATTGCGATTGGCCTTCGGTGCACTGTACTTCCTCACGGCCTGCCCCGGCACACTCGCGGACAAGGAGCTCTATGAGGCTGCGCTCGACGGCGGCCGTGGCCCGAGCGGTGCCGATGGGAGTGCGGGCGCCGACGCAGGACCCTGTGGCGACGTCGTGGCGCGCATCTTCGTGCCGACGTGTGGCGGCACCAGTTGCCACGGCAACAACGCCCCGCAGCAAGATCTCGACCTCGTTTCGCCCGGGGTGGCATCGCGCGTCGTGGGGGTCGCTGGAAAGGGGTGCGCGCTGCTGCTCGCCGATCCGACCGATCCCGAGAATAGTCTGATTTACCAAAAGCTCTCGCCGAATCCTCCGTGCGGCTCACCGATGCCGCTCGCGCGTCCACCGCTCAGCCGAGCGGATACCGCGTGCGTGTTGGCGTGGATCGCGGCGCAGTAACGACCACAGGTCCCGCGCCTATACGAGTGGACGGGATTTTCGGATCGTAAGAATCGACGTCGCGAAGCGCGACTGTCGCTCTGGGACGTCACAAATGATCTCCCGATTCACCTCGCTCGTACTGGGTTCCGGCGCGAAAAGCGTGTGCGAACAACCTGCTTGCATTGGAGACGCCCAGCGTTTTGCGGGCGTGCGGGAGACGTGTGATGCGACTGAATTCACTTTGTCGTGTGCTCGGTGGACTTTCGATTGTCTTCGGGTTCGCCTGTACGGAATCGGTGCCTGAATCGGGGGTTCTCGAGCGCGGCGCCGTGCCGCCCGGTGGACCTATCGTCCCGGACCCGGCGGCCGGTAAGGTGCTCGGAACGACCACGCGGGAGGCGACCAACGCCGTCGACACGCAGCTCGTTGGAGCGACGCCTGGCGAGCTCACGACGTCCATGGAAGGCGCTGCGCAGTATCATATCGACATCAGCGTGCCGCCGGGGACGGCGGGCATGGAGCCGAAGCTCTCGCTCGACTACGACAGCAGCGCCGGCAACGAGTTGCTCGGGTTGGGTTGGTCGCTGACCGGCATCCCGAAGATATCGCGATGTCCTACGGCGCTCGATCCCGATGGTTTCATCGATGCGGTCGACTTCGATGCCAACGACCTCTATTGCCTCGACGGCGCACGACTCGTCGCCGTGGTCGGCGCCTACGGAGCCGCTGGAACGGAGTACCGCACCGAAGTCGACTCGTTTCAAAAGGTCGTCTCGCAAGGCAAAGCCGCGAGCGGTCCGGAGTGGTTCCAGGTTTACACGAAGGAAGGCCGCATCTTGGAGTTCGGCCGGACCGCGGATTCGCGGATCGAAGCGCAAGGTCGCGCGGACGTTCTCACTTGGACGCTCAATCGCGTCGAGGATCGTTCCGGCAACTTCATGACGTACACGTACGTCGAGGTCAACGAATCGGGCGTGTGGGGACCTTCCAAAGTGGAGTACTCAGGTCACGTCGGAAAGAACATCGCACCGTACGCTCGCGTCGAGTTCGCCTACGAGCTGCGTTCGGACGGCGAAATCGGCTACGTGAGCGGCACGAAAGTGAGCAACATCGCCCGCATGAACCGCGTCTACACCTATGTGGACAACGCGCCCGTGCGCGAATACCGCTTGGCCTACGACTATGCTCCGGTCAGCGGACGCTCGCGGCTCCTCAGCGTCACCGAATGTGGCGCCAACAACGCGTGCCTGCGTCCGACGCGATTCGAATGGGGCGCGCAGAATACGTCGGGGCGCGGGCCGACGGAGCTTTTCGTCGGTCTCGAGAATTCTCCGGTGGCTGGCGGCGTCAGTGCGTACTTCGATGCCAATGGCGACGGCGCAGCCGACAAGGTGTGGACGCCTTGCGGCTTTCCGACCTATCCCGTTTGCGCGGGCGGCACCGAGCTCCCCATCTACGTTGCTCTCAGCAACGGTCATGGATTCAACCTGAGCACCGTTTGGCTCGACAAAGGGGCGGGGGGTATCCCGCTCCTGTCCGCGAGCCACGCGCACGAGGGGTTCGCCGATTTCGACGGCGATGGGCTGCAAGACTTCTTCGTGATCCCGTTCGTCGGCGACAACGAGCAGCTTTACGTTGCGCGCAACACGTCGAAGAGCTTCGACACACCGAAGCTTTGGCTAGGACCGCAGGCGGGCGTATCCATCCGATCCGACCGGGGCCAGCGCGAGGCGATGGTCGACCTCGATGGCGACGGCCGCGCCGACCGCGTGTGGATTCCGGCGGGAAACCCCAATGAGGTCCGCGCTTCCTTGTCGACGGGTCAGGCACTGGGGGCTTCTCAGGTTTGGCTGCGAAAGACGGGGCCGAGCCTCCTTTCCTTCGACGCGAAACACGAGCGCTACATCGACATGAACGCCGATCGGATGGCGGACCGCGTCTGGGTGCCCGACGGTACGAACGACCTCTATGTCGCGCTCTCGAACGGCAAGTCCTTCGACGCACCGCGCGTTTGGCTCGCTTCGGGCACGGGGGGCGTGCAGCCGCTATCGGCGAACGGGCGCCACGAGGACTTCGCCGACGTCAACGGCGATGGCTATCTCGATTACCTCTTCATTCCCGACAACACCAAAGACGATCTCTACGCTGCTCTTTCGACCGGAGCCGGATTCTTGCCGCCGACGATTTGGCTCTCGTCCGCAGTGACCCCCGTGGGCCGGCGTTCGAGTGAAGCCGGACCGCGCGACGAGCAGTACGTCGACTTCAACGGCGACGGCTCTGCCGACCGGGTGTGGACCCCGTACAACGACGATACGCTCTACATTTCGTTGTCCAACCGCATCAGTGGATTTGCTGCACCCACGAGACAGTTCAGCGCAACGCGGTGCCGCCAGCGCAACCCCAGGCCGGATTTCGAGTCGGCAACCTATGTCGACATCACTGGGGACGGCACCCCCGATCGCCTTTGGATTCCCGCGCCCGCGCCGGAGGACGACCTTCCGTGCAACCCGGCCGAACCCGCCCAAATTTGGATCGTCGTCGGCAGTCCGCTGAACGACCGCGTGGTAGCGATCACGGACGGAGCGGCGAAGCGTGACGAGATTCGATACGTCTCCTCGGTGGAGCCGACGCTCTATATACCGGAACGCCCGCAATATCCCCAGGTCGAGTTCCGCGATGCCCAAACGCTCGTCAGCGAGCTGCGTCGTAGCGACGGCGTTGGAGCCTTCCGCACCGCAACCTTCCGGTACGGTGGTCTCAAGAACGACGTTCGTCGCCAGCGAGACCTCGGCTTCTCGTTCATCGAGCAATTCGACCAGCAACGTCAGACCAAGATCACGACGAGATACAATCAGCAGTTCCCCATCGATCACACCGAGCGTGTGACCGAGACGAGCCTCGCCTCGAACAATCAAGTCCTCACGCGGACGACCTCCGAGTGGCGTTCGCAGATCGTCAACGGTCAGGGTCCGCCCAATGTTCGCCATCGGGTCTACCTGGAGACCACGACCGAAGAGAGCTTCGAGCTCGACGGGAAGCTCTTTGCGAGCCGAACCAACAAGAGAACCTACGACGACTTCAACAACGTTCGCACGACGGAATCGAGCACGAACGACGGCTTTGGCAAGAACTCCACGTACGTGGTTTCGAACGATGCGAACACGTGGATCTTGGGACTCGTGACGTCGAGCACCTTGACGTCGACGGCGCCCGAGACCCCGGCGATCACGCGATCCACCAAGTTCGATTACTATCCCACCGGCCTCGAGAAAAAGCGCACCATCGAACCCGACACCAAGCTCGAGCTCGTGCGCGAGTACGAGCGCGACGCGTTCGGCAACGTCACCAAAGAGAGCGCCAGCGGCGCCGACATCGAGAAGCGCAGTAGCGAAACCAAGTACGACGAGCGGGGCCGCTTCGCGACGACGCTCATCAATGCGCTTGGGCAACCGACCGGGCAGACCTTCGACAGCCGCTTCGGCACGCTCGCGAGCACGACCGACGTCAACAAGCAGACCAGCACGCAGACGGTCAACGCTCTCGGCCAGCCCGACGTCGCGACCGATCCCGACGGAACGAAGACGTTCAACTCGCGTGTCTACTGCTCACCGTCGATCTGTGCACAGAACGGCGCCCTCTCCGTGACCAAGCAACGCCAAGGGACGGCAGCGGTGACGTCGGTGCTCGACGCTTTGGGGCGTGAGATTCAGACCATCACCAGCGGCACCGACGGTCGGACCATCTTCACGAAGACCGAATTCGACGCTGTCGGCCGCGTCAAAGCGACGGTCGCCCCCTACTACGAGGGCGAACCCGAGCAGCGTACGACGAAGGAATACGACGCCTACGATCGCATGACCTTGGAGACGAAGCCCGACAACAGCAAGACCAAGGTCGACCACTCCGGCAACAAGCAAACGTCGACCAACGCCCTGAACCAAACGAGGACCGAGGTCCGCAATACGCAGGATCACCTCGTCTCGGTTACCGACGCGTATGGCAAGAAGACCACCTACCTCTACGACGCGACGGGCAACCTGACGTCGGTCACCGACCCCATAAGCAGCACCATCGTGCTCACCTACGACAACCTCGGGCGACGTCTGACGATCACGGACCCCGATCTCGGCTTCCGCAAGTCGGATTACGACGTGCTCGGGCAGCTCATCTCTCACGTCGATGCCGCCGGCAAGGGCGCGACGTTCCGCTACGACGTTTTGGGGCGCCAGAAGGAGCGCACCGAGCCGGAGGGGATCACGACCTCGGTTTACGACACCGCCGAAAATGGCGTCGGCAAGTTGGCCAGGGTCTACACCGACGGCAAAGAGCAGAAGGCGTTCGACCAGTCGCTCATGTACGACGCCCTGTCGCGCGTCTCGGCGACGACGACGGCGATCGGCGGCCGAACGTTTACCGTCGGTCGCGAATACGATGCTTACAGCCGACCCAGCGCGATCACGTACCCGAGCGGCCTCAAGGTGCGCAACGTCTACTCGACGCTCGGCTACCTGTCCAAAGTGGAGAACGTCGCGACCAAGGCGCTCTACTGGAAAGCGGACGAATACAACGCGGCGGGCAGTGTCATTCGTTCGACGCTCGGCAATGGCCTCTCCACGGCGCTCAACATCAACCCTGCGACCGATCGGCTCGAAGGGGTGCGCACCGGCACCAAAGGGGGCGCCGAGACGCAGCAATTGAAGTTCGAGTGGTCGACCGTCGGTACCCTCAAGGGGCGCGAGGACGTCAACCAGGCGCTCAAGGAGAGCTTCCTCTATGACGACCTCAACCGACTCACCGACGCCACCATCGCGAACCGCGAGCCGCTCAAGGTGAAATACGACGACGCGGGCAACGTCAAAGAGAAGTCGGACGTCGGGATCTACAAGTACAACGAAGGCAAGGCCGGACCTCACGCGGTCTCGTCGACCGACGGTGTGGCGTCCGTCCGCTACCTCTACGACGACAACGGCAATCAGACGGCCCGCACCGACGCCGAGGGGCGCTCACTCGCCGAGATGCGCTACTCGAGCTTCGACAAGCCGATCTTCATCGAACGCGACGGATCGCGCTCCGACTTCGTCTACGGACCGGATCGCGGCCTCATCGTCCGCAGTGACACGAACGCGAACGCGTCGCGCGGAGCCAACCGCGTCATCCGCTACGTCGAAGGCTTGTTCGAGGAAATCACCGACGCCTCGACCCAAGCCGTGTCGAAGAGGCACTACGTGCGCGCCGGCGGTCGTACGGTGGCCGTCTACAACGAAGGGCAGGACGGCTCTTCCAGCCAGGCGGGTACGCGGTACATCTTGACCGATCACCTCGGCTCGATCGACGCGCTCGCCGACGAGACGGGCGCCGTCGCGGAGCGAGACAGCTTCGACGCCTTCGGCAAACGCCGCAACCCGGACTGGACCGCGGCTCCCGTGGCCACCCTCTTCAGCAGTCTGGACAAGGGGTTCACCGGACACGAGCAACTCGACCATCTCGGACTCGTCCACATGGGCGCGCGCGTTTACGACCCGCAGATCGGTCGCTTCACGAGCGCGGACCCGACCATCCCCACGCCGGAAAGCACGCAGGGCTTCAACCGCTACACCTATGTCGACAACAGCCCGCTCAGTAGGACGGACCCCAGTGGCTTCTTCGGTGTCGACGCTCGCCAGAGGTTCCTCGGCTCCCAAGGGGGCGGGCGATTCGGCGGGTGCCTTCTGTCCCCCCTCAACAGGAGCGGAAGCTTCTTTGCCCGTCCCGGCGGCGGGCAGGCGCGCTGCATTCGGTGCTTCAACGTCGACACCGCGTCGCGCAAAGAGGGTGACGTCGCGAAAGACAGCGCGCGTTCGCAAGCCTTGGGTGACGGGGCACGACCGCCGGCTTGCTCCGGTTCGTCATGCTCGGAAACTGTCGACCAACCCGCCACGGTCGAAAATCAAGGAGGAAAAGGAGAATCTTCGACCACGCAAACGCGTGGATCGCGCCCTGACCCGTACACCGTGAAGGACCGCATCGCCGACAAGAGCGCTGAAGCCGAGCTCAAGAGGCGTCAAGATGCCCCGATTATCGCCGACTACGTGACCGACCAGAAAGTGCCGAAGCGCACGCCTTTCGCCGACGCACAGAAAAGCGGGCGGCCACTGACCCGCGAGGGCGCTCTGGACTTGATGGCAGCGGAGGCTATCTTCGAAAGCCAACGGGAGACTTTTAGAGAGAAGGCCGTTACGTTCGGGATCGAGGGTCAGGCCGGTGTCGACGCGGCAAATGGACAGCTCGACGACCGGTACGGGAACCTCAACAACGTTGTCGCGGGACTGGTCGGGGTCGGAGCCGGGGTACTCGCGGCGCCCTCTACCGGCGGAACAGGCTCGGCGGTCGTTGGTATCTTTGCCGGCGCGGGCGCGCTGGAGTTTGGCAATAGGTTCATCGGGTCCTTCAAGGACCAGAACCAGGCGATCTTCGACGAAGTGAGCAAGTACAGCGTCGTGCGAGGCCAGGTTTTGCCCAAGGCCCCATACAGGGCCTTCGCGGACTGAACGTCGAATCGGCTCGACAGTGTGCCCGCCGCGCGGATGACCTACGAGTCGACCGCGCGGCGGGCTGCTGTGCTTTCGAGGTGTCGTATCGTGGACGTCGTATGGGCGATCGCGAGGGCCGCGGCCGTGGCGGGCGATGCCGATGTCTATTTGACGGGCCGCTCGCGCCGGAGACTCGCGCTCTTGTCTGAAACGCTACTGAGTCGAACGAGATGACGCGGAGGGCGCTCAGCTTTGGTTGCGCGCTCTCCTTCACACGCGGGTGAGCCGCGCTCGAGATCGCGGCAGACCGCGGGACGACGATCGTACACGGTGCACCAGAAGCGCCGCCGTTCGAGGTCGACGGCGAGTGCCGCGCAGTGCCCTTCTACGATGCGCATGTAGGCCCGATTGCCGATGAAATGAACGAGCGGGTCGGCTTCGTCGCCGAGCCGCTCGTAGTCGCTCCCGGTGACCTCGATGTAGCGCTCGAGCGTTGAAAAGCAGCAAACGCCACAGGCCACGCATTCGGGCAACCTGCTTTCGCGCATGATAGGCCCCCCTCGCGTTGTCGCCTCTCTACGCAGGTTACGAGTCCGAGACGAGCTGGGCAACTCCGGTGCGACCGCGCGACCGACGATCCCGGGCGACGTTGTCTCTACCTACATCAAGCCTTCGACCTCCGCCTTGACTCCGCCTAGCTCTTCGTCCAAGGCGATGCTGGCAGCGTCTCGCTCTGACGGCATCGCATCGACGCGAGTGCGATATTGAAGGTAAGCCGTATCGAGGCGTTTGATGGCACCGCTCATGCTCGTTAGCGACGCCACGACCTGCGCGGGACCTGCGAAATTCCCCGCCGCGAGCTGATTGGCCGCGCCGAGCCGTTCGCCCAACTTCGAGGCGCTCTCTCGCAGCGGTTCTGGCGCCGCGTCCTGACTGTCCCAGCGCGAGAGCCGCGCGGTCGCATCCAGGGATTCCATCAATTCTTCGAGCTTGCGACGCAATTGCGGGATTCGGTGATCTTTCATGTGAAGGGCAACCTAGCGCGTGACGCCGAACTCGTCCGTCGGCGGTTGGGGACCGGGCACGATATCCGCGATCGCTTTGTCGAGGGTCGACTCACCTGGCACGCGGTTGGCGCGTTCATCGCGGCGCTGCTTGCGTTTGGCGTCCTTTTCTCGTTGCTTGTCCTGGCGATTCTTTTCCTTTTGCCGCTTGTTTACGCTGGGGTTCGACATGCGCTCTCCTGAAAAGGCCGACTGCAGGCACCGCCGCGCACGGCCGATTGGTCGAAGCCTGGTCGGTGGACGCGGTCCCCAGGTTTTCGGGGAGTGCGACAGGGTAGCGCGAACGAGGCTCGCGAAAGGGGCCAAAGGACAAAAGCAGGGGTTTCCTGGCGCTCCAGGGCAAACTGCTCTATGGTTGGTGCCCGTTGCCCTCCTTGGCCAGTCTGGCAAGGACACTCTTTATCCAATGCACGTTGCTGAGGGCGTTACGTGCGGTGCGCACCGAAAATAGCGCACCGTCTCCGCTCCGAGCTCCAAATCAAGTGAAAAAAGCCCACGCGGCGCAGTCAGAGGATCGTCAAATGGTCCGCGCCCGGGCGCTGTTCCAATTTCGAAAACCCATATGAATATCGCTGAACTCGACTCTTCAACCATCGAATCGCACCACCAAACGGCTTCCGCTGTAGCGCCTTCCCGTCTTCCCGCGCCGCGAGTCGGCCATGTTACTGCCCCGGCTCCCCCCCCGAGCATCTCGTTCGATGATCTCGGGCTACGTCCCTCCATCCTTCGTGCCGTGCGCGAGAATGGGTACCAGCATCCAACGCCGATTCAGGCACGCTCAATCCCTCACGTCCTCGATGGGCGAGACGCGCTCGGCTGCGCACAGACGGGTACGGGCAAGACAGGAGCATTTGCGCTTCCTATTCTCGAGCGCCTGCTGCGCTCGCGCGGCGAAAAGACCGACCGCCGCCAGCTCGGCGCATTGATCCTTAGCCCGACCCGTGAGTTGGCGTCGCAAATCGCACAGAGCTTCGAGCGGTATGGCGCGCACACCGGACTTCGGATCGGGACCGTTTTTGGCGGCGTCAGTCAGCGTGCTCAAGAGCAGATGCTCGCCCGCGGCGTGGACATTCTGGTCGCTACGCCGGGCAGACTGCTCGATCTCATCTCGCAGCGCCGTGTTCCATTGGCGCGCCTCGAGGTGCTCGTGCTCGACGAAGCCGATCGCATGCTCGACATGGGGTTCTTGCCAGACGTAAGGCGGATTCTCGCTGCTCTGCCGAACCAGCGACAGACGCTCCTCTTCTCGGCGACCATGCCGCCGCCCATCGCCGAGCTCGCGGAAAAGATCCTGAAGACTCCCGTTCGTGTCGCCGTGACGCCGGTCGCTACCCCCGCCACGAGGGTCACGCAATCCCTCTATCTCGTCGATCGCGCGAGGAAGCCAAATCTGTTGGAACACGTCCTCTCGGGGCCTGACATTCATCGCGCGCTCGTCTTCACCCGAACCAAGCGCCGAGCTGATCAGGTCGCGAAGCGGCTGGGGATGGCGCAAGTGCGGGCGGCTGCCATTCACGGAAACAAATCGCAAAACGCACGCGAGCGGGCGCTGGCTCAGTTCAAGAGCGGCGCGATTCGCGTCCTCGTCGCCACCGACATCGCCGCACGGGGCATCGACATCGATGCGATCTCGCATGTCGTCAACTACGAGCTGCCCGACGTGCCGGAGACGTATGTACACCGCATCGGCCGGACGGCGCGCGCGGGCGCCTCGGGAGCGGCACTTTCTTTCTGTGATGCCGAGGAGCGGCAACAACTTCGCGACATCGAACGATTGATCGGAAAGGCGGTTCCCGTAGTGACCGAGCATCCTTACCGGTCCGCCGAAGAGAGTACGATAGCTCCGCCGAAACGAGCCGCTCGTCATCATGGTAGATCCAGCAATCGAGCGAGACCCAACAACTTCTGACGAACACCTCACTTCACAAAAGAACAAGGAAAAGAACATGGCTACTGGAAAAGTTAAGTGGTTCAACGATACGAAGGGCTTTGGATTCATCCAGCAGGACGGCGGCGAAGATGTCTTCTGCCATCAGAGCGCAATCCAGGCGGATGGCTTTCGAACGCTGACCGAAGGGCAGGTCGTGGAGTTCGACGTCAACCGCGGTCCGAAGGGTCTGCAAGCGGCGAACGTTCGCGTCGTGCGCTGATCGTTCGCAAACAGAGCCCGCGCTCGAAAGTGCGCTGGGGTTCGACTGCCCTGTCCGCCAAATGCTCGACTGGAGTCATGGCGGGCAGGGGAGCGAACCCCGAGCCGCACACCTGACGTATGATGGCGCCATGCCGGGGCGCCAAAGACGAAGGCGAGTGCGACCCGTCGCGGCGCTCGTTGCCATCGCCGCGACCGCCGTCGCAAATGCGAACGCCTTTCCGTCCAGTCGTCTTATCTACGCGCGGGGAAAAGGCACCGAGCAGTGCCCTGACGAAGACTTCGTCCGTGCAGAGGTCGCTACTCGCCTCGGCTACGACCCTTTCTTCGTGTGGGCTGAACGCACCATCGTCGCGCAAGTCTCGCGCGCATTGCGCGGCTTTCAGGCCACAGTGCAGCTTCTCGATGCGAAGGGGGTCGTCCGCGGTTCGCGCGCCTTGAGCTCGACGTCCGGCGACTGCACCGACCTCGTAAAAGCCGTCGCTCTCGCGATCAGCATCGGAATCGATCCCGAAGCGGCATCCGGCCCGCCCCCTGCCGCGAGCACTGAGCGCGCGGTGCCGCCGCCCGAGGCTTCTGCTCCCGTGCCGCCCTCTGAGCCCCCCGTCCCTGCGGCGGTCGTGGTCGGAGAAAAACAAGATACGCCCCCTCCAGCGTCAAGCGCCGCACCTCGGATCGCTCCGGAGGTGGGGGCCGGCGTGTGGTCCGCTATCAACCTGGCCC
>Ga0111538_10006740_pt1 | contig 15518 bp, 23 predicted proteins | sample SoiMethybrSBSTD1_FD_79669 | JGI IMG/M metagenome (GOLD analysis project Ga0111538, IMG submission 79669) | Bulk soil microbial communities from a Populus tree surrounding site in Tennessee, USA - Soil MetaG P. TD hybrid SBSTD1 (version 2)... | ecosystem: Environmental > Terrestrial > Soil >...
CGACCGGCATGCGCCATCCCGTGGCCGAGGTGCGCGCGGTGATGAACCGCCTGAATCATCCGGCGCTCTACTGCGTCGATACCATCTCGTCGCTCGTCTCATATGACTTCCGCATGGACGAATGGGGCGTGGACCTGGTGATCGGCGGCTCGCAGAAGGGCTTGATGCTGCCCCCGGGGATGGCCTTCACCGCGATCAACAAGCGCGCGTGGGAAATAGCCCAGAAGACCACCAACACGCGCCGCTACTGGGACTGGCGCCCGATGATCGAGAACGGCAAGCAGGTGGCCTTCTGCGGCACGCCGCCCATCTCGCATTTCTTCGGCCTCGAGGCTGCCCTCGACATGATCGAGGAGGAGGGACTGGAGAACATCTTCGCTCGCCATCACCGGCTTGCGAACGCAACGCGCGCCTGCGTGCGCCACTGGGGGCAGGGCGGCGGCGTCGAGATCTGGTCGCTGGATCCGGAAGCCGCATCGGATTCGCTCACCGCGGTGCTGATGCCGGCGGGCCACGATGCCGACCGCGTGCGCACGATCGCCTCGGAGCGCTATGGCGTTCACCTCGGCCGCGGCCTTGCGGCGCTGCAGGGACGCGTGTTCCGCATCGGCCACATGGGGGACCTGAACGAACCGATGGTGCTGGGCGCGCTCGGTGGAATCGAACTGGCACTCGCCGATGCCGGCGTCCCGCACCAGCGCGGAGGCGTACTTGCTGCGATGGATGCGCTGCGCGCGCCAGCACTCGCGCGACGGGCGGCAGTCGCGGCTTAGGGCGCTACTTCTTCTTCTCCGAGCACTTGATCACCTCTGCCGGCGTCGGCAGGCTCAGGCAATCGCGCTTGTCGCCGGGCCCGCCGCCCTCGGACTGGGCAGGAGGCACGTTCATGCGCAGCCGCGGCGCCTCGTGGGATCCCGGCCCTTCGCTCTCGCCGTAGGGCAGCATCTCGCTCGCGGTCCACGTCTGCGTCCCGTCGGTCACCGACACGCGCACGGTGTAGCTGCCCTTGAGATAGCCGGACTCGGGCTCGACGTTCGCCCAGGACGTGAGGAGCACCGCACCCTCCGTCGAGCCCCTCGCGAGCGTGCCCTGGCAGCACCGGGTCGAGGTGCCGAGCGACCTTCCATCGGTGCCCACGATCTCCACGTCTGCCACGAACCGCATTTCCTGCGGGGCCGGCGACGGCAGGCCCATGACGACGATGGGAAGTTGCGTCTTTCTCCCGAACGGGAGCCGCGTGAGCCGGCCGGGATATGCGGTGGGCGATGCGGCGCGCGCCTGGTTGAGGGGCTTGCCGAGCCAGCTCTTGAAATCGTCGACCGACTCGACCGCGACGACCGCGACCCTGGCCGGCTGGGCATGGCCGATGAGGGGGAGGGCGAGTCCGAGCGCAAGCAGGAAGCAGGAGGTTTTCATGCGATCCATCCTATACGGTGCGGTGATACCCTACCGCGATGAAATATCTCTGCCTCGTCTACGGACAGGAAAGCGCGATCCAGAAGATGGACGACGCGCACTGCCTCGATTTCGACCAATCGATCCGCGCCAGCGGCCATTGCATCTCCTCCGAGGCGCTGGAGTCCATCTCCATGGCCACGACGGTGCGCGTGCGCCACGGCAAGGTCATGATCACCGACGGTCCCTTTGCTGAGACCAAGGAACAGCTCGCCGGGTTCTACCTGATCGAGGCGCGCGACATGGACGAGGCGGTTCGCCTCGCCTCCAGGATCCCGCCCGCCGAGGTGGGGAGCATCGAGGTGCGCCCCATCCGGCCCATCCGCGAGTCGCCGCGGCGCGGGTCCTAGGGAATCAGCCGCTCGATCCGGGCCTGAACCCGCGGGCCGAGCATCAGGATGGCCGGGGTCGCGATGGCGTAGGCCACGGCCCACGAGCGCAGCCACAGCTGGGCGAACTTCTCCGAGAAGCCGAGGTTCACCGCGATGATGGTGAACGAGATGATTCCCGTCGTCACCACGCCCATGGACAGGGCGAAGGCGATCCTGCGCTTCAGTTGCGTGTTCATGCGGTTTCCTTTGCGTAGTCGAGGACGTGGATCTGCCTTCCCCCGGCGAACGCCCAGTTCTCCCACTGGGTCTCCTTGAATACGACCATCACGTTCTCCGGGTTCACGCCCGGGTCCTTCGCGATCGCGCGCATGAGGTCGGCGAGGATCTTGCGCTTGACCTTTACGCTGCGGCCGACCGACAGGAGGATCTCGATCAGCACGAAGTCCGCGTCGCGTGGGGTGTCGAGGTCGGGATAGGCGCTGTCGTAGCTGAAATCGCCGGCGTCCAGCTCGAGCACGCGGTGGAAGCGGTCCTTCTGGGGCACTCCGGAAGCGACGAGGGCCGAATGGATGGACGCCAGCACGGCCGCCTTGAAGGCGGGCGTCTTGGGCTTGCGGACGGTGACGGTGACGAGGGGCATCGGGATCTCCAGGGAGGGTGAAAATCTACAATATGATGGCTGTCATATGTGGCACAATATGATGGTCATCATCGTTTGTCAAGCCGGAGGTTTTCATGCCCTGGAGCAAGGACCACAAGCAGGCCACCCGCGGCCGCATCCTCGAGACCGCCTCGACGGCGCTGCGCGCCAAGGGCGTCGCGGGCGTGGGCGTGGCGCAGGTGATGGAATCGGCGGGGCTCACGCACGGCGGCTTCTACGCCCACTTCGAATCCAAGGACGACCTGGTCGCGAGCGCGCTCGCCCATGCCCTGGAACAGTCCGGCGCGCGCTTTCGCGCGGTCGAGCGAGCGCCTGCGGAAAAGAAGCTGGGCGTCCTGGCCGACGCCTATCTCACCGCCGACCACCTTCGCGCCACCGACACCGGCTGCCCCATCGTGGCGCTCGGTCCGGAGCTCGCGCGCGGCACGGGTCCGGCACGCGACACGCTCGCCGAGCACATCCGCAAGCGCATCGACTGGCTGGAGACCATTGCCCCGGGCAAGACCCGGCAGGAGCGCCGGAGGGCGGCGGCCGGCACCTACGCCGCGATGATCGGCGGCATGCTGCTCGCCCGGGTGCAGGGCGGCGACGACGGCGAGAAATTCCTCGCCCTGGTGCGCGGGTTCCTGAAGGAGCCCTAGTCGATCCGGGCGCCCGACTCTTCAGCGGTATGTAGACTCCCTGAATGGATTCTCTCCCCCACAGCGTCCTCGAGGCCCTCCGGGCCGGCAACAAGCTCGAGGCCATCAAGCGATTGCGCAACCTCACCGGTCTCGGCCTCAAGGAAGCCAAGGACCGGATTGACGCCCATGCGGGCGGCGCGCCGCTCCCGACCGAAATCCAGGCGCTCGTGACCCGGGCTCCCCAGACCAGCGTGGCTCACTTCGACAAGGCGATAGCCGCGCTGAAGGGCGGCAACAAGATCGAGGCGATCAGGATCCTGCGCATGGCGATGGAGGTGGGGCTCGCCGAGGCCAAGGCGATGGTGGAGAAGATGGAGAAGGAGATGCCGTCGGGGAAAACGGCGCATCCGCACGCGCGAGCCCGACCCACCCATCACGCCCGCGGCGGCCTCGCCCCCGGCGAGGTTCCCCACACGGACGCTCCCGGCAAGTGGCTGGTGCTGTTCGGGATCGCGGTCATCGCCATCGTGGCAGCGCTGTACTACTAGAGGTTCCGCGACTCAGCACTCTCCCGTGTACCAACGCTTGGGGCACACGGCCTCGTAGAGGTCGTTGCCGCCGATCTCGATCTGCTCGCCCTGAGTGACGCGCTTTCCGTTGGCGTCCAGCCGCACGTTCATCGTGGCCTTGCGCCCGCAGCGGCAGATGGTCTTCATCTCCTCCAGGTCGTCGGCCAGCGTGAGCAGCGTGCGCGAGCCCGGAAAGGCGTTGCCGACGAAGTCGCTGCGCAGGCCGTAGCAGATGACCGGTGTCTTCGAGCTGTGCGCCAGCTTGTGGAGCTGGATCACCTGCTTCTCGTTCAGGAACTGCGCCTCGTCGATGAGGATGCACGAGGGCAGCGGCCGCTCGTGGTAGATCTCGCCGAAGTCGGTCGCGGCGTCGAAGGTCTGCGCGTCGCGCGTGAACCCGAGCCGCGAGACGACATGCCCTACGCCATCGCGGTCATCCACCGCCGCGGTGTAGAGGTCCACCGTCTGCCCGCGCTCCTCGTAGTTGTACGCGACCTGGAGCAGCGCGGTGGACTTGCCGGCATTCATGGCGGCGAAGCGGAAATACAACTTGGCCAAGGACAGCCTCCGTCGGTTCGGGCTTGCATGATAACCGCGCGGTCATGTGGCCCTCGCCGCCTGCGTTCGGGTGTTCCGGAAAGTCACGGTCCTTGTCGAAACGGCATCCTGCCATTCGACAAGGCTGCAGGAGGTCCAATTCCGGACACCCGCAGGATCAGCGACCCAGGAGGCAACGATGAAGCACTTCATGGCCGTGTACACGGGCAGCCCGCAGGCGTTCGAGAAGTACCAGCAGGACAATTCCGACCCGCAGAAGCGCGCGGCGAAGGAGCGCGACGGCATGCAGGCCTGGATGAAATGGGGCGCGGACCATGCCGGGGCCATCGTCGAGAGCGGCGGGCCACTGGGGCGCACCAAGCGCGTCACCCGCGAGGGCATCGCGGACACGCGCAACAACCTGGCGGGCTATGTCGTCGTACGAGCCGAGTCGCAGGAGGCCGCGGCGAAGCTCTTCCTCGACCATCCGCACTTCACCATCTTCCCCGGCGACGGGGTCGAGATCATGGAGGTCCTGCCGATCCCCGAGCGGCCTTGAGCGGGACCGACAGGCGCTGAAGCTTCAGGCCGCCAGCGCTTCCTCCCGCCGCGCCGTGAGTCGCTCGATCGCGCCGTGCGCCGCCGAAAGGGACTTCTCTTTCGGCCCGTCTCCCATGGACATGCCCTCGGCGTACACGAACTCGACGTCCTCGATCCCGATGAACGCCAGGAACGCGCGGACGAACTGCGTCTGGGTATCCGCCGGCGTGCCGGCGTAGACGCCGCCGCGCGTGGCGAATACGAAGGCCTCCTTGCCCTGCAGGAGCCCGACCGGCCCGCGCTCGGTGTAGCGGAAGGTGACGCCGGCGCGCGCGACGTGGTCGAAGTACGACTTGAGGGACGAGGGCACGCCGAAGTTGTACATCGGCAGCCCCAGCACGATCGTGTCGGCGCGGCGCAGCTCGTCGATCAGCGCGTCCGAATAGGCGGCCACGGACTGCTGCTCCGCGGTGCGCTCTTCGGGCTTCGCAAGGAACGCCTGGAAGCGCTCGGCGGTGAGGTGAGGCACGGGGTCCCGGCCAACGTCGCGCACGATCACCTGTCCGCCCGGATTGGCCACCAGCCATTGCCGGGTGAAGCGGTTGGCGAGCTGGCTCGACTGGCCGTTGCCTTCGAACATGCTGGTCTGGATCAGGAGCAGGGTTTTCATGGACGCCTCCGTGGCTTGTGGATGCATCCATTTAACCGCCGAATGATTCGATTAAAAAGCGCATAATGTCGCCCTAACCAATCGATTATTTCGACCATGGCAGACGCCCCGCGGATCACCCTCGAGCAATGGCGCGCCCTGCAGGCGGTGGTGGAGGCGGGCGGCTACGCCCCGGCCGCCGAGGTGCTGCACAAGACACAGTCGACCCTCACCTACGCGGTGCAGAAGATCGAGCGGCTGCTGGACGTGAAGGTGTTCGAGATCCGCGGGCGCAAGGCGGTGCTGACCGAAGCCGGGCAGGTGCTCTACCGCCGCGCGCGCACCCTGCTCGACGAAGCCACGCTGCTCGAGCGCGGCGCCGCCGCGATGTCGCGCGACTGGCAACCCGAGATCGGCATCGCGGTCGAGATCCTCTTCCCCACCTGGCTGCTCGTCGATGCGCTGGGCGAGTTCGCGCAGGAGCGCCCCGAGACGCGGATCGAGGTCTACGAGACGGTGATGACCGACACGATCGCGCTCCTCAAGGAGGGCAAGGTCGACATCGGCATCGGCTCCGAGGAGGTCGGCATGGCGGGCGAGCCGCTCTTCACCGTGGACTTCGTGGCCGTGGCGCATCCCGACCACGCCCTGCACAAGCTCGGGCGCAAGCTCACGCCGCGCGACCTGCGCCGCCACCGCCGCATCCTGATTCGCGAGACGGGACCGCAGCGGGAACGCGAGGTCGCCGGGGTCGAAGTGCGCTGGACCGTGTCCAACAAGGCCACGCAGATCCGCGCGCTCACTCGCGGCTACGGTTACGCGTACGTCCCCGTCTACAACATTCTCGCCGAGCTGGCGTCCGGCGAGCTGAAGGTCCTCCCCATGCCCCAGGCGCGCCGTTCCACGCGCATCGTGCTGGCCTTCGGCGACGCCGACTATCCGGGGCGCGACGCGGCGCGCCTGGCGGAAATCATCCGCGCGCGCGCCGCTGCGGAGTGCAAGGTGCGCGCGGGGAAGCTCCGGCCGGACCGGTAACTCGCCTGGCGCACAATGCCCGCCAGGGAGGCATGCCATGAAACGTCTCGCGCTGTCGTTCTTGCTGTTGATCCTCGCCCAGGTCGCCGCAGCCCAGGGTTTTCCCACGCGCTCGGTCACGCTGGTCTCGCCCTTTCCTCCGGGCGGTTCGACCGATGCGGTGGCACGGATCCTCGCGGAGAGGATGCGCAACAGCCTGGGCCAGACGGTGGTGGTCGAGAATGTCGGCGGTGCGGGGGGAAGCATCGCGGTGGGACGCGTCGCGCGGGCCACGCCCGACGGCTACACCATCGATATCGGCCAGTGGGATACCCACGTCGGCAACGGCGTGGTCTACAACCTGAGCTACGACCTGCAGAAGGACTTCGAGCCGATCGGGCTGGTGTCGATCAATCCGCAGCTCATCATCGGCCGCAAGGGGCTGCCCGCGGACGACCTGAAGGGGCTGGTCGCGTGGATGAAGGCCAATCCCGGCAAGGCCACGTTCGTGAACCAGAACGCGGCGGCGCAGACGGCCGGCATCCTGATGAAGCAGATCGCGGGCGTGGACTTCCTCTTCGTGCCCTATCGCGGCGCGGGTCCCGCCATGCAGGACATCCTCGCCGGCAACGTGGACCTGCTCGTCGTGCAGGCGGCCGCGGTTCTCGCGCAGATCCGCGCCGGCACGATCAAGGTCTTCGCGCAACTCGCGCCGCAGCGCTCGCCCACGATCGCCGACATCCCCACGGCGGACGAGGGCGGCGTTCCGGGTTGGCACATGCCGGGTTGGTTCGGCCTATTCGCGCCCAAGGGCGTGCCGAAGGACGCGATCGGCAAGCTCAACGCCGCGCTCGTGGCCACGCTCGCCGACCCCTACATCCAGAAACGCTTCGGCGAGCTGGGCCTGGACGTGGCCACCCGCGAGCAGCAGACGCCCGAGGGCCTCGCGGCCTTCAACAAGGCCGAGATCGAGAAGTGGTGGCCGGTGATGCGGGCGGCGGGGATCAAGGCGGAGTAGGAGCCGCCGCCGCCCTTGTCGTGACGACCTAGTTGCTTACCGCGCCCAGCCGCGGGCGAATCTCGTTCACGACGAACTTCACGCCGGCCACCTGGCTCGCATCGCGGCCGGCTCGCCGCACCTGGCTGTGCGTGGCGAGGTAGCCGCTCAGGTTCACCACGGCGTCCCTGCTCTCGACCACCACCCGGCCGGAGAGCTCGGGATTCCGGGCGAGCACGTCCATCACGTCGGCCTGGATGCGTTGGTCGACGAGGCGCTGTTCCGTGACCGTGATCGAGGCGGCGCTCGCGACGAGCGCGGCTGTCATGACGGCCGCGCCAAGAAGAAGGCGGGAGAGCGATCGCTGCTTCATCGTTTCCTCCAATGGGGGAGTGGGGGGCGCCTCCATTGGAATCCGGCGCGGCGCGATTGTCCGTAGCGATGCGTTACCGGCGTTACGTGTCTTGACGACCGTTATCATGCCTCCATGCCCCAGCGACAAAGCGAGTCCTCGTTCCACGACATTCGCGGCCTGCGTTACCACGTGCGACGCTGGCCGCATCCGGGAGCTCGCAAGTTGGTGTTGCTGCACGGCTGGATGGATGTTTCCGCATCGTTCCAATTCCTGGTCGATGAGTTGCGCGGCGAATGGGACGTGTACGCACCCGATTGGCGCGGCTACGGCCTCACGCAGTGGGCGAGCGCGGATTGCTACTGGTTCCCCGACTACATCGCCGACCTGGATTACCTCCTCGAGGAGATCCAGCCCGACGAGCCGGTGAGCCTCGTCGCGCACAGCCTTGGCGGAAATGTTGCGGCTCTTTACGCGGGGATCCGGCCCGCGCGCGTGGCGAAGCTCGTGAACCTCGAGGGCTTCGGGCTGCCGCGGACTCGGCCGGAGCAGGCGCCGGAGCGATACGCGCGTTGGCTGGATGAGCTCCACGAGCGCCCGGGGTTGCGCCCGTACGCGAGCTTCACTGCATTGGAGGATCGCCTGCGCGAGGGCAATCCGCGGCTCACTGCCGGGCGCGCGCACTTCCTGGCTCGCCACTGGGGGCGCGAGGAGAAGGACGGCAGCGTGGTCCTGCGCGGCGACCCGGGTCACAAGATCGTGAATCCGCAGCTCTACCGCTACGAGGAGGCGCTCGCCTGCTGGAGGCAGGTGACCGCGCCGGTCCTCTGGGTCGAGGGAGCGCTATCGGAAACGGCGCGGCGCCTGAAGCTCGATGCCGCCGAGGTCGCCGAACGCCGCGGTGCCTTCCGGAGCCTGCGCCACGCGATCGTGCCCGAGGCCGGGCACATGCTGCATCACGATCGACCCGACGCCGTGGCCGCGCTGGTCGAGGAATTCGTCAAGGCCTAGCTGAAGGAGCGGGTCGAGGCGACGGCGGTGGCGACGTTGGCGACGATCGCGACGAAGAAGCTGGCGGTCACGTAGGCGAAGAAGGCGGTGATCATTTGCGGCTCCTGGTCAGTGCGTGCTCGATGGATGCACTCTAGGGAGCCGCCACCCCTGCCGCGAGGGGAAAGCGACGAAATGCAGGAATCCCGGGGTGAAACGCCGTCCCGGGCGTCCTGGCGTCACTTCACGCCCCATACTTCGGGGGTGACTCCCCGCCCGGCCTCGACCGCCGCCCTCGTCCTCTTCATCGCGTTCGCGTGCAACATGATCGGCCGTGGGATCGCGGACTCCTTCATGGTGTTCGTGCTGCCCCTATCCGAGGAATTCGGCTGGACGCGCGCGCGGGTCTCGAGCGTCTACTCGGCGTTCCTCGTCGTGACCGGGCTCGCCGCACCGTTGACCGGGCTGATGATCGATCGCTGGGGACCGCGTGTCGTCTACCCGCTCGGCATGCTGCTGCTGGCCTCGGCATCGCTCGTCTCCGCCAACCTGTCGATGCTTTGGCAGTTCCAGCTTTGCATCGGCCTGCTGGCCGGCCTGGGCGTGTCGATGCTCGGCATGGTGCCGGCCTCGATCCTCATCAGCCGGTGGTTTCGCGAGCGCATGAGCACTGCGATGGGCGTGGCGTACGCGGGGTTCGGCACCGGCACGATCGTCATGGTCCCGCTCGCGCAACGCTCGATCGAGCTGCAGGGCTGGCGCGACACCTACACCACGATGGGTGTGGCGACGCTCGCCATCCTCCCTCTGCTCCTGCTGCTGCCGTGGCGCCGGATCGCCGGCGACCGGCCCGTCCGGGCGAAGACGGATCCCTTGCCCTCCACGACACGCGAGGCGCTCCTGAAGGCGCTGCGCACGCGCGCGTACTGGCAGATCGTCCAGGTCTTCTCCTTCACCTCCATCACGACGTTCTCGGTCATCACGCAGGTGGTGCCCTTCCTGGTCCAGTCGGGCCTTTCACCGCTGGCGGCCGCATCGGCCTTCGGCACGGCGGGGCTGCTCTCGATCTTCGGCATCCTCATCTCAGGATGGACGGCGGACCGTTTTGGCTACCGCTGGGCCGCGACCGCATCCTTCGCGAGCACGTTCCTCGGCATCGTGAGCCTGCTCGCCTTCTCCTGGACGCAGGCGCCGTGGCTCGTGGTCGCGTTCGTGATCTGCTTCGGCTCGGCCATGGGGGCGCGCGGCCCGATCGTCTCGAGCCTGGCCGCGCGGCATTTCGGCGGCCCCAGCTTCGCCACCATCTACGGAACGATGTTCGCGTGCATGTCGGTGTCGGGGGCCCTGGCCGCCTTCATCGCCGGCTGGCTCTACGACGTGACGGGCGGATACCGCGCGGGGCTGTTCTTCTCGATGACCACGATCCTCGTCGCGGCATCGCCTTTCTGGATGCCGCGCCCCATCACGGGTCCGCCGCCGGACAGGGCGCGCGGGTAGCTCAGGCGCAGAACTCCTCGCCGTCGAACGGCCGCACCTCGCACTCGACGTTCCACTCGTCGCCGTGGGTGGCGAGGAAGCGCTTGGTGAGCTCGATCGCATGCTGCAGCGAGCTGGCCTCGATGACGGCGAAGCCGCCGATCACCTCCTTGGTCTCGGTGAACGGCCCTTCGGTGACCGAGAGCTTCCCGTGGTTCGAGCGCACGCGCACGCCCTCCTTGGTGGGGCGCAGCCCCGCCGTTCTCACGAGGCTGCCCTCGCGGATCATCTCGTCGATGAGCTTGCCCATCTCGTTCATCAGGCGCTCGCTCGGTTTCTGGCCGGTCTTCTCGTCGATGCGGACCATCGAAAGGAATCGCATTTGTCTTCTCCGGTAGGGGTTCAGGGGTGGTTCATGCCGTAGTCGAACGGCGCGCGGCGAAATCGACATCGAGCCACCGGAAAACAAAAGGCCGGCGGGTTAGGCCGGCCTCTTGAGTCCCTACGCCGTGGCGATAGGGCGGAAAACGCCGCTCAGGCGATCGTTCCCTTCGCTGCGTGATCCATCACCACTGCAACGGCAAGATCCAGGGGCTTTTTCACGATCACCTCCTCTCTGCGGTTGAAGACAGCCTCGATGCTACCAAGGAAGGCGCCCGCAGGCGAGGGTACCCGTCAGTGCAGCGTTTCGTCCGATAGGCGCCGCCCGGCGGTGAACGCGATCGGGATCGTGGTGATGATGCCGATCGCGAGGAGTACGAGGCCCACCTTCTTGCGGTTCTCTTCCTTCAGGAAGCCGCTGGCGAGGAGGCCAATCCCGGCACCGGCCATCCCGCGCGTGGCGGCAACGAAAGCGATCTCGGGAAAGGAAACGTTCAGGTTTTTCATGGCGACCTCCGTGTGTCGATCCCACGTAAGACTCGATGCCACGCGGTCTGTTCCCTCCGGACCTACCTCAGGGCGCCGACGATCAGCGGGTCGGCGAACAGCTTGTCGAGCTTGGCCGCCGTTGCCTGGGTGATGGTGTCCCCGCCGGCCTGGCTGTAGCCCAGCGCGTCCGTGCCCCTCAGGGTGTTGGTGGCGAGCTCGCCACCGCGCTCGTTGAGGACGGAGACGGTGACGTCGAACAGGAAATCCGTACGCATGAGCGTGTCGGTCTTCCATTCCCGCAGCGTCACCAGCACCGAGCGGCGCGCCTTCGCGTCGAGGAGCTTCTCCCGCGCGGCGATCGGCGAGTCCGTCACCGCGATCGCCACGGGCACCGTCGCGACGCCGCGGGCCTTGAGCGCCTTGATGAGCGAGTCGCGCATCTCGATCGAGGGCGGCACCGCGATGTAGGGCCGGATGTCATGGACCGCGATGGCGACGTTGCCGCTGGAGGCCACCGACTGCAGGCCGATGGGCAGTTCGGAGTAGCTCTGGCTGGCGCACGCGCCCGCGAGCAGGGCGAGGGCCAGTGCGACGATGATCCTCATGGGTCCCCCCTGGCGTTGCTGCTCGCGGGCATTCTGCTCCCAATGTCGAAATCGGGCCGTGCCGTTCGACTAGAGTCAGGAAGACATTGCTCCGCGTTGGGGATTGCGCGGAAAATCAATGAGTTACCAGCCTGATTGGAGGCCCGCCATGGCAACGCTGAAGCAGATCGTCCCGCACCTCTGGTACGACAAGGAGGCGAAGGAGGCGGCGCAGTTCTACTGCTCCGTCTTCCCCGACTCGAAGGTCAACTACGTCACCACCCTGCACGACACGCCCTCGGGCGACTGCGACATCGTCTCGTTCACCCTGATGGGCCAGCCGTTCATGGCGATCAGCGCCGGGCCGCTCTTCAAGTTCAACGAGTCGATCTCGTTCATCGTCTACTGCGACACGCAGGAGGAGATCGACCGCTACTGGGGGAAACTCTCCGCGGATCCACGGTCGGAGCAGTGCGGCTGGCTCAAGGACAAGTACGGGCTGTCGTGGCAGGTCGCGCCCACGGTGATGGAGAAGATGATGCGCGACCCGGATCCGGGGAAGATCGCGCGCGTGACGCAGGCCTTCCTTCCGATGAAGAAGTTCGACATCGCGGCGCTCGAGCGGGCGTACCGCGGCTGACAAGGAGAGACTCATGGCTCATTACGTGGATGGATTCGTCCTTGCCGTGCCGAAGAAGAAGAAGCAGGCCTACCTCAAGATGGCGCGCAAGAGCGCCAAGGTCTGGCGCGAGCACGGCGCGCTCGAGGTGCGCGAGTGCTGGGCCGACGACGTGAAGCCCGGCAAGCTGACCTCGTTTCCGCAGGCGGTGAAGCTCAAGGCGGGCGAGGCGGTCGTGTTCTCGTGGATCGTCTACCCCTCGCGCAAGGTGCGGGACCGTTGCAATGCCAAGGTGATGAAGGACCCGCGCCTGGCCGACATGATGGACGTGAAGAAGCTGCCCTTCGACGGCAAGCGCATGTTCTGGGGCGGCTTCAAGACCATCCTCGAGGCGTGACATGCCCAAGGTGCGCGTGAACGCCTTCGCCATCTCCCTCGACGGCTACGGCGCGGGCCCGGACCAGAGCCTCGCCAATCCGCTCGGGCGCAACGGCGAATCCCTGCACCAGTGGTTCTTTCCCACCCGCACCTTCCAGCGGATGTACGGCAAGGGCGAGGGCACGACGGGCGCGGACGACCGGTGGGCCGCGGCCAGCCTGGACAACCTGGGCGCCTGGATCATGGGCCGGCACATGTTCGGGCCGCAGCGCGGGCCGTGGCCCGACGACGGCTGGCGAGGATGGTGGGGCGAGGAGCCGCCGTACCACTGTCCGGTGTTCGTCCTCACGCACCATCCGCGGCCGCCGATCGAGATGAAGGGCGGCACCGTGTTCCATTTCGTGAGCGACCCGATCGAGGAGGTGCTCTTCCGCGCCAAGGAAGCCGCCGGCGCTCGCGACGTTCGCATCGGTGGCGGCGCGGCCACCATTCGCGAGTACCTGCAGGCCGGCCTCATCGACGAGATGCACATCGTCGCGTCGCCGGTGGTGCTGGGCGCGGGCGAGTCGCTCTTCGGCGGCCTCGACCTGCCGCGGCTGGGCTACGCGGTGACGCAGCACGAGCCGACGCAGGCCGCCATGCACGTGGTGTTCTCGAGGAGCGGCTGACGCCGGGTCAACCGAAGCCGTTGCGGCGCGTTGGGCGGTCAACAACCCCAAGGGAGGCACCATGCCTCGCACGTTGACTGCCGCCGTCCTCGTCCTGTTCGCCGGCCTCGCCCAGGCCAACCCCCCGCAGGAGCTCCGCAACCCCCTGATCGACTACGACGGGTTCGCTCGCAACGTCCAGGAGGTCCGGGAGCTCCGTGCCCAACGGCGGCTGACCGAGGAGGAGTTCGTCCGCATGGCCCGGGAGCCGGGCACCGTCGTGCTCGACGCCCGGAGCGAGCGGCTCTACCGGCTGCGCCACGTCCGCGGTGCGGTGAACCTGGCCTTCCCCGAATTCACCGCCGAGACGCTGGCCGCGATCATTCCGGCCCGCGACACGCGCGTGCTGATCTACTGCAACAACAACTTCGAGGGCGCCCCGGCGTCGATGCCGACGAAGGCGGTCGGGGCCGCGCTGAACGTCTCGACATTCGTGTCGTTGCACACCTACGGATACCGCAATGTGTACGAGCTGGGGCCGGCGATCGACGTGAAGAGCTCGGCGCTGGAATTCGCCGGCAGCGAGGCCGGGCGGTCCTGAATCGCGGAGGCATAATGCGGTTGCCCTCGCCCACCCTCACGGACAACCCATGACGCGCACCCGCATCGCCTCGTTCGCCCTCGCAGCCGCCGCGACCCTGCTCGGCACCGCCGCCGTCGCCGGCGAGGTCGTCCTCTACTCCTCCAACAGCGTGGACGCCATCAACGCCGTCGCGGAGGAGTTCAACAAGAAGCACCCGGACATCAAGATCACCTCGGTGCGCGGCAGCACCGGCGCGATGATGCAGCGCATCAAGGCCGAGGCGGGCGCGCCCAAGGCGGACATCTTCTGGTCGGGCGGTTTCTCGTCGCTGCGCCTGTACAAGGAATTCTTCGAGCCCTACCAGTCGCCGGAGACCGCGAGCATGCAGGCGGTCTACAAGGAACCGACGGGCCTGTGGAGCGGCACCAACGCGCACGTGATGGTGATCATGGTGAACAAGCGCGCGCTGAAGGGTGATCCGATGCCGAAGACGTGGTCGGACCTCGCCCATCCCCGATGGAAGGATCGCCTCGTGATCGGCGACCCGGAGAAGACCAGCTCCTCGTTCGCCACGCTCTGGGGAATCGGCGAGACGATCGGCAAGGAGCCGCTCAAGGGCATCGCGAAGAACGCCACCATCACCAGCACCGCCTCGCAGGTGTTCGACGGCGTGGCCAAGGGCGAATTCGCGGTCGGCATGACGATGGAATACGCCGCCCAGGAATACGTCGCCGGCGGCAACAAGGACGTCGAGATCGTCTATCCGAGCGAGGGCACCTTCATCGCGCCCGAGGGCATGGCGCTGGTGAAGGGCTCGCCCAACGCGAAGGACGCGAAGAAGTTCTACGACTACCTCGCCTCGAAGCAGGCGCAGGAAATGCTGGTGAAGAAGTTCTTCCGTCGCCCGGTCCGGGACGACGTCGACACGACGACCGTCGGCCTGCCGCGCACGACGGCGTTCAAGGTCATGGCGATCGACGACGTGAAGGCCGCGGCCGCGCAGCCCGGGTTCATCGCCTCGTGGAAGGAGCTGGTCGCGGCTAAGTAGCCGCGAGCCGCCAGAGCGAGGTCACCTCGGCCGCGCGCGCGCGGTGCAGCGGGTCGTCGGCGTCCGAAACCTTGGGATGCTTCGGGCGCGCGTCCAGCCGCTCCACGACCCTGAGCCCCGCCTGCTCGAAGGCCGCGAGCAGCGCCTCGCGCGTGCGCAGGCCGAGATGCTCGGCGAGATCCGAGAGGATGAGCCAACCCTCGCCGCCGGGAGCGAGGTGCTGGGCGAGTCCCTTGAGGAAACCCATGAGCATGCGGCTGTCCGGGTCGTAGATGCCGTGCTCGAGCGGCGAGCTTGGGCGTGCCGGCACCCAGGGTGGATTGCACACCACGAGCGGTGCCCGCCCCTCGGGAAAGAGGTCGGCCTGCACCAGCTCCACGCGCGCGGCGACGCCCAGCCGCTCCAGGTTCTCGCGCGCGCAGGCGAGGGCGCGAGGATCCGTATCGGTCGCGATGACGCGCTTGAAGCCGCGACGCGCGAGCACGGCCGCGAGGACTCCCGTGCCGGTGCCGATGTCGAATGCGGTGGAGTTGGGCGCGAGGTCCGCGGGTAGCGGCGCCTTGGCGACGAGCTCGACGTACTCGCTGCGGATCG
>Ga0111538_10006742_pt1 | contig 15517 bp, 12 predicted proteins | sample SoiMethybrSBSTD1_FD_79669 | JGI IMG/M metagenome (GOLD analysis project Ga0111538, IMG submission 79669) | Bulk soil microbial communities from a Populus tree surrounding site in Tennessee, USA - Soil MetaG P. TD hybrid SBSTD1 (version 2)... | ecosystem: Environmental > Terrestrial > Soil >...
ACTGAAACGACGAAAGCGCGCATGGAAGACTCCTTTGAGCCCGCCCGGAGCAGACGAGCAGGGTCACTGTATTGGCATCAGCGTCGACGTGTCAATTCACTCAGGCATGGGTAGAAAAAACGAACCGCGGATTCCGCGGACGGTCGTCTATCAGCAATTGTTCGGGGTAGAAAGACCGACGGAATTTGACGATCACAAATGAGAGCGCGTATATAGGTGATTCACATTCTGCAACTTGTTTGGGTTCGAGGATTGTTTAGGACGAGGTGTCGCATGGCAAGTACTCCGCCTTATGAGAAAACATTCGGGGGCGGGACGGGAAGCGAAGCGAATGCTTTTTCCAGGCTCGCAAATACTGTGGCGCATAGCAATACTTTGGCGGAAGTAAACGGCCGGACCCAGATGGAGTCCGACCTTATCACCGCTCATACTCTGCTACACCTGGCGCTGGAAGCCGGAAAGTCCGTGGGATGGAATTGGGACGTCCGGACTGGCCGGGATTTCTGGTTCGGCGACATGGAAACCATTTTCGGCATCCCATCCACAACCTACAGCGGACACGTTGAAGACTTTCGTCGCCACGTGCACCCGGAAGACCGAGCGCTCGTCTGGAGCGCGGTGAAGACAGCGATGGACCATCAAAGTCCATACAATGCCGAATTCCGCATCGTTCGACTGGATGGCTCGGTCCGCTGGGTGGCGGCGCAGGGGAAATTCTATTATTCCCCAGACGGTGAAGCTGAACGCATGCTGGGCGTTGCAGTTGATATTACGGAGCGAAAGGCCGCCGAAGAAAACTTGCGTCGGAAAGAGATCGAACTCACCGAAGCGCAACGGCTGGCGGGAGTGGGAAGCTGGCAGTGGGAACCGGAAACCGACACCGTCTTATGGTCGGACGAGTTGTATCGAATCGCCGGGCACGATCGCAATCTACCCGCAGTAAGTTACAAGGATCATTCCAGTCTCTATACTCCCGAAAGTTGGGAACAGTTGCGCAATGCCGTTGAGGAAGCGCTGTGTACCGGAAAGCCCTACGAACTCGATCTGCAGATGAACTGCCCCAACGGCGCGACGCGGTGGGTTATCGCGCGAGGAGACACTCAGCGCGATGCAAACGGGCGAGTCATCCGGCTCCGCGGCACTGTTCAGGACATCACGGAGCGCAGGCAATCGGATGAAGCTTTGCGGGAGAGCGAGGAGCGATTACGTCTGGCTGCGCAATCCGGCCGGATGTATGCCTTTGAATGGGATCGAGTATCCGACGTGATCGTTCGATCCGCGGAGTTTGCCCATATCCTCGGACTCGAGGCGGATCCCAAGGAGACGACGTGTCGGCAGATGATGACCACCGTGCATCCCGATGACCGCGCCGCTGTGCTCGCAGCCACGAACTCGTGCACGCCGGAAGATCCTGTCTATAGAGTTCAATACCGCGTCTTACGCCCCGATGGTTCTGTAGTCTGGATGGAGAAAAACGGGCACGCCTTCTTTGATCGGAAGGGGGAAATGCTGCGGGTGATCGGTATGGTAGCCGATATCACGGATCGCAAGCTTGCCGAGGAAGCTCTGACCACCTTGGGCCGCAGGCTGATTGAGGCGCAGGAGGCAGAACGATCGCGGATTGCTCGAAACCTGCATGATGATATCGGCCAGCGCCTTGCCCTGATCCTTGTGACGCTCGACCAATCGAAGGGCCTGGACCAACACGACAGCCTCCGCAAGCAAATCGCGGACATATCCAGGAGTATTCACAACCTGTCGCATGAACTGCACTCGGCAACGTTGCGTCACCTTGGCGTTGCCAAGGCCATGCAGGGCTTCTGCCGCGAATTGTCGGAGCAGCAAAACGTCCAGATCAACTTTGCTTATCAGAGCGTCCCGGAAACCGTAACGCCCGAAATCTCTCTTTGCCTTTTCCGAGTCCTGCAGGAAGCACTCCACAACGGGGTGAAACACAGCCAGACGCGTCGATTCGACGTGGAACTTCGTGGGGTACGCGGCACAATTTCTCTCGCCGTCCGCGATGCGGGAGTGGGCTTTGATCCGCAGGAGGCATTTCAGGGGCGGGGGCTTGGCCTTATCAGCATGCAAGAGCGCCTGAAGCTCGTGAGTGGTGAACTCTCTGTGGAGTCTGCACCCATGCGCGGCACAGCGATCCATGCACGAGTCCCGGTTGGCGTTGCCAACGCTTCCGCATTGGCCGCCCAGGGTTAAGTTCTAACGCGGGCTCAATTCGGAGTAAGCTTTCTCAACCCAGTCCGGAGGATCGGGCTCTCCTTTGTTCGGCATGTCCTTCGCCTGCGACCAGCGATGAATCCACGAGAATCCGCCCCGGCCCACGTAGTTCTCAGGAAGAGAATACGCGGGGTCTGCGAGCGCCTGTTTCAATGGGATAAACGAATAGCCGCGGCGTCTGAACATCGCGAGCAGATCCGGCATCAGATCCGCATTCATCAGGCTTGCGTGGATCAGGAGGATCTGCGGGATCTCGCGCCCGATCACCTCGACCGATCGCTGTTCGAAGAAAGCGACGACAGACTCCATGTACGGCACATAGGCGTCCTTCACACGATCGTGATACTCGGGACGGTTGTACAAAGCTGCGAATTCATAATCGGCGTCGTCAATCGTTACGGGAGCCACGATGTAGCCCTTCTCGTCCAGGAACGATTGAAGGCCCTTCTTCGCTTCAGGCGTTGCGCCCGCGTGCAGATAAGGATGCCGAAAGAATTCAAGTCTTTTGCCTCGTGCCGCCAACGCAGCCCGTGTTACCGGTTCGCCTTTCAGAATATCTGCGGTGTAGGTTTCCAGTGGAACGTTGTTGATGTCCGGATGCGAATAGGCGTGATTGCCCAGTTCTGCACCGGCGTCCAGCCAAATATCGAGGATGGTGCGCAGTCCCTCGGGTCCCAGTTGATCTCGGCCTTCGTTGACGAAACCAATCAGGGGGATCTTCTGCTCGTGAAAGGGTTTCATCAGCTTTTCTGTCATGCTGCGGATGCTAGCGAGGCTGGGGTTTCCGCGGTCACCACCGCGGGGAAGATCGTCTATCGTGATCGCGACTTGCCGCGATTGCGCGGAAGCGGCGACACAGAAGAATAGGATAAAAGCGAGTACTCGGTACATTGGCGATTGCATCTTAACAGATGCTTCAACCGCTATACTCTTCCGCTATGTCTGCGGGAAAACGAGCATTGGTGACGGGATCGACGCAGGGGCTGGGTCTTGCCATCGCTCGGCGTTTTGCCGCGGCCGGCTGCGACGTCGTCTTGCACGGACTGGGAGATGCGGGGGCCATAGCTGAAGTGCAGCGGAACCTTGAGACCGAGCATGCGGTTCGAACCCTGTACTCGCCTGCCGATTTGCGAAATCCATCCGCGATCGAGCAGATGATGGTGGCCGTGCAGGAATCGTTCGGCGGAATCGACATCCTTATTAATAACGCCGTCACGCGACACGTGGCACCGATTGAGTCCATGCCTTCTGAAGACTGGAATCAGGACATCGCCGTAAACCTGACCGCTGCGTTCCACACGATCCGTCTCGCGCTGCCAGGAATGAAGACGCGAAATTGGGGCCGGATCATCAACGTATCCTCAATATATGGTCTCGTGGGCGCGACCAACCGCGCGGGTTACGTCACAACGAAAACGGCACTGATCGGGCTGAGCCGCGCTGTGGCGCTCGAAACTACCGGATACGACATCACCTGCAACGCGATCTGTCCGGGTACCAGCGCGACTCCGTTGCATGAGGCGTCACTCGCGGATCTTCGCGATAAACAGAACCTGGAGCGCGATGCAGCCGAACGCCTGCTGCTCGCAGGCAAGCAACCTACAGGTCGTTTAGTCGCGCCTGACGGCGTGGCCGCGCTCGTTGTTTTGTTGTGTTCCCCCGAAAGCCGCGACATCACCGGCGCCGCGATTCCCATCGACGGCGGCTGGTCCGCGATGTAAGGCGGTTACCGCAGGACCGTTCCCGTCCGACTCCACCTTGTCCTGGTGATGAAATGCATCGCCACCGAACCGTAATACTCGCCCCATTCCCGGAGCGTGCGGCTTCCCCGATAGGGCTCGCTTTCATAGGACCAGTAGACAAACGTGGGCTTGCCGATCAGCAGTTTTTTGGGGACTGCCCCGAAGAAGCGGCTGTCGCGGCTCTCGTCGCGATTGTCGCCCATCATGAAGAACGAGTCCGGTGGAATGGTTCTCGCGGCGACGTTCTGCGAGCGCCACAAGTCCGAAGGCAGACGGTGCATCGCATGCTCGTCATCGAGCTTCTTGCCGTCGATGTAGACCTCCCCCGCACGAATCTCGAACTCGTCACCCGGCAGGGCGATCACCCGCTTGACGAGCCGAAGCTCGGGATCCTCCGGAGAAAAGAAAGCCACAATGTCTCCGCGGCGAATCGTCCGCTCCGGCAGGTACGGCTGGATCGCCGTGGGATAGTTGCCCGGAAATGCGACCTTATCGAGAAAGAAGTGATCGCCAACGAGAATGGTCGGCACCATCGACGGAGTGGGAACCATCGTTGCCTGCGCCACACCGCTGGTAAACAACCAGACGAAGGTGACCGTCGAGGCCAGGCTCTTGAAGTGCGCCCAAAGCCGGGCCTTCCTCGTTTGAGGTTCGGTCGGTACTGTTTTCACTTTGCGTCGGAATAGTTTCATAAGCCTCCTGGGACTCGAGCCGGTCCTTCATAAGACGGAACAAACGCCGGACAGAGAGCAATTTCGCGTTAACAACATTTAACAGGCCGAGACGTTCAATCTCTCTTCAAACAATCGGAAGTCTGATAAGTTCGCTTCGAGATTCCGTGGAGGTATTTTGAAGTACAAGCTTAGCCGCGTCGCCGTTGTTTCTGTTCCCGTCCTGACGGTCCTCATGCTTAATCTCTACGCACAGACGTCGAAGAATACCCTTGGCATCGAATTCGTAAAGATTCCTGCCGGGGAATTCATGATGGGCTGTTCCACCGGCGACACGAACTGTATTCCTGATGAAACTCCAAGGCACCGCGTTCGGATCGCGAAGTCCTTCGAGATCGGTAAATACGAAGTGACACAGGCGCAGTGGGCGGGACTCCTGCAGAGCAACCCCAGCAACAATAAGGGTGACAACCGTCCGGTTGAAAGCGTCAGTAAACTCGATGTGCAGGAATTCATCGCGAAGTTGAACGCGCGTAACGATGGATATCGTTACCGCCTGCCCACCGAGGCGGAATGGGAATACGCCGCTCGGGCCGGAATGGAAACTCCGTATTCCGGACCACTCGATCAGGTCGCGTGGTATGCGACGAATTCGGAAGATGAAACGCATCCCGTGGGACAAAAGAGACCCAATGCGTGGGGTTTGTATGACGTTCAGGGCAACGTGAGAGAGTGGGTTTCGGATTTCTACTCCGATAACTATTACAGTGAGAGTCCCAGCACGGATCCGACGGGGCCGACGGTTGCCTTGCGCGGCGGGCCGGGGGTGGGACCTGGAGTCGGACCTGGTCGCGGTTTTCGAGGGGGACCGCGCGGAGGCAATCCGCCGCCGGCTCCGTTGCCGCCGGGCGCGACACCACAGCAGCAAATCGATGCATTGCGACAGGAAGTGCAACAGCTCCGTCAGGAGCTGCAGCAACTGCGTAACGAGGTGGCTGGAGGTGGTCCGCCTCGCGGAGGCCCGCCATTGCCTGGACGTGGCGGGCCGCCACAGGGTCCTGCGATCATCGGGCCGGACGGCCAACTGGTGGACCCGTTTGATGGCTTGCCAACGGGGTTGCCCGTGGCTCGCGGCGGAGGCTGGGATCAAACTGCAGCGTTCCAACGCGTCTCCGCACGATACAGCTACTACGGGCCGACGCTGAGGTTCGGAGACATCGGCTTCCGCCTCGTCCGAGAAGCGTTGACGCCATAACCGATGCCCCTTATGCTGCGTCTATCTTGAGGATCCCCTATCTGCGAACTCGTTTCCTGTTGCTCGTCTTCTGCGTTCTTCTCTCGCCTGGTGCGCGGAGCGCATGGGTCGCCGACACGCTGCCTAACCGACTCTCGGACGTCGAGTTCTGGAGCCTGATCGTCTCTCTGTCCGAACCGACCGGTACGTTCTCGTCGGAGAATGTCTTGTCCAACGAAAGCGGTTTTGCATTCGCGATTCCGGACTTACTTCGAAGTACGGGTTCCGACGGCGTGTATATCGGCGTAGGCCCAGAGCAAAACTTCAACTACATTGCCGCCGTCCGACCAAGGATGGCTTTCGTCGTCGATATCCGCCGGCAAAATCTGCTGGAGCACCTGCTCTACAAGGCTCTAATCGAGCTCTCCCCGGATCGAGCCACTTTCGTCTCCCGTCTGTTCTCAAGAACACGTCCCACAGGGCTTTCTTCAGCCGCAACCGCACAAGAACTGTTTCGTGCTTTTGCGGGCGCTCCAATCGATGAACTCGCGTTCCAGGTGAATCTAACGCGAGTCAAAGCTCTCCTCACGGCTGAACACAAGTTTCCCCTGACACCCGAAGACATCCTCGCCATTGAACATATTTACGCGGTCTTCCGCGATTTCGGACCGCAAGTCGATTACAACTCGTCGGGGAAAATGCCCGGGGGCCGTACAGACGCAATGCCGACTTATGCAGAGCTCATGACAGAGACAGGCGCGGACTCGCGGGAGTACAGCTATCTTTCCAACGAGCAAGGTTACGAATTCGTCCGAACGATGGAGACACGGAATCTGCTCGTACCGGTTGTGGGCGATTTTGGTGGGCCAAAGGCAATTCGCGCGATTGGGACGTACCTGAAGGATCATCGCGCCTCGGTTTCAGTCTTCTATGTCTCGAATGTGGAGTCCTATCTCTTTCGCAGCGTTCCCGGACTAAATCCCAACGGCGGCGCCGTGAATTTTTACAATAATGTGCGCGCCCTTCCCTTGACGAACTCCAGCACATTTCTCAGATCGATTCCCCTGCCAAGCGGCCGCGGCGGAGCGACGGCATGGCAAACCCTCGTGACATCTTCCATACAGCGAACGATCCAAGAACTCGACGGCGGCAATCTGACAACGTATGTGGACCTTTATGCGCCCCTCGACGCGAATGGTGCCCGCCGACCTATTGCGCCCTCCGTTCGTTGATCTACCTCTAGATGGCACGGTGCGTGCCAGAAATAGAAGTGACTGATAACAAAACGACTCGGAGGAAGTTATGAAAAAGCTCGCAGTTTTTGTGTTTGCGCTGCTTTTCTCACTTCAGACGGGACATGCTCAGCGAAGCCCTACCAATGCCGGAATGTCTTCAGCAGCGCAAACGTTACATCAGGACCTGCGCAAGCTGTGGACCGACCATGTCGTCTGGACGCGCGATTACATCATCGCGGCTGTAGGAGGCTATCCCGATCAGCAGGCCGCGGCGAACCGTCTTCTGAGGAACCAGGAGGATATCGGGCGCGCCATCGCGTTTTATTACGGGAAACCCGCAGGCGATAAGCTGACGGCGCTGTTGAAAGATCACATCACAATTGCGGTTGATCTCATCAAAGCCGCGAAGGCAAAGGATCAAGCGACGTTTCAGTCCGTCGATGCGAAGTGGCAAAAGAACGCAGAGGATATCTCGGAGTTTTTGAGCAAAGCGAATCCTAACTGGCCAAAGCCAACGCTGGTGAGCATGATGAAAATGCATCTCTCAACGACAACGGATGAAGTGAAAGCCAGACTTGCCGGCGACTGGGAAGGGGACGTTCGCGCTTATGATGCCGTCTACGATCACATTCTGAAAATGTCAGATGCTCTGGCCGACGGTATCGTGAAGCAGTTTCCTGACAAGTTCGCCACGAAGACAAGTATCTGAACGAGGCAGACCATTCGAACTCAGAAGTCGAAAATGGCTTCTGGGGTTGAGTGGTCTGGGCCCGAAACTCCCCTCAACGATTCGGTGGGGTTGCCGTCAGTATTCGAATCGCGCTTTCGGCATTGCTGCGCATACTGCGATCACGCTCGTCGGCGCCAACGTGCGCATCTCGGATTTCCATGAGCAACGGTAGTGCGGCCGCCGCGGGTTTGCCAATCTTAACGACCGATGCTATGGCTTCCTGGCGAATGAAATAGTCCGTATCTTTCAGCGCATCGATAACCGCCGCGATGACCCGCGGATCGGATGGCGCATATAAACGAAAAGCAGTCAAAACGTAACCACGTAATTCTTTATTGGAGACGTCGTTCAGTGTCTGTAACCAAAACTCCCCGATCATTGGAGCAGGCATTGGGATGGACGCGAGCGCTGCTACGGCCACGCTACGTACACTACCCTGCGAGTCGGTCCGCGCCATTTCGAGCAATTGAGGCGCAAGCGACGGGGGCACTCCACCGGCCATCAAAGCGATAATGCGTACCGCATTATCACGAACACTTGGCTTCGATTCGCGGAATAGCCGGATAACCAGTTCTCTCGTAGAATCCGGCAATCGAACGGGCTGGGGCGGATTGAGATAGACTGGCGTTGACCTCACGAAGACGATGGCGGCGAGAGCGACACACGCCTGATCGCGTACGTAAGGATTGGAATCGCTCAAGGCATCATTAATTGTCTGCCACTCGCCATCAAGACTCTTCTTGCCAGTCATATATGGCTCGAGAATCTGAAGAGGCCGGCCGCTTTCCGTACGTGTCGCACCTTCTGTCCGGAGGATTGAGAAAAAGTCCGCGAGGTTTCCCTGGGCGCGCGCAGCTTCTGTCGTCAAAAGGAAGAAGAGCGTCAGACTTAAAAACCGGAACATAGGCGCCACATTACCATACAGACTTATCCGCTAAACCTTCTGATCCAGGGGGCGCACCAGGACAACGTGAGGAAAATGTGGTCTGGTTGGTCCAACAATCAGTGCAACAAGTCCAACAGGGAACGCAGAACAGTCAGCAATCAATGGTCAATGGAAGACCACGGACACGAATCGTGCTCAACAGTCACCGGTCATCTTTGCGGCTGGGCCATTGACTGCTGACTGTTCTCCGTTCACTGTTGCGCTTGTTGCGTTGATTGTTTGGGCGCCATGAAACTATGTCGTGCACAACGTTGAACTGAACGTGCCGAATCGACAGGACCTGGTACCTACGGGCGTTGGATCAATTCGATGCGATTGCCCGCGGGATCAGTCGCCATGCCGATCACGATGCCGGTGTTTCCATAAGGGCGCGGGTCTCCGTCCATTTTTCCGCCTGCCGCTGTAAGGGCCGCCACGGTCGCTTTCATATCTTTCACATTAAAGATGATGTGAGGAATCGGATCTTTGAGATCGTCCGAGTCCCGGTGCATCAGGACCACAGGCTCGCTCTTGTTGGCCTTTGCAGCTTCGACCGTAGCGCCGAAGTTGACGAAAATCTCCGGTCCACCCGGCGCGTTGATGCGATTTGTCTCCTGCATCCCGAACGCAGCTTTGTAGAACTTCGCGAGCGCTTCCGTATCCCGGGCACCGACGCGCACCGAGTTCAATGTCACTTGTGCATTTGCAGCAACTGCGAGCAGAAGTGCTCCGCATGCCGCGAGCGAATAGATTCTCTTCATACACCTCCGTGTGCCGCATAGCGTATCCACTCCTGACGGCGCCTCTCCAGATATTTCCGAGTTTCCTGTAAATTTTCCAGTTCGCAAACATCCATACTGAGGTTATGTTTATCGCCTTAAAAAATGTTAAAGAAAGTCTTGCTTGGCGCTCTAGTCACAGCCGTCCTACTCATTGCCATTGAAAGCGCATCCCGCGTCCTTTATTCGATCCGCACCGACATGAGAGAAGAAGAGCCGCAATGGTTTGTTCTTTCTCCCGACCTTGGCTGGACCCGCCGTCCTAATTTCCGCGGGGGCGTTGGCGGTTATGATCGTGAATTCGACGCCGAGGGCTATTTCAAGATCGATTCGAGGCCAACCGATCCCAGTGCCAGGAAGGTTATGTTTCTTGGCGATTCCAACACGTTTGGATGGGGAGCGCCGACACCGGATGTGTTCGCGGAATACCTTCCCACGCTCCTGCCCGACGTGGCTCCAGTGGACCTGGGGGTCGTCGGTGCGTCCTCCTATCAAGGCCGCGTGGCGCTAGCGAAGTATCTGCCGATACTAAAGCCTTCGGTAGTTGTCGTCTCTTATAACTTCAACGACCGGAGATATGTCCCCAGCCCTGACGATATCGACAGCGCAGAGGCTTTTGAACGTCAATGGCGTCGGACAGTCGGAATTCCAGGCGCGATCTCCACGGTCCTCACTTTCTCCAAGACCACCAGGATCATGCGTTCTGCGATGGAGCGCTCAGGCATCGTCGTGGAAGTACCCAAGCAGATCGACGTGTCAAAAGTGGTTCCGCGCGTTACCGAAGAGAATTATCGGCGCAATCTCGAGGAGATCGCCAGGCAGACCAGCCAAAACCACATCCCGCTGGTCTTTATACTGCTCAAGGACAATCCGTTGGAGACCGATTTCCTGAACAGGGGAATTGAAAAGCTCTCGAGTGGCGATCCTGCCGGAGCCGCGGTCATTCTGAGTAAAGCCGTGGTCCGGGACAATACGTTTTCCGATTTGGCGAGGCTGTACCTGTCCAAGGCCCTCCGCGCGGTGGGTAGGAACGAGGAAGCCGAAAAGGTCCTCATTTCCCCAATGCTGCGCGATATGACGGGCGGCCGGCCCGTGAGGTTAGATCGAGACTACAACCGCATCATGGAAGAGGTGGCCGCTCAATACGGCGTCGCAATCGTGGATCCCCGCAAAGCTATCGATGAAGAGCCCGGGGATTACGTCGACTTCTGTCATTTCAATGCCGCTGCCCATCACAAGGTCGCGACATTGCTGGCACAACAGCTCTCGCAGCTTCAGGCACATAAATAGAAATTGGGGACGGTGAGCTATTTCGCGAATGCGAAATAGCTCACCGTCCCCAATTCCGCCTACAGATCCTCTAACTCTGCCCATCTTGCATAGAGCCGATCGACGATGTTTTGCGCCGCTTCGATCTCTGCGGAGGCGGCGAGGAGCCGGGGGCCGTCACTGGCAATCGCGGGATCGTCCAGCGCGGCGCGCTTGGCTTCGAGCGACTGCTCGGCTTCCGCAATGCGGGCTTCAAGCGTTGCATATTCGCGGGCCTCGATATACGACAGCTTTCGTTTCGCGACCGTAGAGCGCGGCGATCCGATCGTCGGCCCAGCGGATGCCGGCTCCGCCGCTCTTGAACTTTTTGCTGCCTGGGAACGCTGCCAGATTTCCCACTGCGAGTAGTCGGCGAACCGTTCGGCGTTGCCGAGGCCGTCGAGACCGAAGATATCAGTGGACACCCGATCCATCATGTAACGATCGTGCGTCACCAGGACAAGAGCGCCTCGAAATTCCAACAAGCTTTCTTCCAGTACTTCCAGGGTTGGGATATCGAGATCGTTCGTGGGTTCGTCCAGCAGCAGTACGTCCGCCGGCTGCAGCATAAGTTGCGCAATCAAGACTCGAGCGCGCTCACCGCCAGACAATCTGCCGATGGGTTGATTGAGAGAGTCGCTCGAAAAGAGAAATCGATCAGCCCACGAAGCGACATGGATGACCCGGTCCTGATACACGACGGAATCGGCATCGGGAGCGAGAGCCCTCTTGAGGGTCAGATCGGGATTCAGCTCACGATTCTGGTCGAAATACACGATGCGCAGTTGATCGGCTCGCCGGATTCTGCCGCGCGATGGTTGGATATCCCCGCGCATTAAACGAAGAAGCGTCGTTTTTCCGCAGCCATTCGGACCCACAAGGCCGACCCGGATTCCAGGCTTGATCATCAGGTTAATGCCAGTAAACAAGGTGCGATCCGGGATCGCATACGCGACATCTTCCAGTTCCATCAATTGTTTTGTGCGTCGCTCCGTCGAAGAGAAATCGATATTCGCCGTGCTGACTCGACTCCTCGCATTCAGTTCCGCGAGCTCGCCTATCATCTCCTGGGCATTATCGATTCGCGCCTTCGCTTTGGTGGCTCGAGCTTTCGGTCCGCGTCTCAGCCATTCGATTTCGGTATGAACGCGATTCGCAAGCGATTCCTGCCGCTTGCCCTGAGCGTGGAGGTAGTCTTCCTTCGCCTGCAAGAAGCTGCTGTAGTCTCCATTCACACGCAACAGGCCGTCTTCATAGACGCGATTGAGTTCCACTAATTGGTTTGAAACATTTTCAAGGAGGTAACGATCGTGACTGACGGTAACGCAGGCAAATTTTCCGGTTTGTAGAACGTTTTCAAGCCATTTGATTCCTGCAAGGTCCAGATGATTCGTAGGCTCATCCAGAAACAGAACATCCGGCGCTTGTACGAGTCCCTCGACGATCGCCAGGCGCTTTCGCCATCCTCCGGACAGGGATGCTGCCGGAGCTGCAAAATCAGGAAAACCGGCGCGGCCCAGGCTTTCGGCCATCAGCGACTGCCGGTCTGCCTGTGCGACCGCGGACCGCTCCATGGCTTCCTCGACAACGGATTTCACAGTTTGGCCGGCGGCGAACACGGAGTGTTGCGAAACGTGGCTGAGCCGCGCCCGCTTCCGCAGAGCGACGTCGCCGGTATCGGGTCTTATCCGGCCCGCAAGAATCTGAAGGAGTGTGGACTTACCCGCACCGTTCGGTCCGATCAATCCGATCCGGTCGCCTTCCGAAACCGTAAAGGAAATGTTTTGAAACAGCGGCGAGAGGCCATAGGTCTTCGATACTTGTTGCGCGTTAATAATCGGCGGCATCCCTGACAGAATACCAGTTGAACTGACGCTGCGCGCTCGCTCAGACTCCTCTCATGGCAGATCAATCCAAAATCGAGTGGACCGATGCCACCTGGAACCCGGTCCGCGGGTGTACCAAGATCAGTCCCGGATGCAGCCACTGCTACGCCGAAACATTCGCGGAACGTTTTCGCGGGACGGCGGGTCATCCTTACGAGTTTGGCTTTGATCTTCGCCTCGTCCCGGAGAAGCTCGCAGACCCCCTGAAATGGCGCTCCTCGAAGATGATCTTCGTGAATTCCATGAGCGATCTCTTTCACGCCGACGTTCCGGACGACTACATCTGCTCCGTTGCTGAAATGATGGTGCGAGCAAGCTGGCATACGTATCAGGTGCTGACGAAGAGAGCCGAACGCATGGCTTCCCTTCTTCGCTCAAAACTGCGGTTTGCCGCCGAACAGCCTCATATCTGGTGGGGCGTCAGCGTTGAAGATCGACAGCACGGGCTGCCACGGATCGATTCCCTTCGATCAGCGCCGGCGAAGATACGATTCCTTTCCGTCGAGCCGCTCCTCGAAAACATCGGCCCGATGGATCTAAGCGGGATTGACTGGGTCATCGTGGGAGGAGAAAGCGGAAGAGGCGCACGTTCTATGAATGTGGAATGGGTCCGGCAGTTGCGTAGCGACTGCCATCGTCAAAACGTCGCATTCTTCTTCAAGCAGTGGGGCGGCGTAAACAAGGCGAAGACGGGTCGCCTGCTTGACGGCCGAACTTACGATGAATTCCCGAAACGCCTGACTCACGATAGCGACGAAACAGTAAAGCAACCTCGCGGCCGATCAATAAAGCGCTTGCGCTCCTAAGGTAGGAGGGCAGTGTGATCGAAGATCACGCTGTCCCCTTAACTTAGAGGGACAAGCGAGAACTTTGTTGCTTTGACGCTGGAACTCCGTTAGAACCCTCCCGGGCATGATCGGCAAAACAATACTTCACTATCGCGTGATCGAGACACTGGGCAGCGGTGGCATGGGGATCGTTTACAAGGCCGAGGACACGAGGCTGGGCCGGTACGTCGCTCTCAAGTTCCTGCCTGACGACATGGCGAAAGACCGCGAAGCGCTCGATCGTTTTCAGCGAGAGGCGCGGGCCGCCTCTGCCCTGGACCATCCCAACATCTGTACGATCCACGACGTCGGGGAATACGAGGGGAAGCCCTTCATCGTAATGCAGTTGCTCGAAGGGCAAACGCTGCAGCATCTCGTCGACAAACCTCTTTCGATCGATCGAATCCTGGATCTGGGAGTCCAAATCGCTGACGCGCTGGATGCCGCGCATTCCAGAGGGATCATTCATCGCGACATCAAGCCGGCGAATCTGTTTGTCACCTCCCGTCAACAGGTGAAAATTCTGGACTTCGGCCTCGCCAAGTTGTCCATGGATCGCCCGAACATTGGACGCACGCCTGAAGCGTCACAGTTGCCCACGATGGCAGGGGATGTCACGGTTCCAGGAGTCACTCTCGGAACCGTTGCCTACATGTCGCCGGAACAGGCACGTGGTGAGAATCTGGATGCTCGCACCGATCTGTTTTCGCTCGGCGCGGTTCTGTACGAAATGGCCGCGGGAAAGCAGGCATTCGGCGGAGGATCAACCGCTGTCGTGTTCAGTTCGATTCTCGAAAAGAGTCCCTTGCCGTTGCATCAGGTCAATCCGGAGCTCGCTCACCAGCTCGCGCCCATCATAGACAAGGCTCTCGAAAAGGATCCTTCGATGCGTTATCAATCGGCGGCCGACTTGCGCTCGGACCTGTCGCGATTGAAAAGGGACCGGGACTCCGCACAATCCCGCCCGTCGCCTTCGGCGCAGCGACCATCGAAGTCCGGAAAGAAAATCGCAGCCATCGCGGGGTTACTGGCACTCCTGGTGGCTGCTGCATTGCTTTATCGATTCATCGCCGTTCCCACCGCGCCCATTGATTCCGTTGCGGTCCTGCCGTTTACGAATATGACCAGCGAAGGAGACGCGGAATATCTCAGCGATGGCATCACCGATAACCTGATCAATAACCTTTCGCAGCTGCGCGGCCTGCGAGTGGTTCCAAGGAGCACAGTTTTTCGCTACAAAGGAAAGGTTGTCGATCCACAGGAAGTCGGACGTGCACTCAACGTGCGGGCCGTGCTGGCCGGCAGAGTTATCCAGCGGGGCGACACATTGGAGATCGGCGTGGAGTTGGTGGATGTCGCCGGGCAGACCCAACTCTGGGGGCAGCAGTACAGCCGCAAGTTGACCGATATCCTTGCAATCCAAACCGATCTTGCGAGAGAGATCTCCAATAGACTTCACCTGGAGCTGTCGGGCGAAGAGCAAAGCAAACTCATTCGGAACTATACGGAAAATACTGAGGCCTACAATCTCTACCTCAAGGGTCTCTACCACCGACAGAAGGTCACCGAAGAGGGGTTCAACGAGTCCATCAAGTATTTCCAACAAGCTGTCGAACGCGACCCGACTTATCCCCTCGCTTACGCCGGGCTCGCAGATAGCTACGCGTCGCTCGGATATCTGAACGTCCTGCCGCCACGGGAAGTGTGGCCGAAAGCGAAGGCTGCTGCGACGATGGCCCTGAAGCTGGACGACACGCTCGCGGAAGCCCACGCCGCCTTAGGCGCTCCGCTGCTGTTCTACGATTGGGACTGGGCGAGGGCCCGTCAGGAATTCGATCGTGCTGTGGAGTTGAATCCGAAGTATGCGGTCACGCACCACTGGTACGCCCATTATTGGTCGATGATTGGCAATGTAGAGGAATCGCTCAAGGAGAGCCGGCTTGCA
>Ga0111538_10006743_pt1 | contig 15516 bp, 13 predicted proteins | sample SoiMethybrSBSTD1_FD_79669 | JGI IMG/M metagenome (GOLD analysis project Ga0111538, IMG submission 79669) | Bulk soil microbial communities from a Populus tree surrounding site in Tennessee, USA - Soil MetaG P. TD hybrid SBSTD1 (version 2)... | ecosystem: Environmental > Terrestrial > Soil >...
AACTAACCTCGATTACCCCACCTTCCCTGACGTTGGGAACTGCAAATTTTGTGACGTCCCTATACTTGTGGACATTTTGAGTATATACTTTTTTGGGATCTAATTTCGTTTCGCGCATCGAGCCATTTTCGAAATTAAAAGAAGATGCCTTCACGCCAATTACCTGCTCGTTATGGCTTTCATTTTTCCTCAGCGGAATTTCAAAGTCGCCGTATTTTACGCCCGCCTTTTTGAGAATTTTTAATTTAACATGATACTCAAAAATAATATTGTGATCATTGTTGTTGTCAACATAAGCTTCACCAAACTCATCAAGGATAACGGCTGCAGCGGCTGTGTCCTGATCAAATTTTTTTATCTCAAGTTCACGGTAAGTTACCTGACCAAAAGGAAATCCATGATCTTGACTATTGCATACAAAATGGATTGAAAACAAGAAAAGGACGAGGGATAGTGTTCGCATTATATATTGCCGTTGGGGATGTTGGATAACTAATCTATTTATGCCTTAGCGTTTGCGGCTGTAACCGTTGATATTGACAATTTTGACAATGATATTAATGAAAATATCTTAAGGCCCTTAATACCTAATCAAATGGAAATATGTTAAAAATTGGTCTTCTTTCCGATACACATGGATACCTGGATCCGAAAATTTTCGATCACTTTAAAGATCGCGATGAACTATGGCATGCTGGTGATATCGGAAATTCTGCGGTGGCGGATGCATTGGAGAAATTCAAACCTTTCAAAGCTGTATATGGCAACATTGATGACAAAACACTGCAAACAAGATATCCTGAAGATCTATTTTTCAAATGTGAAGCGGTTAACGTTTGGATGACCCATATTGGAGGCGTACCGCCCGGCTATAATCCGCGGATTAAAAAAATGCTGAAAGAAAATGTCCCCAATGTCTTCATTTGCGGGCATTCTCATATCCTTCGGATTAAACGCGACTTGAATTTCAGCAACATGCTTTACGTGAATCCCGGTGCAGCAGGAAATCAAGGTTTTCATTCCATAAAAACGATCGTGCGGTTTGATATTCACGATCATAAAATTGAAAATATGGAAGTCATTGAGTTGGGAAAACGCGGCGCACTTTAAAACCCACGACGCAACCCCAGGGCTGTACCTCGGTGCACGCCATGGACAGGGTTTGGAACACCGCTATTCCAAAACACTCCGCAATAGGCACAACGAAAAACGTTACCTGGTGCAAAACAGGGTAGCCTGGAGGTACTTCAAAAAAAGGCGCTAAAACGATTCGCTAAACGTACTGGTTCAACATCACCGGCATTACCAACATAAGGATGTCTTCGCTCGTATCCTTTTCAGCTGGCAGGATCACGCCGGCTTTGTTTGGCGCTGACATCGTCAGTTTAATCTTATCAGAGTCCATATTGGTTAGCATCTCGATCAGGAATTTGGCGTTGAAACCGATCTCAATATCCTCACCATCGTGCTCGCAGGAAAGTCTTTCGTTTGCTTCGTTGGAGAAATCGAGATCCTCCGCAGAAATCTGGAGTTCGCTACCGGTTATTTTTAGACGGACCTGATGGGTAGTTTTATTGGCGTAAATAGAAATGCGTTTTAGTGCTCCCAAGAGATCAGTGCGCTCAATGGACATCTGAATGTTATTTTGGGTGGGAATTACATTGTCGTAATCCGGGAAACGCTCATCAATTAGCCTACATATCATTTTTATGTTACCAAACTTGAAATAAGCGTTTGACATATTGAAATTGAGGCTCACTTCCGTATTTTCTGCAGGAAGGGTTGCCTTTAAAAGATTTAGCGCTTTTCGCGGAATAATAATCGAATTACCGTTATCCGATTTCACATCCGCACGTCGATAACGGACTAAACGATGACCATCGGTAGCAACGAAAGTTGAATTTTTGTCACCGAGATTTACAAATACCCCCGTCATTGCCGGACGAAGTTCGTCGTTGCTGGTAGCAAAAATGGTGTTGTTAATGGCACGGGCTAAAACCTCAGTCGAAATTTCGGCTGTAAAGTCGTTTGAGACCGATGGAACTTTCGGAAAATCCGTGGCGTTTTCGCCGGACAATTTATAGCGCCCGTTGTCGGAAATTATTTCAATGCTATAGGTTGATTCATCAATAGAAAAAGTTACAGGCTGCTCCGGTAAATTTTTAAGGGTATCCAGTAGAATTCTTGCTGGAACGGCAATGCTGCCCTTCTCTTTCGATTCCACCTGCAATTCGGTGATCATCGAAGTCTGAAGGTCTGACGCAGTAACAGTTAGAGCTCCCTTTTCAAGTTCAAAAAGGAAATTTTCTAAAATGGGAACTACTGGATTGGTAGTGATTACACCATTAATATTAGATAGTTGCTTAAGCAAGTAAGCAGAGTTGACAATAAACTTCATGGGAAGGTAGTGGTTTCATTTAAGCGAGGTAAAGTTATAAAGAAAACCGAATAATAAAACCGGGCAAAAAAAACTCAACCCCCCTGATTTTCGGGTGTAGCTATTTTCCAAAAAACGCCTTCGGCTTAAATACATTTTGAATTTTGCGAGGATCAAAAAGCGCCCATTCGCTACCGTTTATTAATCCCGGCACCATTTGTCCACTATTTTTTGAGGGTCTGTATAATTCCAATGTGTAAGCCCGCTGGCCAATGTCCTTTACGGTCAAAACCATAACCGGTGATGGCTTCGGGGACTCAAAAATAACCGTGTCGACATATTCATCTACGGTAAGTAATGAAACGTCATCCAAAAAATCATTTAGTTTGGCAGTATCCACAGATAACAGTCCATCAATCGCAAAGAAATTGTCCTGTAAAGCGACGTTAAAATTATCCGCAGTTTTTTGCAGAAACTTTGTTTCCAGGCGTTGAAAATTTCTCCAATTGAAGCCAAATACATATTTGTTTTTCCAATCCTTTTCCCCCATTTCAAGTATTCCTGCTGCATAGACACGGTACCCGGGAATAGTTACCAGGTAGGATTTCTCTCCGGCGTCGCCGGCACAAAAATAGGTCTGCGTTTTTTGAGCATTCCCGCCGGCATAAAATATTGATTCAGCTTTGCCAGACGCGATAACGGAGACCTTCACACCAGTTTGCCTCAGCGCATTGCAAACTGAATCCTGAATGGAGGTTGCCAATGGTCTTTTTGGCTCAGCTTGCTGAAGGGTAGCAAATAATACCTCAACCATGGAGGCGTCCGCATCAAACTTGTCGTTGACTTCCCATTTTGCTCCATTGAATTTCAGTTGGACCTTACTTTTTTGAGATTCGAGAATTACTTCATTAATACTTTTAAAGTCATAACTTTTAAAAAGGTTTTTATCGATCTCCACGGCGCCATCGCTTCTGCTTAGATAATAGACGACGGCTGTGACACAACATAGCGCACAAAGAAGAATTGCCAATCGTTTATTTTTTCTTTCCTGCATAGAGAATATCAGAAATTTGCAAATCTGCGTTTTCGTAAATAAAATCTAAGGACGCCGTAAGCGATGAGCAAAATCAATGGCACAGCGACATTCAACACTTGCCACTTGACCCGGCCCTCTTTCAATTTGACTTTATCCAGCGGACGAATTTTTACTTCTTTGTTCCGCACCTGGATCAAGCCATCTTCTTGCGTGAGATATGCCACTGCATTCAACAAAAAATCCTTGTTGGCAAAGGTTGTCTTTGTCATGGGGTCAAATCCTAGGGGTTGAGGTTGATGGTTGCGTGGGTTCACATCGTTGCGTGCCACATCTCCATCGGCAACGATAATAAGTTTCGTGGGACTGCTTTCTTCAATTATTTTGGAAGATTCAAATCCAGTCGGCGGAAACCGGTTTTTATATAACGATGTGAATTTCCCTTCCAGGATAATTCCCACTGGAATATTTCGAGTCGAATAATCGCTATCCCGTAAATTTTTCCTCAGCTCGTTAACATTAATGTGAACCGGCGTCGCGATTTTTCTGGAATAAGGGGAACTCATTAGCAGTGGCGTTTTTTGCACGCCACTCGCCTTAACAGTATCAATGCTGTTGCAAAACCTCGTCAAGATAGCGTCGAGATTTCTTGTAATCGGATGATTTGCAAATTCACCAATAAGCGGAAAAAACGGCCACTCTATTAATTGCATTCTTGGTCTCCCCCCGACCTCCCCGGTAATCACCGGATACATGCCTGATCGACGGTCTTGAACAAGATCTGGATTTATGCGAACGCCATACTTGAAAAACTGATCATCGAGATTCAAATCGTTCGGGCCAGCGAAATAATCATCACGCGCAGCACTGTCCATGGAAGCATCAACTTTGTCAACGAGGAAAAATAATTTTCCTCCTTGCATTACGTATTGATCGAGCAAATATTTATCAGATTCAGAAAATCGTTTCGTGGGTTTTGCCACAATCAAAAGATCAAACCGCTTCAATTCGTTTTGAGAAGTTAGTTTTGTATCGAACACATCGTATACCTCGGACAGGTCCATTCTCAAGCTAAAACTTTGCAACGAATCCAACTCGCCATGACCCGAAACAAAACCAACCTGCTTTCGATCTTCATTTACCAAACTGTAAATGGTACTGATGATTTCGTACTCAATACCTTCAATAGACTGATTAATTTCCTGTTCTGGTGTTCCGGCTTTGTTGCCTTTTAAAAGCATAACGCCCTTCTCGGTACCTTCATATGAAACAATGACGCCAGGGAAAATTATTTTTTCTTCGCGCTGACCATCCCGCGTATCGATAATATTTGTCGGTTGAATACCTCTCCTGGCAAGATCTGCCATGAATTCATTTCTCGCATCTTCACTTTTTGCGACAGTAGGGTCGGAGATCGAATAGCTGATTTTATTCTTGGAATAAATCCGGAATTCTTCCAGCGTTTCCAAAATGGCTTTCTGAAAGCGTTGAAAGCTGGCGTTCAGTTTTCCTTCTAAAAAAACCTCTACATGAATTTCGTCGTCAAGACGTTCAAGAGTAAACCGTGTCTCAGGCTTAATGCTATAACGTTTCTCTTCAGTAAGATCGACCCGATAAAATTTTAGTCCAACCAGCAGGTTGATCAACAAAATAAATACAAAGCCGTTCGCTAACGTTAAAATATCTCCGAGCTTTTTATTTTTCCAGTCTACCATTGTCTGCTACTCAGGATTAATTTGGTAATAGATAACATGAGGAAAATAACGCTCAAAAAATAAACTACATCACGTGTATCCAGCAAACCTTTTCTCATTGAATCATAATGATACAGGATACCTAATTGTTTAATTAGCAGCGAATGAGCTGTCCATACCTCCAACGACGATATTGAGTCAAAACCCAAATAGGTAAGAAAACATAAAAACGCCGCAAGAATAAAAGCCACGATCTGGTTAGGCGTAACACTGGAGGCGAGGATACCGATGGAACAAAAAACTGCCGCCAAAAAAGCGATCCCAATATAGGATCCGATAACACCGGGGGTATCAATGTTGCCAGGTGGATTTCCCAACGTCGAAATCGAAAAATAATACAACACCGTAGGTACCAGGGCAAACAGGACCAGGAAGAAATTTGCCAAAAATTTCCCCATGATAATATCCCAGTCATCGACGGGCTTTGTTAATAGTAGTTCAATCGTCCCTGCTTTTTTCTCCTCAGCAAAACTTCTCATGGTGATGGCCGGCACTAAAAAAATAAACACATACGGCCCTAGCAGAAACAGGGTATCCATGTCCGCATAGCCATAGTCCAAAACAGCAGTATCCGGAAAAACCCACATTAAAAGCCCAATCGCCGTAAGAAAAACACCTATGACAATGTATGCGATGAGGGAATTTAGAAAGCCGTTGAACTCTTTAAAAAAAATTTGGACCATAGGGCTTACAAGGTACGAGGTACGAGGGACAAGGTACGAAGGACGCGGTACGAAGTACGAATCGTTATCACAAAATGACTGCAATCTTTTTTATCCACGCGGCGGCTGCAAAAATAAAGGAGCAAATTTAATTTTCTTTCTCAGAATTCTGCGTAAGGGTCAAATCACGGAAAATATTTTCCAGCGAATTTTCTTCCTGCTTTAGTCCGATAAGGGAAAGATTGTTGTCCGCGGCGAACCGAAATATCTCTGGACGCAGATCGATGTTTCCTTCCGAAAATACTTTGTAGTTGAAGCCCTCCAGCGCCTCCACCTCTCGGACACCAGGAAGTAACTTTAGCTGATTAAGATTTACATCTCCCTCGAACTGAACTACAATGGCAACCGTATTACCCTGCGTTTGTAAAATACGCTCAAGCTTATCATCGGCAACAATTTCACCTTTGTTAATCACAATCACCCGATCGCATAGTGCTTGAACTTCTTGCATAATGTGCGTGGAGAAAACAACGGTCTTCTCCTGGCTGATGGTTTTGATGAGTTTTCGAATTTCCACCAATTGATTCGGATCTAACCCTGACGTCGGCTCATCGAGGATCAAAATTTCCGGATCGTGAATTAAGGCCTGCGCTAGGCCTACCCGTTGGCGATAGCCTTTGGATAACGCTTCTATTTTTTTATTCTGCTCTGGTCCCAATCCACAAAGGTCAATGATCTCTTTTACGCGATCATTTAGTCTCGGACCTCGAAGTCCATATAATTTCCCAACGAAGCCCAGGTATTCATGCACGTATAAGTCGAGGTACAGGGGGTTGTGTTCCGGGAGATAGCCTGTAATTTGTTTGACTTCCATTGGTCTATCAACCACATTAAAGCCACCTACCCATACTTCCCCTGAAGTTGGAGGTAGGTAACAAGTCGCTATTTTCATGGTCGTCGACTTGCCCGCACCATTCGGCCCTAAAAATCCGACAATTTCACCCTTCTCTATCTCGAATGAAATATCATTGACCGCTTTTTGCGCGCCGTAAAGCTTTGTCAAATTCTTAAGCTTCAAAGACATTGGTAATGACCTTTAAAAGGCCAAGTTTAGAGCTTTGTTGAAAGAAAGGCGAATCTTATATAAAAAACTTTTACCCTTATTTTGCCTTGTCCGCTACCAATGTACTTTTTGGTCTGTTAATTGCCATTGAACCACATGAATAATTTGCTCAATTTTGTTAACTGAAACTACTACTGTATGCGGCTATTATTTTTTGCGTCATGTCTGTTAATTTCCGCCTGGTCAATAGGGCAACCGGGATACAAGCTTCAATTCAAAATCAACGGCTTAAAAGATACCGTTGTTTACCTGGGTCATTTTTACGGCGAGGCTACCTACATAAAAGATACTGCCCAGGTTAACGGCGTTGGTGAATTTACTTTTGAGGGAAAGACCGGTTTACGACAAGGAGTTTATTTTTTGGTGCTGGGCAAGAACAAACAGTTCGATATTGTCATGGGACCTGATCAAAATTTTTCCATGGCAACAGATCGACGCGAATACATTCAAAACATGCGTGTAACGGGCGATGATGATAACAAATTATTCTTCGAAAATATGATCTTCAACAAGGAGCGTTATCTGGAAGCGGAGCCATACACTAAGATCATTCAGGATAGCACATTGTCAGAGGACAAAAAAACTGAGGCGCGAAAAGCTTATGCGAAAATAAATGAAAGGGTCGTCACGTATCAGACCGACCTGATCAAAAAATATCCCACGACACTGACGGCCCGAATTTTGAAAGCCAATCAGCCCATAGCGGTACCGGATGCCCCAAAAAAAGCTGATGGCACTGTCGACAGTACCTTTCAGCTAAGGTGGTATCGACAGCATTTCTTTGATCATTTGGACTTGGCGGACGATGCATTCCTTCAGATGCCAAAACCTATTTACCGGGATAAAATCAACGAATATCTTGACAGGCTTTATGTTCAACAGGCAGATACCCTAACAAAAGCGGTAGAGAAAATTGTGGGTATGGCAAAGAAAAATCAGGAGACCTATAAATATTCGGTCTGGACCTGCATGCTTAAATATCAGCAACCCGAGATCATGGGACTGGATGAAGTGTATGTTAACCTCTATGACAAATATTTTGCAACCGGAGAAATGGACTTCTGGGTTAATGACAAATTAAAAAAGAATTTGAAAGAGCAGGCAGACAGATTGCGTAAAAGCCTGGTGGGGAAAATCGGTCCAAACCTAATCATGCAAGACGCAAATTTCAAGCCCCGGTCGATGTACGATATCAAAAACAAATATACCGTCTTATTCATTTTTGATCCTGACTGCGGTCACTGCAAAACCGAAACGCCAATCCTTGTTTCGTTCTACAATAAGAAAAAATTTGACGTGGAAGTTTACGCGGTAAGTGCCGATACCTCGATGGCTAAAATGCGCGACTACGTTAAAGAAATGAACATGAAATGGATCACGGTAAACGGTCCACGAACTTATGTGGGCCCCTACCAGGAACTTTATGATGCGATAACCACCCCATCCCTGTATGTTCTTGACGCAAAGAAGAAAATCATCGGAAAGAAGATACCTGCTGAAAAATTGGAGGACTTTTTAATACATTACGAGAAGTTTCAAAAAGGTAATGCACCGACAAAACCGACGCCTGCGACGAAATCGTAGTATTAAAAAAACTGTTGATGACAATTTTTTACATTTAATAAACGCCGAAATTTCCGTAAAAAAGGCCTTTTGTAACATTTTTCAATTTTTCGTCGTCTAACGATGCAACTATTCACCTTGAGTGGAGTATCTAAGACAGAAAGATTACCCGATAACCTTAAATTTTTTAACTATGGCATTCCTTGACAAACTCCTGGGCAAAAAGAAAAAGCCGGTATTAAAAGCAAAATGCCCAATTACGAAAGAATCGATAGAAGAAGGGTTCGGTTTTATGCTCACCACAGCTCAAGTGGTGACTTCAAAAAAGTATTGGGACATGGTTATGACCGAGCCTGAGACGATGTCCTACACCGTATCCCATTTTAAAAACCAGCCCTCCGGTACGCAAATGCGTAATATGATTTTCGAAAAATATAGTAGCATCGATAAACCCTGGATGATTTCGGATTCGTGCATCAATCTCTTCGAGCAGATTGATAAAACGTCTGCCCGGGAAAATGCCAGGAAGTGGTGGGCAAACGAAGGCGCATTCAATCCCGAAAATTCAGGCCCGGCGCTTGTTGCCCTGGACGCACACACGTATCAAACACTTAAGGACTATGCTGTGCTGGAAGCGGGCAGGTCCAGAATAGTTTTGCATTAATTTAACAGGTTTAGGTTTAGGTAGGGAAAAGCTTAATGCAAAAACCGGCGACGGTTTAGCGTTAAGCTTTTGTTTTTCGGTTCAGTTATTTCTTTCAATGGTAAATTGAACGAGCGCCATGAGGGATTGCTTATAAGAATTTTCAGGGAATCCGTTCAGTAATGTCATGGCCTCCTGATGATACTTATTCATAGCCGCGATCGCATACTCTAGCCCCCCCGAGCGTTTTACAAATTCAATGACCTCTTTCACTTTACGGGGTTTTCCACTCTCGTTTTTTACAATATTGATGATCTTTCTTTTTTCGACCCAGCCTGCTTTTGATAAAGCATAGATGAGGGGCAGGGTCATCTTCTTTTCCTTGATATCAATTCCCACGGGTTTGCCAATTTCCTGTTCGCCATAGTCGAATAAATCGTCTTTGATTTGAAATGCCATGCCTATCTTTTCCCCGAACTTCCGCATCGTTTCAACGACTTCTTCATTCGCGCCTCCCGAACTCGCACCAACGGCACAACAAGAAGCAATCAACGATGCTGTTTTCTGGCGGATGATCTCATAATAGACCGCCTCGGTGATATCCAACTGTCTCGATTTTTCAATTTGTAGCAACTCACCTTCACTCATTTCACGAACAGCATCTGTGACAATTCGCAGTAGATTAAAATCCTTGTTCTCTACCGATAGCATTAGCCCGCGGGTAAGCAGGAAATCGCCCACCAATACTGCCACTTTATTTTTCCAAAGAGCATTAACAGAAAAAAAACCTCGGCGATAGTTCGCTTCATCTACAACATCATCATGGACTAGCGCGGCCGTGTGTAGTAGTTCTATTAATGATGCACCACGGAAAGTGGACTCGTTAATTTTTCCACAGGTTCCAGCCGACAAGAAGACAAACATGGGACGCATTTGTTTCCCCTTTCGCTTTACAATGTAACTCATGATCTTATCCAGCAAGAGAACATTGCTTTTCATGGAAGCCCGGAACTTCGGCTCAAACGCTTCCATCTCCCGTGCTATCGGGGCTTTTATATCGTCCAGGCGTAAAGGCATGCGGCGCAATAATACAAAAACTTTGAGTTTTAAAGTTTAAGGTTTAAAGTTCAAAATTTAAAGTTTGCTCTTTATACCAGACCCAAAACAGATATTCAAATCCGATTTATACAAACTAAGTAATGATGTATTAACTTTCCACCCAAACCACAACCTCTGATCCTCAGACCCCGAACCTCAAACTCTAAAACCTTTAAGCACTTGTGAATAAGAAAAAATCCATACAGCCGACTCCCGTTCCCAAAGTCATTCTTGAACTAATTTCATATAACCGCGAGGTTCATAACAAATTTGATAATCTTGAAGTGGAGGACCTGCTTCAGAAACTGCAGCCCGATCGTGTTAACTGGGTCAATGTAGACGGGCTAAACAGTGTGGAAACCCTGGAAAAACTTCAAGCCCATTTTTCGCTCCATGCCTTGTTGATAGAGGATGTATTAGCTGACCAGCGTCCCAAGGCCGAAGAGTTCGATGATTACCTCTTCTTCACCCTGAAGATGCTTTACCGCATTGACTTGACTTGCTCCGATATTGATTATGAACAAATAAGTTTTGTACTGGGCAGGGATTTTCTCATATCGTTTCAGGAAAAGGAAGGAGATTTGTTTGACGGATTTCGTGAAAGGATTCGGCTGGATCAGGGCAAGGTCAGAAAAAAACAAAGTGATTATTTACTCTACCGACTGATTGATATCATTGTCGATAACTATTATAATGTGCTCGACCGCATCGGTGATTTGATCGAAGAAACAGAGGACAATGTCTATGAAAATCCAACAACCCGAACCTTTCATGACATCCAATCACTGAAGAAAGAATTAATATACCTGCGTAAGGCGCTTTACCCTTTACGGGAAGCCTTGAGCAAAATCGTCAAAGGAGAATCAGAATTTATCCAGGAAGAAAAACTACGTTACTTCGCCGACGTTTACGATCACGTGGCCCATCTTATTGATTCCCTTGACACGTACAAGGATTTGACCTCCAGCCTCCTCGATATTCATATCAACGCGATGAATACCCGAATGAATGAGGTCATGAAAGTATTGACCGTCATTTCGACCATCTTTATGCCACTGACCTTTATCGTTGGGGTTTACGGAATGAATTTCGATTTTATGCCGGAGCTTGGGTGGAAGTGGGGATACTTCGGCGTGTGGGGTGTGATGGCGGTCGTCGTAATCGTCATGCTCATCTTTTTTAAACGAAAGAAATGGTTTTAATCTGTGGCCGTTTCTGTTTCCAATTTAATCTCTACAATTTCAGGTAGCGTCTTATTCAATTTCAGGATTTTAAATTTATAGCCCGCCAGAACGAAAGTATCGCCTTCTTTGATGGAAGGACGGTGGGTCGTTATCATTCCTGATAATGTCTCGTAATCTTCGGATTCCAGGAAAGGAACTTCGATGAATTTATTGATATCGTGAATGGAGGATTGTGCCAATACCTGATACACTTGTTTGTCAGATATCGTGACAATTTGTTGTTCGTGATCGTGCTCATCTTGAATATCGCCGACCAGCTCTTCCAAAATGTCCTCGAGCGTAACAATGCCGATGGTCCCTCCGAATTCGCTTACTACAATGGCCATCTGCGTTTTTCGTCTCTGAAATTCGCGGAGCAATGCATCGATTGGCTTGCTTTCCGGAATAAAGTGTGCCGGCCGCATCGCATCCTTCAACCCTTTGCCTGTCTGTTGAAAGTACGCTGTAATAATATCTTTTGCATGAACAATCCCGATGATTTCATCCAGTGAATTTTCAAAAACCGGGTAGCGCGAATATCCTTCTTTTAAAATAACGTCCATGGTTTGCTGAATGGTCAAGTCTGCTTTAAGACCACTGATCTTGACGCGCGGAACCATTACTTGCCTGACAACGCGGTCATCAAAATCAAATACATTCTGAATCAATTCGCGCTCCGCTGGTTCGATTGCTCCACCTTCTTCACTCTCTGCTATGATCAATCGTAATTCTTCTTCCGAGTGAATTTCCTGTTCGCTGATTGGTCTTACCCCTAACATTTTAAGGATGATGTTGGCAAATCCATTAAGCAATACAATGAATGGTTTGAATATCAAATAAAATATCCGAAGTGGAATTGATACTCTCAACGTGGTCGATGTGGGATAACGAATGGCCATTGATTTGGGGGCCAGTTCTCCAAACACGATATGCAAAATGGTGAGGACGGTGAAAGCCAACGGCAAGGCGATATTATGCGCTAACGATGGACTAATTGGCAAATCGAGAAAACCCATGACATTCAGAATCATTCTTGACATGACATCTTCTCCTATCCAACCCAGCGCAAGGCTTGCCAGCGTGATTCCCAACTGGGTAGCTGCCAGGTAGCCGTCGAGGTTATTGATAACATTTTCGGCAGCACGTTTAGACAGGTTGCCTGCTTCCAACGCGATCTGAGAGGATCGGACCTTAACAATGGCAAACTCGGCCGCTACGAAAAAACCATTCAATAAGACCAGTAAAAAGGTTACAATAACATCAAATGCCATACGAATCCACTGCCATAAAGGTAGCAAGAAAGTAGAGGCCTAACGATTTATATGTTTACAAAGTCCCTAAGAGTCCCATAGTCAGCCTGTTACTTGGTTTTCAAGCATAAAAAAACCCCTCCTGGGAGGGGTTCATTTTTTGTCTGAAACTTTTAAAGCTTTTTCTCAAGCGCCGTTATATTATCCTGGGCCTCGGCTTTACCGAGCGATAAGGCTTTTTTGTAAAGCTCAACCGCTTCTCTTAGGGTTTCTTTCTTTTTGCGCGGAGCCAATTTTGTGCGGTTAGCAGCTTCTTCCACTGCTTGAGCGCGTGCATAGTATGCATCAGCCTCACTCATCTTGCCTTGAATCATCAATTCCTGGACACGGGCTTCGATGAGCGCAAGTTCCTGAGTTTTAGTTTCGATTTGTGATTGCTTGTCGGTAAGCTCAGCTTCCTGCATACCTACCGTGGTGATGAGGTTCTGATTTTCATTACGGTATTTTTCAACTTGTTCTTGCAACACGGCAATCTCTTTGGATTTTGATTCAAGGTCAGCTTTCAGATTTTTGATGGCTTTTGAATAGGCGTTTGAAGTTGATTTGGAAGTTTTTAGTGACTTTTCGAGCTCATCAATTTTCTTTTGCGTGTCTTTCACGTAACCGTTGATGTCTTTCATACGGTCCTTATAATCAGCAAAAGTTGTCCCTTCCACCATATTGACCCTCAGCAATTGACGGCTTGCATCAATTGAATCCATCATGATACCTACTTCCGTTAACGTTTCCGCCATCTTCTGGCTTGTTTCTAACTCCAAGGTGAGAGAATCTACTTTTGTTTGTAGTGTCTCTTTTTCTTTCGCACCACATCCAACAAGGAGGGCAGCGACAGGTATAACAAAAATAAGCTTTGTGGTCATAGGGGTTTGTTTAATTTATTGTGCAAAAATACGGTTTGATTTGTTTTTAATACGGTTACGGAGGCCAAATTTTTTTATTTATGACGATGATCAGCATTTTAATCCGCCCAATCCTCGCCGACTGGAAGATATTCTTTACACGAGGCGCAAGGGCGCCAAGGTCGAAAAATACATTAACCACGGAGATACGGAGGCACGGAGTTCGCAGCGGAATTTATCCATTAGCTGCGTACTTTGTGTCGAAATTTTAACGCCGAGGAATCGCTAAATTAAGGATTAACAATTGGGTTAACGCTCTTTGCAAACTACTCCGGCAAATCTAGTCGACACGACAACGCAAAGACGGCCAAGCCGTGCGTCGATATGTCCTTCTTAGGAAACGTCCGTGATTTTCTCCGTGACTCCGAGTCTCCGTGGTAAAAAAATGCGTTAAAATTTATTTACGTTGCGCTTCCTGAACAACATCCAACATTCTGGGGTTTTCTTTTTGGGTTTATCCAAAGGAAGTTAAATTTGCCCCTGTTTTGAAAGATCTCGTTAATCATTCATGCCCAAATTAATTACCACGCGAACTCGTATCGCTGACCTGGGCAAACCTCGGATCATTATAATAGGTGGAGGTTTCGGTGGTTTAGAAGTTGCCAAAGGACTTAATGGGTTCAAAGCCCAGGCGGTCCTCTTCGACAAGTTTAATCATCATTGTTTTCAACCCTTACTCTATCAGGTTGCCACCTCCGGACTGGAGACCAGTTCCATTGTTTTTCCATTTCGAAAACGGTTTGCACGCCAGGAAGATTTTTTCTTCAGGCTAGGCGAAGTCACGCAAATTAAACCTGAGGAAAATTATATCGAGACATCTATCGGTGGAGTCAAGTATGACTACCTTGTTATCGCCAATGGCGCTGCTTCCAATTTTTACGGAATGAAGGATGTCGAACAACATGCATTACCGATGAAGAGCATCATTGATGCCATTAAACTAAGAAATATAATCATACGGAATTTTGAAACGGCACTCTTGACCGATGATCAGGAATTGGTCAACAGTCTTATGGATGTCGTTATCGTTGGCGGAGGTCCGACCGGTGTTGAACTTGCAGGCGCGCTGTCAGAATTGAAAATTCACGTTTTCCCAAGGGACTATAAAGAACTTGAATTGGAGAATATGAACATCCATTTAGTCGAAGCTACGCCGCGGCTTCTAAATGGAATGTCTGATATTGCATCACAAAAAGCCCTGCAATACCTTCAAAGTATGGGTGTACAGGTTCACTTGAATAAAGCCGTGAAATCCTATGATGGCTATGAAGTCGTATTTAGTTCGGGTGAAAAGTTAGTGACGCGTAGTATGATCTGGGCCGCGGGTGTAAAAGGTCAGCCTATTGCTGGTGTTCGTGCATCGTCAATTGGAAGAGCAGGTAGAATTCAGGTAGATGAATTTAATCGCGTGCTCGGATATAAGAATATATTTGCCATCGGTGACGCTTGCATAATGGAGGACGCTGATCCTTTCTTTCCCAAGGGTCATCCGCAGGTGGCACCGCCGGCCATGCAGCAAGGCAGGTTGGTGGCTCAAAATATAAAAAGACTAATTCACAAGAAGGAAATGAAACCCTTCCGTTATAAAGACAAAGGCTCTATGGCAACCGTGGGAAGAAACCGCGCCGTTGTTGATTTAAACACTTTCAAGATTCAAGGCTTTATAGCTTGGTGTATCTGGATGTTTGTGCATTTGATTTCGCTCATAGGATTTAAAAATAAATTTTTTGTTTTACTTTCCTGGTTATGGAGTTACTTCTCCTACGATAAGAGCAATAGATTAATAATGGCCCGTCCAAAAGATGGTGTTCAATAAGCATGGCTACATCCA
>Ga0111538_10006744_pt1 | contig 15516 bp, 23 predicted proteins | sample SoiMethybrSBSTD1_FD_79669 | JGI IMG/M metagenome (GOLD analysis project Ga0111538, IMG submission 79669) | Bulk soil microbial communities from a Populus tree surrounding site in Tennessee, USA - Soil MetaG P. TD hybrid SBSTD1 (version 2)... | ecosystem: Environmental > Terrestrial > Soil >...
CTCGACGTACGCGACCTGGTGGATCCGCCAGGCGGTGACGCGGGCGATCGCCGACAAGGCGCGGACCATCCGGATCCCGGTGCACATGGTCGAGAAGCTGAACAAGGTCGTGCACATCGAGCGCCAGCTCGTCCAGCGACTCGGCCGAGAGCCAAGGCCCGACGAGATCGCCGAGGAGCTCGAGATGACGACCGCCAAGGTGCGCGAGATCCTGCGCATGGCGCAGCACCCGGTCTCGCTCGAGAAGCCGATCGGCGAGGAGGAGGACTCGGAGCTCGGCGACTTCGTCGAGGACGACCAGATCGAGTCCCCCGACGAGCACGCATCCCTGTCCCTCCGGCGCGAGGACATCGAGCACGCGTTGTCGTCACTGCCGGAACGCGAGCGCAAGGTGATCGAGCTTCGCTTCGGGCTGACCGGCGGGCAACCCTGCACGCTGGAGGAGGTCGGCAAGGCGTTCGGCGTGACGCGCGAGCGGATCCGCCAGATCGAGAACAACACGCTCAAGAAGCTCGAGTCGCTGCCTGAGGCGCAGGGCCTAAAAGACTGCGTATAACACGGGGGAAACCATGTTTCCCCCGTGAGCCCCCTTCTTTTTCGGGGCTCTTTTGCGTCTCCTGCCGAGGCTCCGCCGGAGTTAATCCGGCTCCGCCAGCCCGCGCTCGCGCGTCGCGCGCTAGCCGACTGCGACGACGACGCTTCCGAGGGTCACGCCTGTTTTTCGCACCGTCACCTTCCACCTGCCGGGCTGGGTGAACAGCATGTAGCCGTGGAAGCCCGCTTTGCGGTCGGCACGGAGGATCTGCACGAGCGCGCCTGTTTGCTCGAGCTGCTTGGTCGTCGCCGGCAGGTGGCTGAACGGAAGCCGCTCACGGTCGTACCAGAAGCGCAGACGTTTGCCTGTCGAGCAGTTCCACCCCTGCAGGATCAGACGCGTTAGCAGCGGACGGTGAGGCGTCAGCTGGAGAACGACCTTCGTCGGGTACCCGGGCGTGAAGATGCTGTGCGCCCGGCCCGTCGTGTTGGCCGGGTAGTTGTAGAAACCGAAGATGAGCGGGCCGACCCGCGGAAAGCCGTTAGGGCCGAGCCGTGAGGGCGCGCCGCAGGAAATGCCGCCGCGGGCTTGTAGGCGGGCGGCAGCGAAAGAGGCGAGCAGCGCGAGCGCGCCGACCGTGGCGAGAAGACGCTTCACGTCGTCCAGCGTAGGCCGTTACGGCTGCGGCGTGAAGACCGGAGTTTCAGCTTTGACCGAGATCGTGCGGCCGTCGTTGAGGTAGCCCGGGCGCTTCGTCTGATAGTGGAGCGTCCAGGGGCCGCGGCCATTGACGGGGACGGTCAGGGTCGTCGCGTGCCGCGGGAGCACCACGACCCGCCGGTGGATGCCCGGCGCGCGGAGCTCGAGAACGGTCCGCAGCGTGCCGCTCGGGAGCCCAAGGCGCCAGCGCAGCGTGCCGTTCATATGCGACGCGTGCGGCGGCCAGAGCTCGACCGTGCCGGCTTGCGCGAGCCAGCGATCGTGATAGAGGCCTCCGACAAAGAGCGCGAGCCGCGGCGTTCCGACGGGACGCCAGAGGTCGTACCCTCGCTCGCGCGCGACGAGCTTTGCGCCGCGCAGGCGCATGCGCACCGCGTAGTTCGAGATCAGCAGCGGCGCGCGGACCGTCTTCCCGGCGGTGACGAAGCGGCCGTCGCGGGCCGCGTTGACGCGCCGGTTGCCGAAGGCGTCGATCTGCGAGGCCTGGCCGTAGTAGAGAACGTCGTCGACGGAACGGTTCCAGAAGAGCTGCTCCAGGGAGCGCGCGTGCAGCGTGGCCGGGGTGTGCATCAGCAGGATGTGGCGCAGGCCGGTCTGATCGATCCAGCCCGCGTTCGCCGGCAGGAAGTCGTGCCGGATCTCGTTGGCGGTGTTGCGGTCGAAGGAGATCGAGCCCGCGGACGCCGCGCCGGCCAGCACCAGCGAGCCAAGTAGCGCGAGGGCGGCGAGCTGGGCCCGCCACGCGATCGCGACGGCGAGCGCGGAGAGCAGCGCCGCAACGAGCGCGATCACGAGCGAGCCGTTCGCGACACCGAGCGAGTGCTCGAGCCGGAAGACGCCGAGCAGGAACGGCGAGTCCTGCTTGTTGTTCGCGACGCTGTACGGAGCGAGCGGGACACGGGCCGAGATCGCCAGCAGGACGACGGCGAGCAGGCACGTTGGGAGGCGCGCCGGCCGGCCGCGGCGGAGGTAGAGGCCGAACCACGGCAGCACGAGCGGCAGCAAGCCCATGAAGTAGCGCTCCTGGAAGCGCGGCGAGCCGTTCGAGGCGTAGAGCGAGGTCTCTGCGAAGAGAATCAGCAGCAGCCCGGCCGTGACGCCGCCGAACGCCGCTTCCTCGCGCGTACGCGGGCGCGCGAGGGCATACCCGAAGCCGATCACGGCACCCGGGATGAGCACCCAGCCGGCGCAGTAGACGAGCAGCATCGAGTCGGTCGCGACCCAGTGCGCGATCGCGCCGGCGTCGACGTGCAGCTTGACGACCGTGTTGTAGTAACCGAGCGCCCGGCTTGGGCCGACCACGATCAGCGCCGCGAGCGGTGCGAGAAAGACCGCCCACGTGAAGCGGAAGGCGCGCAGCGTCCTCCGCACCGACCCTCGCTCGACGGCGATTGCCCCGGCCACGAACACGACCGGCAGCAGCGCGTACTGGATTCGCGTCAGCGCCGTCAGGCCGGTCAGGACGAGGAAGCAGAGCTGCCCGCCGCGGGTCGGCCGCGCGAGCACGCACACACCGACGTACAGCGTCGTCAGCAGCAGCGGGTAGGCAAGCGGGTCCGCCAGGACGAACGATGCGAAGAAGAGGTTCGGCGACGCGACCGTGAGCGCAGCGCCGACGAGCGCGAGCCCGGCCCCGAGGTCGAGCTTCCGCGCCAGCAGATAGACGGGAATGGCGGCGAGCGACATCGCGAGCGCGTTCTCCGCCTGCGTCAACCGGTAGGCGAGCTCCGGATCATGGAAGAGCCAGAACGGCGCGGCCGCGACCGGCTCGAGCACCGCTGGGAAGTGGGCGGACGTGCCGCGGATGAGCGGCCGGCCGTGCTCTGCGATCGAGCGGGCGATCGTCGCGTAGATGTACTCGTCCGGAAAGTAGAGCGGGGTCGCGTGGGCGAAGGCGACGAGGAGCCGGATCAGGAAGCTGGCGGCGACGATGCAGGCGAGCACGAGCCTCGCCGGTACCGCGGAGATCCGCGCGAGCCCGAGCGGCAGCCGCAGCTCCTCGCCGCGCGGCGCAGTGAGATCGATCGCCACGTGCCCGTAATCGGCACGTTACGAAGATCCCTTGAACGGGTGACTACGCGGCCTCTTCGCCCGCGCCGGCGGCGCGCTCTGCAGGCACGAAGAGACGGCAATGCGGGCACTTGAACCCCTCGTGCCGCGAGCCTTCGGCGAGCAGCTCGCCGTCGAAGGGCTTCTTGCAGTGTGGGCAGACAACCACTTGAGGATTCATATTCCTACAACTCGAAAACCGCATTTCTGGTTTCGATCTGCTTTGCAGTCGCGGCGATGAGCGTGAGCGGATTGACGATTTGCCTCTTCGTCCCCGGCGCCGGTTAGGTCGCCTGCGAAGCTTCCGTCCGCCTGGCCCGCACGGCCTGCCGCGCGGTGCGAGTATGGACCGAGCGACGCGAGGAGGGCGCCGATGGTGAAGATCACCGACAAGACCGACTACAGCCGCTTCGTGCGCCCGACCGACGAGGACGAGGGCATGTGGCTCGACCACGTGGAGGTCCACATCGTCACGCATCCCGTTGGGCAGGTGAAGGAGATGCACACGCATGACCCGCCCCAAGATCATGTCATCGTCATGCGCTCAGGCCGAATGCGCTGGACGGTCGACGATCAAAGCCTGGAGGCGGGACCGGGCGACGTGATCGTGACTCCGGCCGGGACTCCGCATGGTTACGAGGTCCTGGGCGACGAGCCCGCGCGCGTCGTCTGCGTCGACTCACCGACGAGGCCGAAACCCGACGCTTGATGTCCCAGACGCTCAGGCGTCGAAGCTGAACGGCGGGTAGCGGTCCGTGACGAGCAGGAACGCGTAGGCCGATACGCGGTTTGTCCAGCGGCCGACTCCCACGAGGAAATCGAAGATCCCGCGCGGGTAGCGCCCCGTGAAGAGGATCGCGAACCAGGCGAAGATGATGGTGACGAACGCCGCCAGCCAGAGGAACGCGAGCACGATGTAGTGGGGAATCGCGAGCAGCCACTTCACGAGTGGCAGCCAGCGGTTCAGATCCGTCTTTGCGTCCGGATACGGAAACTCGAGACTGACGGACTGGTGCTCGTCCGTCGAGGGGTAGGTGTCGTCCATCAGGGCGAGATACACGCCGATGCGGTTGAAGAACCTGGCCACCTCGAGGTTCCAGTCGAACCACCAGCGTGGGTACTTCTGCCGGAACAGGATCATCAGCAGCGGTGCGATGAAGAGCAGGGTGCCGCCCCCGCCCGCGGTCTGCCAGCCCTGCTGGCTGTTCGCGTACGAGACGCCTTCGTGCCCGAGGGTCGCCGCGACGATCAGGATCGGGATCGCGACGAAGATCCTGAAGAAGGTCGTCAGCCGATTGAGGCTTCGGTCCGGATACTCGACCGAGAACTGGACCGGGTACGCGTCCTCGCGTGCCGTGTAGTCGTTCGGCTCCATGGTGGCAAGGGTTTTCGGCCCGACCCGGCGATCTCCTCGTAAGCTCTGCACGTGGACGGGTTCTTCGGCGGGCTCCTGAGGGCGCTCGGAATCGGCGCCCTGGTCGCAGGTGGGCTGGCGGTCGCGATCGTGGCACTTGCGGCCATCGTCCTGCTCGGACCGCTCATCTTCTGGCTTGCCTGGAACGTGCTCGACTTCGCGCATGCGGTCGGACTGCCCGAGCTCGCCTTCTGGGGAATCGTGCTGGCGACGTTGTTTCTCGTGCTCGGCTGGTTCGGGAAGGTCGTGATCACGGGAGTCGTCTTCCTGATCGACCCGGACTGGTTCGCGAGCGGCAGCGCACGCGTGGACTGGCCGGAGCCGACCTTCCGCAACTTCGTCGCGGTCGCCCTGCTCGCACTACTGGCGTCGCGGCCGCATGCCCACGCGTATCGTGAGACCCGGCGTTACCCGGCTCGCTCGTAGACCAGAATCAGGACCCCGTCGCCGACCGCCCGCGAATCGCGCAGGCTCAGTCCTATGGCCTCGTTCCTTTCGCCGAAGAGCCGCTCGCCGGTCCCAAGAACGATAGGGAAGACCATCAGCCGTAGCTCGTCGACCAGGTCGCGGTCGAGCAGCGTCTGGACGAGCCGCCTGCTTCCGGCGACGAGAATGGTCCCGTTGAGATCGTCCTTGAGCCTCGCGACGGCGTCGATGTCGCGGAGGACGGTCGTGTTCTCCCACTCCGGCTCCCCGAGCGTCGACGAGACGACGTACTTGGGCATCGTGTTCATCTTCTCGGCGAAGCCGACCTCGTCCGTTCTGGACGGCCAAGCGGCGGCGAAGCCCTCGTAGGTGACGCGGCCGAGCAGCTGAGCTTCGGCCTCGTGCAGCTCGTCCAGCTTGAACTTGTCGCCCTCTTCGCCGCGGCTGATCGTGAGTGCCCAGCCTCCGTGCTGGAAATCCTCGGACCCGCCCGGATCCTCCATGACGCCGTCGAGTGAGACGAACTCCGTTACGACGATCCTGCCCACTGGGGCGTAATCCTACGGCCGGACCACGTCACATTCGCTCGCGCTTCGCGAGCCGCGTCGAAGCTTTAGGGTTGCCGCAATCGACTGAGGGAGGACGGGATGGCACTCGCGCGTGTTGTTTCCTTCGAGGGCGTCAGCAAGGACCGAATGGATGAGATGAATCGCGAGATCGAGCAGGGAGAGCGGCCGGCCGACATCCCGGCGTCCGAGATCGTCGTTCTCCACGATCCCGACGCCGACAAGTCGCTCGTCGTCCTGTTCTTCGAGAACGAGGACGACTACCGGCGCGGCGACGAGACGCTCAGCGCGATGCCGGCCAGCGACACCCCGGGCCAGCGGACTTCGGTCACGAAGTACAACGTCGCTATGCGGATGAGCGACTAGCGGGTCGGCAGGCGCTAGGAACGAACAGACTGGGAGCGGCCCACCGGGGGATCAGCTCGCTCGACCGATGAGTCTCGCCTGCGCTCGCCGTCTAACCGGAGAGACCACCGTCCGACGAGAGGAGCGAAAGGTGCAGCAGATCACTCCATTCCTGTGGTTCGACAAGGAGGCGGAGGAGGCGGCGAACTTCTACGTCTCGGTGTTTCCGAACTCGAAGCTCGGCAGCATCTCCCGCTACGGAGAGGCCGGGCCTCGCGAGGCGGGCACGGTCATGACGGTCGACTTCGAGGTGAACGGCCAGCGGTTCGTCGCGCTCAACGGCGGGCCGGAGTTCAAGTTCACCGAGGCCGTCTCGTTCGTGGTCAGCTGCGAGACACAGGACGAGGTCGACGACTACTGGGCAAAGCTCTCCGAGGGTGGCGAGGAAGGCCCGTGCGGCTGGCTCAAGGACAAGTACGGGCTGTCCTGGCAGGTCGTGCCGACCGCCCTGATGGAGCTCCTGAACGATCCTGATCGCGCGAAGGCGCAGCGCGTGATAGGCGCGATGCTGGAGATGGGCAAGATCGAGATCGAGCCGCTGCGGCGGGCCTACGAAGGCAAGGCGGCGGCCACTACTTGAAGATGTTGACCGCCCGGGCCGCGACGAGGAGGATCGTCACCGCCGAGATCGTCGACTCCGAAAGCATCAGCAGCTTCGCCCACCGCGTGAGCGGCAGCGTGTCGGTGGGGCTGAACGCGATCGAGTTCGTGAACGAGACGTACATGTAGTCCGTCAGTTCGGGCGTCCAGTGCGGCGGCGCAACGTCCCGGCTCTGCATCTGCGGAAACAGGAAGTCCGGCAATGGCGGGTCGGCGCCGACTCTGGTGACCGGCCCGCCGCGGTCGAAGTCCCAGAACCAGAGCCCGTAGGTGATGACGTTCGTCGCCCAGACGGTAACGGCCTTCAGCAGGAGCTGCGCTCCGCTTTTCTCCTGACCTTCGACGAGCGAGGCGATGACACCGACGACGAGCAAGGCGTTCGCAAGGCTCACGACGGCGAGAAGCACGATTCCGACCTTGCGGCGGATCCCCATCTGGACGAGCCGTTTGTGGGGTCGGCTCCACGACAGCAAGATCAGGAGGATCGTCTCCGGTACGACCGGGATCAGCCAGAACCACCAGGAGAAGTGCCAGGTCTTCCAGTCCTGCGTGAGGCTGACGATCGCGAGCAGGAGCTGGAGGCCGATGACGATCGCGACTGCGGGAGACGCCTCCCACCGGGATTCGCGCTCTTCCTCCCGTAGCTCGTCGGAGGACATCGTGCGGATTTTGCGCCCGGCGACGCCCGTGCGCTAACCCGGTGAGCAGGAGTCGTCGGCCCCGGCCACGCCCGGCAGCTTGCCGAGGATCTCGGTGACGGACGCGATCTCGCCGTCCGCGAAGTGCTCTCCGAAGAGCGCCCGGATCGAGGCGTCGTGTTCCTCGGCGGCTGCATGGAGCTTCTCGCGACCGGCGTCCGTCAGCTGCGCATAGGTGATGCGAAGGTCGGTCGAGCACGCCGCGCGCTCCACGAAGCCGGCCTCCTCGAGCCCCTGGAGCAGGCGTGTGATCCCCGATGGGGTGAGCATGAGGCTGCGCGCGAGATCGACGCGCTTCATGCGCCCGCCCTCGGCCTGCGAGAGCACGAGCAGCGCCTCGTAGTCCTTGAGCGTGAGGCCGTGGCGCTCCTGGAGGACCGCGCCGAGCACCCGTGTCGTCGTCGCGTAGGCGCGCAGGAGCCTCGTCCAGGCGCGGACGGCGGGGTCAATCTGTTGCTCAGTCAAAATTTGCGTCATCAAGGAATATTCTGTAGGGTGTTTGCGTACTCAATAGTACACCACGCAATGAAAGGAGCCAAATCTCCCATGAGCACTCAGATCCTGACCATCGCTCCGGCCGGCACGTGGAGTCTCGACCCCGTTCACTCGAGCGTCGGCTTCGAGGTTCCGTACCTGGCCGGCACCTTCAAGGGTGAGTTCCACGAGATCGGCGCCGGGCTGACCGTCGAGGACGAGCGCGCCTCGCTCGAGGGGTCGGCCAAGGTCGCCAGCGTCGACGTCAAGGACGAGAACCTGGCGGCGCATCTGCAGTCGCCGGACTTCTTCGACGCCGAGCGGTACCCCGAGCTGCGCTTCAGCGCGGACGAGATCGCCCTCGACGGCGACCGCAACGTGTCCGTCGACGGCGAGCTGACGATCAAGGGCGTCACGAAGCCCGTCACCGTGACCGGCACTGTGACCGCCCCGATTGCGGATGCCTGGGGGAACGATCGCATCGGCCTGAACCTGACCGCGACCGTCGACCGCACCGACTTCGGCGTCAGCTGGAACAACCCGCTTCCGAGCGGCGAGCCGTCGCTCGCCAACGACGTCACCATCCTCGCCGACCTCCAGTTCGTGAAGGCAGGGTAGTGACGCGCGTCCTGGGAATCTCCGGCAGCCTCCGCCGCGACTCGCACAACACGAGTCTGCTGCGCGCCGCGGCAGAGGCCGCCGGCCCGGACGTCGAGCTCGAGCTCTACGACGGGCTCAAGCAGGTGCCTCCATACGACGAGGACGACGACGTTCACCCGCGTCCCCCCGCGGTCGCGCGCCTGAACGCTGCGATCGAGGAGGCCGACGCAGTCGTCTTCTCGACACCGGAGTACAACTCGTCTATCCCCGGGCAGCTGAAGAACGCGATCGACTGGATCTCGCGCCCGCTCGCGACGAACGCGCTCCGGAACAAGCCCGTCGCGGTCGTCGGCGCCAGCACCGGCGGCTTCGGCGCCGTCTGGGCGCAGGCCGAGTTGCGGAAGGTGCTCGCCGTGCTGGGCGCGCGGGTTCTCGACGTCGAGCTTCCGGTCCCGCACGCCCACACGCGTTTCGACGAAGGCGACCTCACGGACGAAGAGATTCGCGCCGCCCTGACCGAGGTTCTGGAAACGCTCGCGGACGAGGTCCGGGAACGCGAGGAAGCGAAGGCCGTCGCCTGATGCGGGTCGACGCGTCGGCAACGGCGATCACGTGGCTTGCTTTCGAGGCGCTCGACCGGCTGAAGGCCGTTCCGATAGAGCTCGCCGTCGCGCACTACGACGAGCCGCCGCCGGAGGTCGTCCCGGATCTGGACGAGCTCCGGCGGCGGGACGCGTTCCGCGAGGCGAATGAGCTGACGGCCTGGATCGACGTCGACGACGGCGAGATCGTCGACTACGGGCAGAGCGGTCGGAGCCTCGCGGGCGAGGGCCCGGAGCTCGAGACCCGGCAGATCTCCTTCGCCGCCGTCGAGTTTCCGGTGATTCAGCCAGAGCCCGAGCTCGGAAAGGGCTGGGCTCGATTCACGCAAACGGTCGGCGGGCGGATCGGCCTTCCGGCCCCGCGGCCGGTCGTCGGCCGGCCCTACTTCCACATCGGCGCCGTCTCTGCCTGGACGACGCTGGAGCTGCTGATCCGCGCAGACGGCACGAGTGAGACCAGGCTCGTCTCCGCGAGCCCGTTTCCCCAGCACTCGCTCTACGGCGCCGACCGCCGCTTGCGTGGTGTCTTCGGGGCGCTCGAGCTCGAGTTCGAAGAAGGCACGCCTTGGGGCGACTTCGAGACGCCGGCTTTTGCGGCCGCCGTGGAGTCGGAGCTCGAGCGCAAGCTGGCCGCGTCGATCTTGCGCGAGGGCGCGAAGCTGGTTCGACGCCGTGTTCCGCGCGGAGAGGCGCTCGTCGAGCAGGGGCAGCCGGGCGACGAGCTCTTCGTCCTGCTCGACGGCGTCCTCGACGTCGAGATCGACGGCGAGATCGTTGCGCAGGTCGGCTCGGGAGCGATTCTGGGCGAGAGGGCAGTGCTCGGAGAAGGGCTCCGAACCGCGACCCTGCGGGCGGTCCGCTCGTCGCGGGTCGCGGTGATCCGCGCCGACGAGATCGGCAGGCCGCAGCTGGCCGAGATCTCGGCGTCGCGAGTGCGCTAGCTTTCCGCGCCGCATGGCGATCCCGCGCACGATCAGGCTCGGCGACGTCGAGGTGCCGCGGATCGGGCTCGGGACGAACCGGCTCGCTCACACCGGTGAGAACGACGCGTTCATCCGCGACGCCGTCGGGGCGGGCCTGCGCCACATCGACACGGCGCACACCTACGTCGGTGGCCAGAGCGAGGCGACGATCGGCGAGGCGCTCGCACCGCCGCGCAACGGCGTGGTCGTCGCGACGAAGGGCGGTTGGGACTCCGGCCGGCCGGAGGGGATCCGCGAGCAGATCGAGGAGAGCCTGCGCCGGCTTGGGACCGACGCGATCGACCTCTACTACTTGCACCGGCCCGACCCGGAGACGCCGCTCGAGGAGAGCCTCGGGCCGATCAAGGAAGCCCGAGACGCCGGCAAGATCCGCCACGTCGGACTGTCGTCGGTGAGCGTCGAGCAGATTGAGCGCGGCCGTCAGATCGTGCCGGTGGTCGCCGTTCAGAACCACTACAACCTCTCCGAGCGCAAATGGGAGGACGTCGTCGACCACTGCGAGCGCGAAGGAATCGTCTTCGTGCCGTTCTTTCCGCTTCGCGGCGAGGGCAGCTTCGAGCTCGACGAGATCGCCGAGCGGCACGGCTGGTCGCCGCCGCAGATCACGCTGGCCTGGCTGCTGCGGCGCTCGCCGGCGATGCTGCCGATCCCCGGCACGCTCTCGCTTGACCATCTGCGCGAGAACCTCGACGCCCTGGAGATCGAGCTGAGCGACGCCGAGTTCGAGGCGCTGCGTTAGCTTGCCGCCGCGGGCAGCGCGAGGCGAGCATCGTCCGAAGCGGCCGCGGCGGTCGCGACGTCGCGCGGGTACGTCCGCAGGCCCCTAAAGAGGAAGTAGGCGCTCGCCGCGAGCGGCAGGAGCATGACCGCGAACGTCCATTTCAGCCCGCTGTGGCCGCCACCGAAGACGTAGTCCGAGACGGCGCCGAACAGGAGTGGCGCCAACGCCTGCGCCGTCGTCCGGAGGAAGGTGCGCACGCCCTCGGCACGGCCCCAGAGCAGCGGCACCATGATGTCGAGCCGGGCCGCGTCGAGCGGCGGGTTCTGCGCCGAGATCGCGAGCGCCGCGAAGATCAAGTAGGGCACGGCCGACAGCGCGCTGTGCGTGAAGATCGCCGGGATGAAGAGAACGACGGCGCCCGCAGCGGCGATCGCGCTGACGATGATGCGACCGTTCAGGTAGCCGCGACGTAGCAGCGCGTCCCCAATCGCGCCGCCGGCGAGCACGCCCGCGATCGCGCCGGCTCCGACGACGAGCAACAGCAGGTTGGCGAGCGCCTGGTTGATGCCGTACTGGTGCGTCGTGAACTCGACGCCGAACGTTTGAACGCCGGCGAGAAAGTAGTAGCCGAGTGCGCTCGCGAGGATAAGGACGACGTTGGTCCGGACGCGCAGGATGTAGCGCGTTGCCTCGAAGAAGCCCATCCGCCTGGGGTCGGACGTCAGCACGAGCTCCTGCTCGGGCTCGATCCGCCGCTCGCGGGCCAGCTGCTGTGCCGCTGTGCCGTCGTGCGTCTCGTCCGCGGTCGGCTCGGCGCCGTGGGGCGTGAGCGCATCGCGACCGCCGCGCGCCGGCTCCGGCAGCCGGATGACGAGCCAGGCGAGCACAAATGCAGGCAGGGCCAGGATCACGAGCGCCGCCCGCCACGACAACGCGGCGATGTCGCCGGTGACCGCGAACCCGACTCCGGCGCCGAGCAGCTCGCCGGCCAGGATGAAGCCGTAGATGCGGCCGCGCTCGAAGGCTGGGAAGTAGTCGCCGACGAGCGAGGCGACGAACGGCCCGGCGGCCGCGGTCACGGCCCCGAGCGCGAGCCGTGCCAGCAGGAGCTGCCCGAAGTCCGGCACCGTCGCGCTCCAGATCATCGCGATGCCCCAGAGGACGATCGCCAGGCCGAGGAACCAGGTTCGACGCACGCGGTCTGCGAGCACCCCGAACGGCAGGCTGGCCGCGGCGGCGACGAGCGAAGTGACCGAGACGAGCAGGCCGATGTCCGTGTTGTTGATGTGCAGGGCGTGCCTGAGCTCGGTGGCCGACGCCCCGACGGTGGAGGCATCGGCGCTGCTCAGGGCCAGAACCGAGGCGAGCAGGACGATGATTCGAGTCCGCTCCGCTCCGCCGAGTGTCCGCTCGAGCGCGCGCGAGCCGCGGCCCGCGATCCGGCCGACCGCAGCGCCGGCGCTGGCCGCCGCCCGCCTCGTCGCGCTGCCGCCGGTCTCCATGCCGGCCCAAACGTACCCAGGTCCAACGACTAGGGACTGTCCCCGCACGGGGTCTGTCCCAACAACCGTTTAATGGGACAGTTCCCGTTGGGGACAGTCCCTTCCCGTCGCCTGACGGCGACGCACTTTTTGGTCAGCTGCCGTCCATGCCCCGCCTGACCGCGACGGATGCGATCCGGTCGTAGCGGACGTACTTGTCGCCCTCGACCTTGACCCAGGCCAACTGGTAGTCGTGCGTCCGCTTCAGGAAGTGCACGAGCTCGTCCTGGACTGAGTCTCCGTCGTTGACGCGGATGTACTCGCGCTGCTCCTGGTCGATGATCTCGAGCTCGAGCGCGTCGTACGCCATCGCGCAACACTAACCGGCGTGGCTCTCACGATCGCCCTCATCCTCGCGATCCTGTTCGTTCCCTGGCCCTGGAACGCGCTCGTGATCCTGGGCGGCCTCGCCATCGAGACCGGCGAGCTCGTCTGGGGGCTGAGGCTCGCGCGACGCTGGAAGCCCAAGACCGGGGCGGAGGCGATGATAGGGCGAGAGGCGGAGGTCGTCTCGCCGTGCCGTCCGCTCGGAGACGTCAGGGTGCACGGCGAGCTCTGGCGGGCGCGCTGCGAGGACGGGGCGGAAATCGGCGATCGCGTTTGCATTGAAGGCATCGAGGGGCTTACGCTCCTCGTGACGCGTGCCTCTGCGTCGGACTAGGCCTCGAGCGCAAACGACCGGGAGGGCTTGCCATGCGGACCAGGAAGCGGGAGTCATGATCGGGGCCACGCAGCGACGGATGATCGGCGAAGCCTTGCCGCCGTGGTGGTTGTTCCTAATCACCGGGGTCGGGTGGGAGCTCGTCGCACTGATCCTGCTTCGCTTCGACTACAAGTCGGTGAACGCCATCGCTCTGCTGTTCGGCTTCGTCGCACTCGGGGCCGGCGTGCTCGAGATCGGGATGAGCTTCCTCTCTCACGGCTGGTGGAAGGTGCTCAACATCCTCCTGGCGATCGTGTTCATCGCCGCAGGGATCATGTCGTTCATTCATCCGGGCGACACGTTCCTGGCGCTGGCGGCAGTCTTCAGCTTCTTCTTGGTGTTTGCAGGGACCTTCGACATCATCTCGTCGATCGCCGCACGCCACGAGATCGAGGTCTGGTGGGTGCAGCTGATCGGCGGGATCATCGAGGTAGCCCTCGGCTTCTGGGCGGCCGGCTACTACGGCCGCAGCGCGACCCTCCTGGTCGCCTGGGTGGCGGCATTCGCATTAATTCGTGGGGTCAGGGACTTCGTCTTCGCATTCCGGGTCCGCGAGCTCCAGCACCCCCCGGAGCACGCGCCGGCGATGTGAGCCAGGGCTAGCTTTTCGGGGGCAGCGACCGGGCGTAGGTCGTTCCGAGCGCGACCCATCGGGCCAGCTCGGGCTGCCGGCGCACGTCGTCGCTGTCGACCCGCAGCCAACCGGCCATCTCCCGGCCTCGCATCTCCATCGGACGGGCGGACGTCGTCGCCACCAGCTCGTCCGACTGATCGGGATCGACGCGCACGAGCAGGCCGCCCTGCCCGCTCGCTGCGATCGCCATGTTGCCGCCGATCAGGAAGGCGAGGCCGCCGAACATCTTCTTCTCGGTGAGCGCGGGCTGATCGCCCACGAGCTCTCGAATTCGCGTCGCCAGCTCTTCGTCGTAGGCCACTAAGCAGTCGCCGCCGCGCGTCGCCTGCCGTGACTCTGCCGATAGAAGACGTTGTCGACGACGAGGTTGACGGCCCACACGATGATCGTCGCCCAGATGTAGGTTCCGAATCCGTTGATGTCGAAGCCGCTGACAAGCAGATCCGTGAGCCAGAGCATCAGCATCGAGACGAAGAACCAGGCGATTCCGAGTGTCAGAACGGCGAAGGGCAGCGTTACGAGCTTGAGGATCGGCTTCAGGAGCGTGTTCAACACTCCGAACACGAGCGCCGCCACGAAGAGTGTCCCGAAGGAGCCGTTCACGTCCATCCCGTCGAGCAGCAGCGCCGCGACGCCGAGCGCGATGGCATTCGCGATCCAGGAGACGAATAGCCAGCGGAGCATCGTCCAGATCGTCGCGCGAGCGGGTGGGCTGCGCGTCATGCCGTTTGGATGACGCCGCGCTAGCCTCCCGCCCGTGTCTGCGCCCGACCGTGTTCGCGCAGGAGCAATGAGCGTGCGGGAGCTCAGGCTCGTGCTGACCGTCGACGACCTCGATGCCGCGGTGGCCTTCTACCGAGACGCCCTGGGGCTCGAGCAGCTCGGTTTCTTCGAGAACGACGGTGGTCGTGGGTTCCTGCTCGGCGCGGACCGCGGAACGCTCGAGCTCTTCGACGAGGCGCAGGCCGCGGCGGTTGATGCGATCGAGGTCGGCCGGCGCGTGGCCGGTCCGGTGCGGATCGCCTTCGAAGTCGAGAATTCCGATGTGGCCGCCGAGCGGCTCGTCGCTGAGGGCGGATCGCAACTGGCTCCGCCGGTCGAGACCCCGTGGGGCGATCGCAACGTGCGCCTAGCAGCGCCCGACGGGATGCAACTCACCCTCTTCAGCGTCCCGCCGGCGTAGATCCACGTTCAGTGGCCAGACTGATCTACAACGCCATCGCCTCGCTCGACGGGTTCATCGAGGACGCCGACGGCAAGTTCGGCTGGGCAGCGCCGGACGACGAGGTTCACGCGTTCGTGAACGAGCTCGCGCGGCCGGTCGGCACGTACCTGCTCGGGCGGCGAATGTACGAGACGCTGGCTTTCTGGGAGGACCCGGCGAACCTGGCCGATCTGCCGGCAGCCGAGCAGGAGTTCGCCGAGATTTGGAGCGGCGCTGACAAGGTCGTCTACTCGAGGACTCTGGAGGCGCCGTCCACCGCCCGGACCCGGATCGAGCGTGACTTCGACGTCGCGGTGGTCCGCCAGCTTAAGTCGACGGCGAGCAGTGATCTGAGCGTCGGCGGCGCGGAGCTCGCCGGCCGGGCGATCGTGGCCGGGCTGGTCGACGAGCTCCAGCTCCTACTCGTCCCTGTCCTCGTCGGGGGCGGCAAGCGCGCGCTTCCGGAAGGCAGCAGCCGCTCCGACCTCGAGCTTCTGGACGAGCGCCGTTTCCGCGCCGGAACGGTCTACCTTCGCTATCGATTGCGGTCTTGATCGACTGAGCTCCACGTAGGGAAGCCCCGGGTCCGGGACGGCGTCGGGATGGAACAGATGCGCGAGCTGGCGTATGCCGCTTGCGAC
>Ga0111538_10006747_pt1 | contig 15512 bp, 16 predicted proteins | sample SoiMethybrSBSTD1_FD_79669 | JGI IMG/M metagenome (GOLD analysis project Ga0111538, IMG submission 79669) | Bulk soil microbial communities from a Populus tree surrounding site in Tennessee, USA - Soil MetaG P. TD hybrid SBSTD1 (version 2)... | ecosystem: Environmental > Terrestrial > Soil >...
GCGGTGATTCAAGACGCGACCACCCAGGAAGTGCTGATGGTGGGCTTCATGAACCAGGAAGCGCTGGACATCACCCGGCGGACCGGATTTGCCACGTTCTTCAGTCGCACGCGCAATAAGCTGTGGACGAAGGGAGAAACTTCCGGAAACCGTCTCGAAGTCCTCGAGCTGCTCACCGATTGCGATGACGACACAGTGCTCCTGAAGGTCAAGCGATTGGGCGACGGCAACGTGTGCCACACCGGCGAGCGCACGTGTTTTTATCGCGCGTTGGACTAGACCAGCGTGCCTGATTCTCCCTGCGCCCTCTGTGGTAGAGGCTTTTGTACAGCATGAAACTCAAGCTCGGTATTCCGAAAGGCTCCCTGCAGGACGCGACAATTCACTTGTTCGCGCGGGCGGGGTTCAACATCTACGTCAGCTCACGATCGTACTTCCCCGCCATCGACGATCCTGAAGTGGAATGCATGCTGATTCGCGCACAGGAGATGGCGCGCTACGTCTCTGACGGCGTGCTTGACGCCGGCCTCACCGGGCAGGACTGGATCGCCGAGCACGAGCTCGGCGAGGGCACGACCGGTGTGCTCGAGTCGATCGCCGACTTGATCTACGCCAAGCAGAGTTTTGGCAAGGTCCGCTGGGTTCTGGCGGCGCCGGAGGATTCCGCCATCAAGTCGGCGAAGGATCTGGCGGGAAAGACTGTGGCCACCGAGCTCGTTCGGGTGACCCGCGCGTTCTTCGCCGGTCACGGCGTGAAAGTGAACGTCGAGTTTTCCTGGGGCGCAACCGAAGTCAAGCCTCCCGTCCTCGCCGATGCGATTGTCGAGGCCACCGAAACCGGATCGACGCTGCGCGCGAACCGGCTGGCCATTCTCGACACCATCATGGAATCCAATACCCAGCTCATTGCCAACAAGACCGCGCTCTCAGACAGCTGGAAGCGCACGAAGCTCGAGAACATGGCGCTTCTCCTCAAGGCGGCGATCGAGGCTCAAGGTCGCGTGGGGCTGATGCTCAACGTGCGCCGCGCGGATCTGGCGACCATCCTGACGCTTCTGCCGGCGTTGCAGCGTCCCACGATTTCCGCACTGAGCGACGACGAGTGGGTGGCGGTCAACACCATTATCGAAGAGCGCACGGTTCGTGACCTGATTCCCAAACTGAAGGCCTCGCGCGCTCACGGCATCGTGGAGTACCCGCTGAACAAGATCGTGCTTTGAGAGGGCGGGTGGGCCCGGCAAGGCAGGCAGGGCGGGCAAGTCAGGGCTGGCAGGACGATGAGGATCATTCAGGCGACGGATCGGAAGGCGATTGAGCGGCTGTTGACGCGGACCCATGCCGCCGATCGAGCCTTCGACCGAACCGTGGCAAAGATTGTCGACGGCGTCCGTGATGGCGGCGATCCAGCCCTCCTGCGGTTTGCTCGGCGCTTCGATGGCGTTTCGCCGCCAATCGAGGTCAGCGAAGAGGAGATGCGCGTTCAGGCTGCCCGCGTCCCGTGGGACGTGCGACGGGCCATCCGGCAGGCCGCGCGAAACATCGCTCGGGTTGCATTCAAGCAGATCCCCAAACACTTCGACGTGGAGGTGACCCCAGGCGTTTTCGTCGAGCAGCGCGTCGAACCACTCGCACGTGTGGGCTGCTATGTTCCGGGCGGGCGCTTTCCGCTGCCGTCTTCGCTTCTGATGACCGCCGTGCCGGCGCGTGTCGCTGGAGTACGAGAGGTCATTGTGGTGTGCCCACGACCCGAGCCCGCCGTGATGGCCGCCGCCCTGGAAGCGGGCGTAACCAAGCTGTTTCGAGTCGGTGGTGCGCACGCGATTGCCGCCTTCGCATATGGGACGGCCACAATTCCACCCGTGGATAAGATCGTCGGACCTGGCAACCGATACGTCGCGGCGGCGAAGGCGCGGGTCTCGGCCGATTGCGCGATCGACTTCTACGCGGGCCCGACTGAGATCGTCATTGTGGCCGCCAAGGGGCGGCCTGACTGGATCGCGGCCGATCTCGTCGCCCAGGCCGAGCACGATCCCGATGCGCGATCCATCTTCATCACGTGGAGCCGGTCGCTCGCCGCGCGCGTGGCGGCTCGCGTCGCCACAAGAGCAGCCGGCCGCGATATCGTCCGGCGCTCGCTCGCCGCGCACGGCGTCATCATCATGACCGCCTCGGCTGACGAGGCGATGGCGGTGGCCAACCGGATCGCGCCCGAGCACCTTGTCGTGGAATCCGAAGCACTCATCAGGCGCACAGTGACAGCGGGAGCCGTGTTCGTTGGCCCGTTCACCGCTCAGGCTGCGGGCGACTACGCCACCGGGTCGAATCACGTGCTGCCGACATCGGGGGCGGCGCGTTTTCGTGGCGGGCTCAGCGCGGCTGACTTCGTTCGCGTGATGTCGGTGCAGCGGGTGTCGCGCGCCGGCTTGCGACGCCTGGCGCCGGCGATTCTGCCGCTCGCACGAGCTGAGGGACTGCGCGCGCACGCCGAATCGGTCGAGGTCAGGCTGCGATGAACAAATACGAGAAGCCCGCCGAGCTCTACGATGGCCTGCGCCTTCACCAGAACGAGAACACGGGTGGATGCTCGCCACGCGTACTCCAGGCGCTCGCCTCCATCCGCGCGGACGAGGTGTGCTTGTACCCCCCGTACGCATCGGTGAGCGCGACGTGCGCCGAGTATCTCAATGTCGACCCGGATCGGCTCTCCCTCGTGAATGGACTCGACGAAGGCATCATGGCACTCGCGGTCGGCTATCTCCGACCCTCCGCAAACTGCCTGCTGCCGGAGGCAATCATTCCCGAGCCGGCGTTTGAGATCTTTGCGTTCGACACGGAGGTTGTCGGCGGACGGGTCGTCCGGGTCCTGCCGCGGCCTGACTTTTCTTTCCCGCTCGATGAAGTAGTGGCTGCAATCACCCCAAACACGCGGGTGGTGTTTCTCACCAATCCCAATAACCCGACCGGCCAGATAGTACCGATCGAGGCAATTCGGACTATCGCCGGGCGCGTACCCGCCGGGGCTGTCGTGTTCATCGACGAGGCCTATGCGGAATTCTCGGGTGAGACGTTCATTCCTGAGCTTCCGTCCTTTCCCAATGTGATCGTCGGCCGCACGTTCTCGAAAGCGTTTGGTCTTGCCGGGATCCGGATCGGCGCGATCACCGGCGACCCGGCAGCCCTCGAACCGGTTCGGCTCGCCGTACCGCTCTACAGCGTCAACATCGCGGCGGTCGTCGCCCTCCGAGCGGCCCTGGGCGATCGGGCATTCATGGAAGACTACCTTCGACAGGTACGGGAGTCGAAGGCGCTCCTGTACAGCGCCTGCGATCTGCTCGGCATCGCCTACTGGAAGAGCGAAGCCAACTTCGTGCTGGTTCGCGCTGGTGCTCATCTCGCGAGGCTGATGGACGGGGCGGCCGCGCGCGGCATCTACCTCCGCGACCGGTCAACCGAGCCTGGTTGCGAAGGCTGTCTCCGGATTACGGCCGGCATCGTGGAGCACACGAAACGGGTGATCGCGGTCATGGACGAGGTGTTATGCGGCGCGCGCTGATCGATCGCCGGACCACCGAGACCACGATCGTGCTCTCCCTCGGGCTCGAAGGGAAAGGGCGGTATCGGGTGCAGACGGGCATCCGCTTTCTCGATCACATGCTCGAGCTGTTTACTCGCCACGGCGGATTCGATCTGCAGGTCAAGGCATCAGGCGACCTCGATGTCGATCAGCATCACACCGTCGAGGATCTCGGCATCGCACTCGGCGAGGCGGTGGCCAAGGCACTCGGCGATCGCCGCGGCATCAACCGCGCCGGCTATTTCGTGATGCCGATGGACGAAACCCTGGCCGTGGTGGCTGTGGATCTGGGCGGCCGGCCTCACGCGGTGGTCGACCTCAAGGTCAAGGTGTCCAAGGTCGGCGACCTTCAGACAGAACTCGTGCACGACTTCTTTGAGGGGTTTGCCATTGGCGCGCGTGCCAATGTTCACGTCAAGGTGATGTACGGCCGATCCAGCCACCACAAGATCGAGGCCGCCTTCAAGGCGTTCGCACGCGCGCTGCGCGTGGCGTGCGCCAAGGACAAGCGAATGGCGCGCATGCTGCCGTCCACAAAGGGACTGCTGTGATCGCGCTCATTGACTACAAGGCGGGTAACCTCACGTCGGTCCGGAAGGCTCTGGCCGCCATTGGCGCCGATGTCTTCACTCCTCAAGCACCTGAAGACCTGGCGAGAGCCAGCGGCATCATCGTACCTGGTGTCGGTCACTTTGCCGCGACCCGCGCGCTCGACGGGCGATGGATCGAAGCCATCGTCGCGTCGCTCGGCGAAGGCCGGCCGCTGCTCGGCATTTGCCTCGGCATGCAGTGGTTGTTTGAAGGAAGCGACGAAGCGCCCGACCTTCCGGGCTTGGGTTTGCTGGGCGGCCGTTGCTACAGGCTGAGTGCGACGGCTACGCACGAGCGCCTCAAGATCCCGCACGTCGGCTGGAACAACCTGGCGTTCTGTGGACAGGGGTCGATCGTTGACGGCGTACCTGACCAATCACAGGTGTACTTCACCCACAGCTATGTCGCACCAGTGACCGGGGATACGGTCGCGGCCACCGCGCACGGCGAAACGTTCGCATCGGTCGTCCAGCGCGGCCAGGTCGCGGGTGTCCAGTTCCATCCGGAAAAGTCTGGAGAGGTTGGACTGCAGATCCTGCGGAACTTCACCGCGCTTACCGCGGACCCCAGCTGATGCTCCGCAACAAGACATCGCCCAATGTTGTCTAAACGAATCATTGCGTGTCTGGACGTCCGGGACGGTGTGGTCGTCAAGGGCATCAACTTCGAAGGACTTCGGAGCGCCGGTGAGCCTGCAGAACTGGCCAAGCGCTACAACATCGAGGGCATCGACGAGTTGGTCATTCTCGACATTACCGCGACGCTGGAACGTCGGCGGGCCATCGCCGACACGATCCACGCCGTCGCACGGGAGTTGTTCATTCCGCTGGCGGTCGGCGGCGGCATTCATACCGAGGACGACGCGGCGGCGGCGGTCGACGCAGGGGCGGATAAGGTGAGCCTCAACACTGCCGCGCTCGCGAACCCGGCGCTCATCACGACGCTCGCCGGTCGCTACGGCAGCCAGGCCGTCATTGTGGCGATCGATGCAAAGAAGTCTGCCAGTGGATTCTCGGTATTCGCTCGAAGCGGCCAGACGGCCGCCAATCGCGATGCCGTCGAGTGGGCGTGCGAGGCTGAGCAGCGCGGTGCCGGCGAGATTCTTCTCACATCGATCGACCGCGACGGCACCAAGGCCGGATTCGACTGCGACATGACCGCGGCGGTTTCGCACGCCGTCTCGATCCCAGTGATCGCGTCGGGCGGCGCCGGTGGACTTGACGACTTCGTCGATGTGTTCACGCGCGGCGCCGCGGATGCCGCGTTGGCCGCTTCGATCTTTCACTATGCCGAAACGAGCGTGCACGCGCTCAAAGAGCATTTGCGACATCGAGGTATTCCGGTACGCCTGTGAGTCACGAAGACACGAAGGTGATAGACAGGCGCGGCTACCCATGCTGATTCCCTCAATCGATCTCCAAGGTGGCGCGGTGGTTCAGCTCGTCCAAGGGGAGAAGCTCGCGATCCGGGACGAAGACGTGTTCCGCTGGGTGAAACGCTTCGAGCGTTTTCCGAAGGTCCAGGTCATCGATCTCGACGCTGCAATGGGCAAGGGCGACAACTTGCCGATCGTCCGTCAGATCGCGCGAGCGCTGTCGTGCCGGGTTGGCGGCGGGGTGCGAACAACCGACCGCGCGCGCGAGATTCTGGCCGCCGGAGCGCGCCAGATCATCGCAGGGTCTTCACTGTTCAAGGACGGCCGGCCAGATGTCGACTTCGCAGCGCGTCTCTCTGACGCCGTTGGGGTCGACCAAGTCATCGCTGCCGTCGACAGCCGCGGCGGACAGGTCGTCATCCATGGCTGGAAGACCCCGCTGCCCGTCACTCCTGTCGAAGCCGTACGGGCGCTCGAGCCTTATTGTGGCGAGTTCCTCTATACGCACGTCGATGCCGAAGGCCTGATGGGTGGCACGAATATGCCGGCAATCCTCGACGTCCGCAACGCGACCACGCGGCGGGTAACGGCGGCCGGCGGTATCACGACGCGCCAGGAGATCGATGACCTCCACGCTCTTGGAGTGGATGCGGTTGTGGGCATGGCCCTCTATACCGGCACACTCGACATCGCCTAACCGTATAATGCCGGCTTCAACGGAGGGAGTGGCAATGAGATCGAACCTCGCTCGTGGCTGTGTCCTGATCATCGGCCTTGTCCTCGCCGGCGCCGGCCTCCTCGCACAAGCTCAGCAGGCTCCGTTCCAACCCACCGTGGGTCAGGCGGGCAAGGACGTGATCTGGGTGCCCACGCCCCAGACCCTGGTCGACAAGATGCTCGACATCGCGAAGCTCACGCCACAGGACGTCCTGATGGACCTCGGCTCCGGAGACGGACGAACGGTCATCACCGCCGCCAAACGCGGCGCCCGCGCCATGGGCATCGAATACGAGCCGGACATGGTGGCCCTCTCGCAGCGCAATGCGGCGGCTGAGAAACTGGGCGACAAGGCAACGTTCGTCAAAGCGGATCTGTTTCAGACCGATCTCTCGCAGGCCACCGTCATCACGATGTTCCTGCTCCCCCAGATCAATCTGGACCTCCGTCCCAAGCTCCTCGACCTCAAGCCGGGCACGCGCATCGTATCGAACACGTTCACGATGGGCGAATGGCAGGAGGACGAGAAGGCGACAGTGACCGGCGACTGCGGCGCCTGGTGCACAGCTCTCTTGTGGATCGTTCCGGCTAAGGTTCAGGGTACCTGGCGCGCTTCCCAGGGAGAGTTCGTGCTCGCCCAGACGTTCCAAATGGTGTCCGGAACGGCGCGATCCGGAGCGGCGTCAACCCCCATCACAGGCGGAAGACTGCGGGGCGATCAAATCAGCTTCAGCGTCGGCCCGGCGCAGTATGCAGGGCGCGTCACCGGCAATGTCATTGAGGGGACTGTCGCCACAGGTGCCACGCGCAGCGAGTGGCGGGCCATGCGCTGACTCGCCCGGGCTCTTCAGTTCCGCGCGGGCTATAATCCGCGGTTTACAGGAGACTCGCAAATGAAAGCCTTCATCGTCTGTATTTGGATTGCCGCGGTTGGTGCGGTCGGCCTTGTTGCTCAGGCCCAGCAAACCACCTTCGAGCCCAGGGTGGGTCAGCCGGGTAAGGACGTCGTCTGGGTGCCCACACCTCAGGCGCTGGTCGACAAGATGCTCGACATGGCGAAGATCACACCCCAGGACTATCTGTTCGACCTGGGATCGGGCGATGGACGCACCGTGATCACCGCAGCCAAGCGTGGGACGCGTGCGATGGGCATTGAGTACGAGCCCGACATGGTGGCCCTGTCGCAGCGTAATGCGGTCAGCGAGAACGTCGCCGCCCGAGCGACCTTCCAGAAAGCCGACCTGTTTCAGAGCGATTTCTCCCAAGCGACCGTCATCACGATGTTTTTGCTACCTCAAATCAATCTCGAGCTGCGCCCCAAAATCCTCGACCTGAAACCCGGCACTCGGATTGTCTCGAACACCTTCACTATGGGGGAGTGGGAGCCAGACGAGAAGGCAACGATCCCGAACTGCACTCAATGGTGCACGGCGTTGCTGTGGATCGTTCCCGCCAAGGTGCAGGGTGCCTGGCGGTCGCCACAAGGCGACCTGGCACTCACCCAGACATTCCAGATGCTCTCCGGCACTCTCCGTTCGGGTGCGACGACGACGCCCATCACCGGTGGCAAGGTGAACGCCGATCAGATCAACTTCAGCGCCGGGAGTGCGACGTATGCCGGCCGCGTGAGTGGCGACACGATCGAAGGAACCATCACCACCGGAACCACCAGCAGTCCCTGGCGAGCTTCACGATAAGGACACTGGGTTCACGGGGTTCAGAGGCGAACTATTCGATCTCTTGAACCGATGAACCTCGTGAACCTCTGCTGGTGTTGTCTGTCCATGAGGTCATCTCCGCGCCTCCGCGTCTCCGGTTCAGGACGCCGACGTCGTCGTATCGCGCAGTTTTCGCCCATTTTCGCTGTGCTGATCGGGCACGCGATTTGATGTTCCCCGGGCGAGTCGCGTCGGAACACCGGGATACGTAACTTCAGGCAGGCGCTGGCATCGCCGTATCCCGTTTTCCAATCACGTTCCGGCGCGGCTCAATCAACCCGGAGGGGCAGATGCATCGCATTCCCAGAGTACTCATCGCGGCGGCGCTGGTCAGCTTCTCGTCGGCATGCGCGCTGTCGCTTCGCAACCCGCAAATCTCCGACCTCCAGCACAATCCCGGCCGCTATCAGGACCGCACGGTCAACATCAACGGAGTTGTCACGAGCTCCTGGGGCCTTCCTCTTGTGCCCTATCGCTTCTACAAGGTGGACGACGGCACCGGCGAAGTTACCGTCTTCTCGCAAGGCATGCGATCGCCAACCAAGGGCGCGCGCGTGCACGTGAAGGGTCGCGTCGGAGAGGTGGCAGTGTTCGGCGGCCAGCCGATCGGCCTGCACCTGCGCGAAGAGAAACTGGACGTCAGACGGTAGGAATCTACGATCGACGATTTGGGAATCTACGATTTGAGGACCGACGATTTGAAGATCGACTTCAGTTGGTAATCTTGAGCGCGACAACCGTCAGGTCGTCGTTCGGGATCGCGTCTCCGCGGAAGTCCTGCACCGCCGTAAACACATCATCAACCAGCGCCCCCGCCGATTTCTGACACGATTGGCGTACGACCTCTTTCAGCCGATCCTCACCGAAGGCTTCCCCGGACTCGTCGGTGGCGTCGTGCACACCATCGGTGCAAAACACGAACAGGTCCCCCTGGACGAGATCAACGGTGAGCTCCTCGTACGACGAGCCCTGGAACAGTCCCAATGGAACACCGGGCATCTCGAGGGCCGAAGGGAGCACCCTCGATTCGTCGTCTCTGTGAGTTCCGCTGCAGTGAAGTGGGTAGGGTACGCCGGAGTTGGCGAGCGTCAGCGTGCGCCGCTTGAAGTCGAAGACGGCATAACACAGCGTGCAGTAGTACTCCTCGAGCTGACGCTCCGAGAGAATCGTGTTGATCGACGCCAGGACGCCTGCCGGACTGAACCGTTCGGGCGCATAACGCCGCCTGAATGTGCGCGAGCGCACGAGCTCCCCGGCGAATGCACTATATAGCGCCGCAGGCACCCCCTTGCCGGATACATCACCCACCGCGATCACCAGATGGTTGGGCTCGGGGGCCAGAAAGTCATAGAGGTCGCCACCCAGCTCCCGGGCCGGAGCAAATCGCGCCGCCACATCGACACCCTTGAGGCGCTTGGGCAGCTCGGTCGGAAGCAACGCCGCCTGCACGCGTTGCGCGAATCGCACCTCCTTTTCCAGTCTCACCTCGTTCTTGCGAATGGTTTGATAGAGCCGCGCGTTCTCGATCGCCACCGCCGCCTGGCTGGCGAGCAGCGTGAGAATCTCGACGTCCGTCTTGGTGAAGGCGTCGAGCTCCGGGCTCTCGAGATCGAACACGCCGATGCAACGGTCCTTGAGCAGCAAAGGAATCGCGAGCTCTGAGCGCGCGTCCTCGACCACCTTGATATAGCGGGGATCGACCGAGACATCGGGGACGAGCACCGGTTCCTTGTGCAGCGCGGCATAGCCAACAAGGCCGGCCCCGACCTTGACGCGGGGCACCACGACATGATCGCCGTAGCGCAGGGCCACCTTCATCTCCAGCTCCTGCGTCTCTTCATCGAGCAGCAGAATCCCGAAGGTCCGGTATTCGACGACGCGGCATGTGAGAGCCGCGATGCTTCGGAGGAGTTCGTCCAGGTTGAGAATCGATGCGAACTCGCTCACCACTTCGGCCAGCGTCTCGAGCGTGGTGGTGTACTCGCGCTCGTGCTCGAAGAGACGGGCATTTTCGATCGCGACCGCCACGTGTGCCGCAAACTGGCGCAGCATCATCTCGTCGGTTTCTGTGAATCGATCGACCGTATCGCTCAGGAGATTGAGCGCGCCGATGACGCGTCCTTTGCGCCGCACCGGCACGACAAGTTCGGCCATCGATCCCGGAACGGCCTCGACATATCGTGGGTCGTTGTGGACGTTGTTCACGAGCAGGGGCTTCCCCTCGGCCACCGCGGTTCCAACCAGACCATCTCCCACTTTCACGCGCAGGGCCGTCACGGCGGCCGGATAGCCGACCGAATAGGCGATCGAGAGATCCTCCTGTTTTGGATCGAGCAGGTACACCGCAAAGGCCTGAAACGTCGTCAGGCGTGCGATCAGTTGAGGAAGCTTTCGGAGCAGTTCGTCGAGATCGAGGACGGAGGTCACTTCCCGTCCGAGCTCGAAAAGCGTCAGCACGAGCTCGCGAATACCTGGAGCGGTCGCGGCGGCAGAGGTCGCGGGCTGAGCGGGTTCAGTCACAGTGGTTGGAGGGGTCCCAGTGTATCGCACAGACTATAATCTGTGAGCCCATGGACCTCACGCTGCCGCTGGACTACGCCGCGATCGAACTGATTCTGCCGCACCGTTATCCGTTCTTGCTCGTCGATCGCATCACGGAACTCGAAATCGATAAGCGAATCGTTGGGATCAAGAACGTGTCGCTCAACGAACGCTATCTATCCCGTGAGCGGAACGGATCACCGGCCCTGCCCCCCACCATCCTTACCGAAGCCGTCGCACAGGTCGGCGCGATCATGATTCTGGCGAAGCCGGAGAACCGGCAGCGACTTCCGTTCTTCATGGGAATCAAGCGCGTTCGCTATCGACGTCCGGTCTATCCAGGCGATGTGGTCGAGATTGAAGCCGTCGTCCTACGACTGCGCAGCAGCATGGGGCTGCTCAAGGGCATCGCCCGTGTCAACGGCAAGCCCGTCGTGGACGGCACGATGACCTTCGCCCTCGAGAAGATTCGGTCGAATCCGGCTCAGCCGTAGCCGGATCTCTTCGCCTCATCCCATCCGTGGCACCCGCCTTGCTCATCTTCTGGCGACGATGTTTTTGGGTGTGATGTGAAACCGGAGGGACAGCATGTTGGAAACAATCGCGATCGTATTGATTGTGCTGTGGCTGCTGGGAATGGTCAGCGGTTACACAATGGGTAACTTCATCTACGTTCTGCTCGTCATCGCTGTTGTGCTCTTCCTGGTGCGGCTCGTCAGTGGGAGACGCGTAGTCTGAGCCGAAACGGCCGTGGCAGCGGCAGAGCGCTATGCCACGGCCGCTTCGATGGCGAGCCGCACGCAGTTCCGGCCCTGATCCTTCGCGCGGTAGAGGGCGGCATCCGCGCGGCCAATGAACGCCTGAAGATCGACTTCGGAAGGCAGCGCCGCGGTGACGCCGAAGCTGGCGGTCACGCGAATGGATTGGTCTTTCCAGACCACCTGCATGTTGTCTGAGATCTCGCGCCTCAGCGACTCGGCAACATGCTTCGCGCCGGCAAGCGGCGTGTCCGGAAGCAACACAAGGAACTCTTCCCCGCCGTACCGGCACTTGATGTCACTGCTGCGCAGCGCCGAGCGCATCCGGTTGCCGACTGCAGCAAGCACGGCGTCGCCGCCCTGGTGCCCATGCTGGTCGTTGATCTGCTTGAAATGGTCGATGTCAAACAAGATGAGCGAAGTCGGGGCCTGGGAACGTCTAGCCCGGCGGAGCTCGGTGGAGATCACTTCGATTGCGTGCGTGCGGTTGTAGCAGCCCGTCAGGCCGTCACGCAGCCCGTTTTCGCGGACCTCGCGGAACAGTTGGGCATTGCGCACGGAGATACCGAGCAACGTCAACCCCGCGGCCAGTGTGCGTTGCGTTTCGGTGCTCGACGCCGCTGATTCCGGGACACCAACCACGCCAAGGATGTACCCGGCGGCCGTGAGCGGCAAGCACAGATATCCATCGATCACGGCGGATGGGGGCGGAATGGCACCAAGCTCGGACACGAACGCTCGCTCGGCGATGTGCTGATAGGCCTGCTCGGTTTCACGGCGTCCTTGCCCTGACGCGCCAAGCAGCGCCTGCCATCGGCCGTCGAGGCGGAGCAGAACCCATACATTATCCAACCCAGTCAGTCGCGGCAGTTGCTGAGCGACAACATCGCGAATCGCGTCAAGGTCGAGCGACCGGCCGAGCGCCTGGCCGAACGTAACCAGGCGCTCATTCTCGGACGAGCGCGCGTCAGCCTGGACCATCTCCGACTCTGCTCGGAGGGCGTGCTCCCTGGCTTCCTGTCGTTTGGTCAGCAAGTGAAAGAAGAAGAAGACGGTGAGAATGAGAAGGGCTGGCAGCAGCAGCAGCCCGGTCGTGCGCTCCACGTCTCCTGCCACGTCGAGCAGAAATCGAACCGGGCGCGCAAACACCACGATGGTGGCGATGATGAAGCCGACAATGAGGAGCCGGTCGTGGCGACCGATGATGTTCACGAGATGCTCGAACTTTAGCTGAAACGGCCGGGCTCGTAAACATGGGAGAGCCGCGGGGCCATCCACTTCCTGCGCTAAGATAGGGGCTGTCATGGGTAGAAAATCATCGTCAAAAGGACGGCTGCCGTCGCCAACAGAACCACCGGCCAAGAGCACGAACCCGCTGATGTACGGCGCGATCGTGGTCCTTGTCGCCGGCCTGGCAGGGTTCGCACTCTGGAGCGGACGCGATTCGGCAGCAGAGTCGACTGAAGCAGCCGCCGCCGAGGCGGCGAAAACGCCGACCCCGGAGGCCACGGCCGCTACGACTGCGGCCGAGGAAGCGGCGAAAGCGCTCGCGGCGATCGGCCCCCATGAACAGCGCACACTTCCGCCAATTCCGTTCAGAGGTTACGACCCGCCACGGCCCGCCTCCGTCGTCACCGCTGCCTACGAGTTCGCCGCCGTACATCCTGAGATCCTGAGCTACGTTCCGTGCTTCTGCGGATGCGAGCGCGGCGGGCACCGCGGCAACCATGACTGCTTCGTCAAGGCTCGCGCGGCCAATGGCGACGTTGTGGAATGGGAAGAACACGGTATGGAGTGCGCCGTGTGCATCGACGTCGCGACGCGGTCCCGACAGATGCATGCATCGGGTGCCTCCGTCCGCGACATCCGTGCCGCCATTGAGAAGGAGTTCGTGCCGACCTCTCCGGTGATGACCCCAACGCCGAAACCGCCCGTCCACGACCACTAGTGGAGAAACGAGCCGCTGCGTTCGCGCGGCTGTTCGAAGCGGTCCGTGAGGGCGTTTACATCGGGACCATCGGTCCCGACGTCTGCACGACGATTGCCGCAAACCCACACCTCAAGCTGATTTTTGGGTACTCGAACGAGACGCCGGAAGCCGACGTCCGGCCCTTCGACGCACACGCCTTCCTTGATTCCCAAGCCCGTCCTGCTCTCCTCGAGCGATTGACCACGGACGGGGCGGTGGCCGACTACCTGCTCCGGATGCGGCGCGCGGATGAGAGCGCCGTATGGATCGAAATCACCGCGCGAGCGGATCCGCCCGCTGATGACGGCAACCTGCGTCTGGAAGCACTGATCCGGGACGTAAGCGAACGAAAAAAGCTGGACGATGAAAAGCGAGACATCTATCACCAGCTCCTGCAGGCCGAGAAGATGGCGGCGCTCGGCCAGACCATTTCTGGAGTGGCGCACGAGCTCAACAATCCGCTCGCGACCATCCTCAGTTGGGCGGAACGTCTGTCCGAACAGCCGATCATGGAACCCTCCCTCAGGCGCGGGCTGGAGACCATCCTCAGCGAGTCCGAGCGCGCCGCGCGCATCGTCCGCAATCTTCTGACCTTCGCCCGCAAACGCCAGACGACGCGCGCGATGGTAGACGTGAATCAGGTGGTCCGCGCCACCCTGGCGCTGCGTGCGTATGAACAGCGGGTGACCAACGTGACCGTCATCGACGCGCTGGCGGCGGGGCTGCCGCAGGTATTTGCCGACGGCCACCAGGTGCAGCAGGTGCTGCTGAACCTCGTCATCAACGCTGAACAGGCGATGCTGTCGGCCAATGGTCGCGGGATTCTGGTTGTCCGCACCTGGCATGACGCTGATCAGGAATCCGTGATCCTCGAGATCAACGACGATGGCCCGGGTATTCCAGACGACGTCCAGCCCAAAATCTTCGACCCGTTCTTCACGACGAAGGAAGTTGGAAAAGGCACCGGGCTCGGCCTGACCGTGGCGTACGCGATCGTGCAGGAGCATGGCGGCCGCATTCGATTGGAATCGCGGCCCTCCGAGGGGACGTCATTCTACGTTGAGCTACCCGTCACGGGTGCCAAACTCCCCGCGGGGGCGATTACCCGTCCCGACAAGGGTGCGATGGAGAACGCCGCCGTCGTGGGCGCCTCGATTCTCATCGTCGAGGACGAGACCGCCCTGGCGGCGGCCGTGACCGACGCGCTCGAGGATGCAGGTTATGTGGTGGCTCACGCGTCGGACGGCGAGCAGGCGCTCGCACGAGTCCAGACCGGCCGTTTCGATCTGGTTATCTGTGATCTGAAGATGCCGCGACTCGACGGGCCGTCGTTTTATCGGGCGCTCGCCACGGCATCACCCGACCTCAGTCGTCGCGTCATTTTCGTCAGCGGCGACATGGCGGAAACCGAGACCGAACAGTTCCTCGAGGAGAGCGGCTGTCGATGGCTTGCAAAGCCGTTCCGATTGACGGATCTGCTTCGTGCAGTGAAGGAAGGCCTGACGTAGAACGACGACCGCGGAATCCCAGAGACCGCAGCAATTCTCTGCGGGTTCTGCGAGCTCCGCGGTTTTAATGTTATCGGGCCGCAGCCACTGCCTGGCGTCGTGCGGGCAGGGTCGCGCGTGCCTGCATCCGGCGCTTGTTCGCAGGCTTGTAGACCAGTACCACTCCCGGCGTCTCTTGCCCCGACAGCCCTACCTGGCTCGACAGCCCGGCTTCTCCAACCTTGGCCATCGGCTTCTTGGCGGCAAACGTCAGCAGAGCTTTCTTCATCTCGGCCGCCTGCTCCGGCCCCATCTCACCGAGCGCATCACGCAGGCGGCGAATGGCGCGCGCATGCAGCTGCGAGACACGAGACTCGTTCACGCCGATTTGCGAGCCGATTTCCTTCATCGTGACTTCGCCGTAGTAGTAAAGGCCGATGACTTTCTGTTCACGCCAGGGCAGCGATTGAATGGCCGTTCTCACACGCTCACGCGTCTCGAGTTTCTCGTAGGCCTTATCGGGAGCATCGGGTTCGGATGGGACAAGCGCGGTCGGCAGGCAACTTTCGTCGAAATGTTCGCCCGTTGCCAGCGGCGAGGTCGCTTCGATCGTATTAATGCGGACGATCGTCCGACTCAGTCGTTTTTCGTCCGATCCAACGCGCGCGGCCAGATCGGCCATCGAGGGCTCGTGCCCAAGCTCGCGTCTCAGCGCCTCGCGCGCCGCGTCGAGCTCCCGGCGCTGACGACGGACGCCGCGCGGCCATGCGTCGCGGCGAAGC
>Ga0111538_10006748_pt1 | contig 15511 bp, 13 predicted proteins | sample SoiMethybrSBSTD1_FD_79669 | JGI IMG/M metagenome (GOLD analysis project Ga0111538, IMG submission 79669) | Bulk soil microbial communities from a Populus tree surrounding site in Tennessee, USA - Soil MetaG P. TD hybrid SBSTD1 (version 2)... | ecosystem: Environmental > Terrestrial > Soil >...
AATAGACCATTCATTCAACAATTGTGTGCTGATAGGTCACTCCCTCGGAGGTTATGTGGCTCTGGCAATGATTGAAAAGCGACCGGACCTGTTCGCGGCCCTGGGACTTTTTCATTCTACCGCCTATGCCGACTCTGAAGAAAAAAAGCCATCTCGTGATAAAGCCGTTGAATTTATTAACAAGAACGGTGCGAAATTATTTGCCACTAATTTTATAGCACAGTTGTTTTCAGATCCCAACCATGCAGCGATTGAAAAAGTTAAGAGCATCGCTGCGACTTCGACGCAAGAAGCTGTGATCGGTTATACATTGGCAATGAGGGACAGACCTGATCAAACTAAAACGTTAAAAAGTTTTAAAAAACCTACGCTGTTTCTAGCGGGGGAGAAGGATCCTGGAATTCCAGTAGATTCAATTCATCGACAAGCAGCGGAATGCCAAAAACCTGAAATTCATGTGCTTTCCAATGTTGCTCACATGGCGATGTTCGAACAGCCAGAAGAAGCCGCATCGAAAATCAGCAGCTTTTTAAGTAAAATCTGACCTCAGTTAAAGGGGGAGGCTGGTCATCCATGCTGATTTATTGTGAATTCTGTATTAAATTAGGGCCATTTAACGCGATTTACCCCTCGGCCTTGCTAGGTTAAATAGGCAGAGGGCTCTATATTTGTTATTGAGAACATTTTTTAACTAACCCGTAACCATGGAAGAAATTGTTACACAAAATTTTGATGCTTGGAACGCAATGGCTAAAAACGTTGCTTACGTAGCATGGGCAGTTTCAATATTAATTGTGATTTATCATGTTATTCGCTTAGCATCCATCAACGACGCTAAGGTGAAATATGATTACATTAATAAGAGCGAGATCAGAACGCTGTGGATTGCTGCTATCGTTCTGATAATAGGCTGCTGCTTCTACGCTAACTCTAACATTCAAAAGCTCAATACTCTTTGGATCTTTGTGTTAGGGTTCACAACCTTCGCAATGGGTATGATCGTAGCACTGATAATTCAGAACATGCTTAAGTTCTACTACCCGTTCTTCATAGAGAAAAGATTGAAAGCTCTTCGCTACAAACCACGGATCTCCCCGAAAACTGGCAAAGCCATGAAGTTACTGGGCGAATCTGAAGAAGATGCTTACCTCGATGAAGGTATGCAGGCTGAAGAGAATGTGTTTTCAGTTGACTACGATGTGTGGAAAGATGAAGAAACAGGATATGTTAAGATTGAACGCTACTCTGGTCACCTCCATGCATTGCAATGTCCTGAGTGTAATTATCAAACCTTTAAGGTGGTAAGAGAAGAAATTCTTAAGCCAGCTACAGTTAGCCAGGAGGGAGAACTTTTGAAACACTATCAGTGCGGCTATTGCGGATACAAGGCTAAGAAAACAGTTGTGCTGAAAGTTTCTCAAAAATTTGAAGAAGCTTCCGCCGCTACTGCATAAAAATATTTGATTTATTAGAGCGAAGGCTGTTCTCACCAAAAGGACAGCCTTCTTTGTTTTGTACACAGACGATCACTGAAGTCTCTCAACTCTAGTGGCAAAGTACTTTGTATCTCCTCTCCATGGGAAAGCAATATATCGCTTCACAAAGTATAGGTTGACCCGCTCTCCACTGAGCGAAACTGTCTCCAATTCCTTAACAAGATTCTCGTCGCCTCTTTCCACTGAAAAATCGAAAGATTCCGCGATAGGACTTGCGCCCCGTAAGGCACCAAAGGTTTCGAGGTTGATCTTGCCCTCATAGGTTTTGAACATGACACCCTTTTCGCTGACACGGAGGATCTTTCCAGCCATTACACCATCTTCATAAGTTCCCCAATACAAAAAGCAGAAACCTCCGATGAGGACAATCACTAACGTTATGATAAAAAATCTGACGACTTTCCTCGTCGTCCTTTTAACTCGTTGGCCGAAGCTTTGCGTTTCCATTGGTCTTTTTGTTGTATTTAAAGTTAACAGGAAATTAGAACTTTCGAATCAACTTTCTTCATCAAAGTATATCTTGTAGTAGTGGCGATTTCTTACCTCGTCAAACCCTTTTTCAATAAGATCCCGATTGCCATGGATATAAATGTGAAAGTTTTTATCAAGTTTTAATACACTTTTAAATACGCGTGCTTGCCGTTTTACAGCGTGGGCAGAGATCTCAAAATTATCAACGATATCCTGATCGCTCATTATGCTCCGTTCATATTTCCTGAAGGATTCGATAACCGAAGGATCCTCGAGAACTTCGGCCTCGAATTCATGTTGGCTGAATTGATCACGTGACTTAAAGAAGTCCATCGACCTGTTCAGCAGGTCGATCTTGTCTGCCTTTGATACACTGAACTCTTCGTCCAACTGATCGCCGACGAATTGGCGTGTGAGGTTCATAAAGTTGTGGGTGTGGTGAAACGAATCTGACCACGCCCGAACTCCGAGAAAATCATCCTTCCAGAATTGTGCATCAGACCTGTTCGTATTGTCGACGATCATTACCTTGTAGCCTTCCGTTTCTTCATCTCTTAACACAAGGCAGCCTTTATCCAGCTTTCTGATGTTGATGCCTTCATCTGCATTAAGCTTAAAATGACCTGCTTCCTTCTTTAGTTTGAGATATGATTCTTTCGTTTCACACTTAAAGATGCCTACTACATCCCACGACTTTCGCTCAATCACAACACCCGAAAAATGACCCACGAATAAATCACCGGATCTTATATGATTATGTTGCGATACATTGTAAAGGTGTTGTGCCAGGTTAATGGAGTGATCGTGCAAGGACGCAGGATCACCGAAGATTTCTTTGACCAACGTATAGACCACGTGAGGATTTGAACCTTCTTTTTCGAGATCAAAGTTATAGTATTCAGGTGAGTTAAAACTTGAAAAGAAATAAGTAAGCAAATGACTCTTTAATTTGTCATTGGGTAAATGGAGTATATCATCCGACAGGGTGAGTACTTCACCGAGCAACTTGTTTCCTACGGCGTGTACTGATACAGCATTTATTAAGGTTAGCGACGCATCTACCATGTTATATCTCTTCAAACAAAGATGCCACCTCTCCATGGTGGCACATTGTATGTTGTTTTAATTTTTATACCTAGTTGATCATTTCAAATTTGGTGTAAGGGATCAGGATCTTTGGTATTCTAATACCATTGCTATTCTGATTGTTTTCCAAAATCGCCGCCACAATCCTCGGCAATGCAAGCGCACTGCCGTTTAGCGTGTGGAGCAGTTGCGTTTTTCCATCGGCGTTCTTATAGCGCAACTTTAACCGGTTTGCCTGATACGTTTCAAAGTTGCTGACAGAACTTACCTCGAGCCATCTCTGCTGGCCGGCTGCATAAACTTCCATATCGTAAGTGATAGCGGAATTAAATCCCATATCTCCTCCGCATAGCAATAATTTCCGGTAGGGGAGCTCAAGCTTTTCCAATAGAGATTGGACGTAGCTGCACATTTCATCGAGTGCCTGGTGAGACTCTTCAGGTTTTCTTACTTGAACAATTTCAACTTTGTCGAACTGATGTAAGCGGTTCAATCCACGTACATGCGCTCCCCAGCTTCCGGCCTCACGCCTGAAGCATGGAGTATAACCGACGTTCTTCACAGGCAGCTGATCATCGGGGACAATTACATCACGATATAGATTCGTTATTGGTACTTCTGCAGTAGGAATGAGATATAACCCGTCTTCGCCCACAAAGTACATCTGACCCTCTTTGTCGGGTAGTTGACCAGTGCCATACCCTGACGCTTCATTGATAACAATCGGGGGTTGAACCTCTTTATACCCTTGCTTCTCGCCCTCATCGAGAAAGAAATTTATCAATGCTCTCTGAAGCTTGGCTCCCTTACCCTTATACACGGGAAATCCGGCACCAGAAATTTTAACCCCAAGATCAAAGTCTATTATGTCGTACTTTTTTATAAGCTCCCAATGTGGCAAAGCATCTTTTCCCAGAGTCGGAACAATTCCGTGCTCAAATACATTAAGGTTGTCGTCGGCTCCGACACCTGCAGGAACTTTTTCGTGAGGCACATTGGGTATTTTGTACAGGAGATCGGTAAGCTCTTTTTCAAGATCGGTAAGGGAGTTTTCCAACGCTTTTGTTTTGTCCTTGGCGGTTCCCACCGCAGCGCGCAAGGCCTTAGCCTCATCGGCTTTCCCGGCTTTGATTAGTTCACCGATCTTTTTCGCATCAACATTCGCTTTAGCCTTCAGGTCATCGAGAGTTTTTTGCGTATCCTTACGAAGATCATCTTTTTGCAGCACCATCGATATCAGTTCCGACGCGTTCTTAAAATTCCTTTTTGCGAGTCCTTCTAATACTTTCGACTGTTGCTCTCGGATGGCTGGGACTAGAAGCATGGTGGTTTATTTGGTTGGGGCCAAAATTAGTTTTTTTGAATGGCAGGAGGGTTTTTAGGCGGAATAAAATATTTGGACAATTTGATTATGGGTAAAAATGTGGCTATACTTGCAGTGTCATATGGCTTCATCCCGAGCCTACTGAATATTAATCCGGACCACACTTATCGAATTTTTATTTTCTAGTTTGTTGTTTCCATAACCTAATCTCAGCTTAGCTGAACACATTTATCAATTCTACGAGTCTTTTTTAAACACAATCCATCCTTAACATTAACATGTACACTATTGACGACCTGAATGTCAGGCTTCTTTCGGAACTGAAAGAAATTGCAGAGGAGTTGGGCGTTAGAAACGCCAAAAAGCTTTCCAAACAGGATATCATCTATAAAATCCTCGATCAACAAGCCGTCAGCGGCGAGGCAGAAAAGAAATCAGCGCCAGCTGCTGCTCCCTCAATTTCGGAGGCTGAACCTGAGCGGAAGCTTCGTCCCCGCAGACGCGAAAATGTAGCTCCGACACCGCCTGCAGCTAAGAATGATTCAGATTTTTCATCCGACGAAATCCTTGATTCCATCGATATAAACTTTGACACCCCTTCAACGGCGTTCAATGGATCTGATTCAGAATCAGAATCACCAAATGTTGTTGAAGAACAAATACGTCCGGGTAAAAGCGAATCAAAAGAAGAAAAACAAGTATACCGACCAGCTATTCGTGAGTTCGATGGAGCCATCAGTAACGAAGGTGTGTTGGAAATCATGCAGGATGGCTACGGCTTCCTCCGTTCTTCCGACTATAATTATCTCGCAAGTCCGGACGATATCTATGTTTCGCCATCACAGATCAAATTATTTGGCCTTAAGACCGGGGACACGGTAAAAGGTCTCATTCGTCCACCGAAAGAGGGTGAAAAATACTTCGCGCTTCTGAAGGTTGAATCAGTAAACGGAAAGACTACCGAAGAAATCCGCGACCGTGTTGCGTTTGAATATCTGACTCCATTGTTCCCTAACGAAAAGTTGAAGCTCAGCACGACACACGACAATCTTTCTACCAGGATACTTGACTTATTCTCTCCAATAGGTAAAGGTCAGCGGGGTATGATCGTAGCTCAGCCGAAGACTGGTAAAACCGTATTGCTAAAAAACATTGCCAATGCTATTGCAGAAAATCATCCCGAAGTTTACCTGATTGTTCTCCTTATTGATGAACGTCCGGAAGAAGTTACGGATATGGCGCGTAGCGTAAAAGCAGAGGTGGTAGCATCTACTTTCGATGAACAAGCGGAACGCCATGTGAAAGTTGCAGGTATCGTATTGGAAAAAGCTAAACGTATGGTTGAGTGTGGCCATGACGTTGTGATTCTGCTCGACTCCCTTACCCGTCTTGCTCGTGCTCATAACACAGTCGTCCCTTCTTCAGGAAAGATTCTTTCCGGTGGTGTTGACGCAAATGCATTACACAAGCCCAAACGCTTTTTTGGTGCGGCCAGGAAAATTGAAAACGGAGGTTCATTAACGATCATTGCTACCGCCCTGATTGATACTGGTTCAAAAATGGATGAAGTTATTTTCGAGGAGTTTAAAGGTACCGGTAACATGGAACTTCAACTCGACAGAAAACTAACAAACAGAAGAATTTATCCTTCAATGGATGTCCCCGCATCCGGTACACGTCGCGAAGATCTATTGTTGAAAGAAGAAGAGTTGCAGCGCGTGTGGATCCTGCGCAAATACATGGCCGACATGAACTCTGTGGAAGCAATGGAATTCCTCCAGTCCAAGATGAAAGGAACGCGAAACAATGACGAGTTCCTGGCGTCAATGAACGGCTAAGGATATTAAATGCTGAAAATTGAAAAGGCGGAGTGGATATCCGCCTTTTTTATTTTAGTACTAGATCAATCAATTCCCTCTGGACATTCCAATCCTTAGCTAGCTTCAGCATGGCGGTTGCCTCCATCTCGGTAACATACCCTTTAAGGTTGTTCGCCTGCCAGACCATGTTGATCAGCTCAATCCGTTTTTCCTTGGCATAGTCGCCGATAATGTCATTAAGATAGTTGCGTGCCCTGTCAAAAGCAGTAATGTAATCCTGCGCCACAAAATCCAGGGCCCACTTATATTCATCGGGCGCCTCAAGCTCTTCTGCAGTCTTAATAAGATCCTTCTTTTCCTGTTCATCTAGCCCGTGATAATGAAAGATCACAGCTTTCAGAAGCATATACACCCTTTTTTCTTCTATGGATTTCATGCGGTCATAACGTCCGGGTAAAATACAAAACTTCCTGATTATTTATGCGATAGGGTCTAGGGTTTTAAGGTATAGGGGATGGCGATGCAGAGTTCATCTAAACGCGTAATTCTACATTTTACATTTAGAATTTTACATTTTAGATTTTTAACCGCAAAATGTAAAACACAGAATATAAAATATAAAAGTTGGTCCTGGCTTAGACCTTTAGACCCCTATATCACAAAAAGATCCGATGCGATCTTGTCCGCGAGAAATCTGCCCTGTCTGGTTAATCGAAGAATATTATCTTCAATTTCAATGAGACCCTTGGTTTGAAGACTTTGAACGTAATCCCAATTCTTGTTGATAATGTCCCACGAATATTCTTCCCGCAGGATCTTTAAATCAGCACCCCAGGATGTCCGAAGGGAGGTTAACAGATATTCATTAATCTTGTCTTCCCTGCTAAGCACTTCCACAGTCGACGGGACTTTTTCCTGCTGAATGGATCGCAGATACATGGAATTATTGCTCACATTGTATTGCCGGCTTTCGCCATTATAAGAGTGTGCGCTCGGTCCAACACCGAGGTAAATTCTATTTTTCCAATAGTTACTGTTATGACGCGATTGAAAACCAGGTTTTGAAAAGTTCGACACCTCGTATTGCTCGTAGTTTGAACGTTCAAGGATATCAATAAGTAATGCTAACTGACGTGCCGCCACATCGTCATCGACAGGTTTCATCTTACCCTGCTTAGTCCATTTTCCGAACACTGTTTTCTCTTCAATTGTCAACGAGTATGAAGAAATATGTTGGGGCGAAAGCGCAATGGCCTCGTTGATATCCTTCTCCCAGTCCTCGTCCGAACGACCCGGGATAGCGTATATTAAATCAATACTGATGTTCTTGAATCCGGAATTTTTGGCATCGTCGATACAGCCCCTAGCCATGAGGTTGTCATGTGCCCTGTCTAATGATTTCAATATTGCATTATCGAATGTTTGAATGCCCACGCTGAGCCTGTTTATTCCCGCTCTGAACAAGTAATCGAGCTTTTCTTTCGTCAGGTCATCTGGATTTCCTTCCAGCGTAATTTCCCGAGATTCGGCTATGGAGAAATTAGCGTGTACGGCATTCAGAATTTGATCAAGTTCCTCGTCCAACAGGATGGATGGAGTGCCTCCTCCGACATAGATCGTTTCAAGGGATTCTCCGTTGAGGTAGTTTTTTTGCAAGGCAATTTCTGAGGATATTGCCCTCACCAGCTCAGTTCGTTGCTCCTGCCGGGTTGAGAAAAAAAAATCGCAGTAATAGCAGGCTTGTTTACAGAATGGGATATGAATGTACAATCCAGCCATAACGAGAGCAAACTTAGACATTTCGGATATAACACCAGATTCTGATATTTTTGCCGGACACGCGTTATGAAAATAAGGGCGAACTATTTTTTACTAAGTATTTTACTTTCTGTCGGAACGTCTGTTGCAGCTGCACAAGAGTATACCGTCACAAGGGATTTTGAGCGTGAATGGAAAGTATTTCAGAACGATAAATACGAACCCTTTCAAAAAGTAGGGCGCTCACGCAGTATCTTTTTTACCGTCGAAGTAGGGAAATACAGAAACGACTACTTGTTCCTGGAAAGTTTTGTCCCTTTCTCAGTTTTTATCAATGGGCAATTGGTTGAGAGCAGTGATAAGCCATTGCAACTTAAGATTGATAGTTTGAACAGTATTTTTCAAGGGTCAGTGTGGCAGGTTAGCGTCTTCGGGGAAAAGATAAAATCCGAAAATCTGAGAACTCTTATTTTATCGAAGACTCCTAAAAATTCTTCCGCCATAGATCCCCTTCCAGGGCGCATTTCATCATTCAGGGATTTTGCCATCATCGGCATATTGATCCTGATGATTGTACTGATTGTAATAACTCAACTCAATCCCAAGCTTGCGTCAGATTATTTTTCGGTTTCGAAAATATTTTCGGTGCGAGAGGCGGAAGAAACCCAAACTTATTCACGGATCGCGAGCAGTATCAATATTCTATTCTACGTGTACAGCAGTCTGATGCTCGGATATTACCTGATGATCATTTTTAATTTTCTGCCACCACAGTACCGGGCCGCTGTCTTCTTTCAATCATCGACTTTTTGGGAAGCGGTGATCAATTGGCTGGAATTGAGCTTCATCGTTCTGGCGCTCTTTTTTGTGAAGATCATACTGATTTACGGTCTCTCCTTTGTTTTCGGTATGGGTCAGATAGGTGGATTCCACTTCTTCAATTGGGTAAGACTCCTGTTAGGAGTTTTTGGCGTGCTTTCCATTGTGGTATTCCTCTATTTCATCTCGCATGGTCAGCGTGAAGGATTTTATTTTTTCTTTCTCGGTACAATGGCATGGGTGCTTGCATTCTGGATTGTGCTGATCATTTTGAAATTGTGGCGGCAAATGGACCGTTCCTTGTTTCATTTATTTTCGTACATTTGTGCCACGGAATTGATACCCTTTCTGATTACGCTTAAGGTACTTTATTATTAGCCCGAACTTTTTTACGTGATGAGTGAAATTGCTATTGACAGGATGCGCAAGGTTAAGAGTATCCTGGTAACCCAAGAAGCTCCGGCAGACGCTAATTCCCCTTACCTGAAACTCGCCGAAAAGTTTAATCTGAAAATTGACTTCAGGCCCTTCATACAGGTAGAACCGGTCCCTGTAAAAGAATTTCGAAAACAAAAAATCGACATCCTTAATCACACGGCAATAATTTTCACCAGCAGGAATGCCGTCGATCATTTCTTTCATATTTGCCAGGAACTCAAGATCGAAATGCCTCCGGAGATGAAATACTTTTGCATCTCTGAGCAAACCTCAAACTACTTGCAAAAGTATATCGTGATCCGCAAGCGGAAGATTTTTACTGGACTCAAAACAGCGCAGGATCTTCTTGAAATATTGAAGAAGCACAAGAATGAAAAATATCTCTTCCCCTGTTCGGATATCCGAAAGAACGACATTCCAGATTTTTTGAGAGAAGGAGGTTACCAGTACACTGAAGGAATCATCTATCACACAGTAGCGGCAAACTTGTCGGATTTGAAGGAGGTTTTCTACGACATTCTAGCATTCTTTAGCCCTTCGGGAATAAATTCACTGTTTGTTAATTTTCCGGAGTTCAAACAAAATAATACTAGGATCGCGGTGTTTGGACCAACTACCGCTAAGGCCGCTCAAGATGCTGGTTTGATCCTTGATATAGAGGCTCCATTACCAAACGCACCGTCGATGACAGGAGCGCTGGAACTCTACATAAAGAAGGCCAACGGCATCAAATAAGTGGTTCATCCTTTGAATTTTAGAAAGTGACCTATTTTATTACACTTTAATTACATTTGTTGAAAGTGTCGTAAAAAAACGCTTACTTTAGATTCTACTTTTTAAACTTAATGCTGAAAAGGATTTTTTATACCCTCTTGCTGCTCCTTTTTGGAGCAAGCGTTTTTGCTCAGCAAGATGCCCTCTTCACACAGTACATGTTTAATAACCTGTATATGACTCCGGCATTTGCGGGTGTCGATGGGGTTACAAGGTTTACAGCGTTGCACCGCAGCCAATGGCTGGGATATCAATCAAGCTTCGGTGATGGTGGCGCACCTACTACACAACTCGTAAGTTTTAATACACCTATCTATAAGCTTCGAAGCGGATTTGGAGCGTACATCATGAATGACAAACTCGGTCCGCAAAACAATCTTGAAGCACAAGCAAGTTATGCTTATCATCTTGGCATCAAAGAAAACAAGTTGAGCATTGGTGTTAAGCTTGGCATTTATTCACAGACCGTGAACGGCAAATATTACAGGTATATTCAGGAAGGTGATCCTCTTATTGTGGAAGGGAAAGAGTCGCAAGTTAGACCTGACCTTGGCATAGGTATTTTTTACAGATCTGAGAAGTTCTACGGCGGGGCCGGATTCAATCACTTGTTGAAGTCAGAGTTCGATTTTGGCGCCGATAGCGTCAGAGGAGCTTTAGAAAACCACATTAATCTAACCGGCGGTTATTTCTATGAAGTAAGTTTTGACTTGAAATTGCAGTTTAGCGTAGCCGTCAGAACTGATTTGAACAAATGGCAAGGAGATTTAGCGGGAATTGCATACTTCAAAGATACGATGTGGGGAGGATTGGCGTTTAGACAGTCAGAAGCGGTGAGTTTATTACTTGGGTACGCTCTGCTGAAGGATAAGTCACTAAAACTAGGCACTGCCATAGACTTCATAGTAATAGACCAAGCAGCCAAGGAAAACTTTTCGCTCGAATTTATGTTGAGTTACGACCTTCCGGTCAATCCGGGTAGCGGTAAAAAAGTCGTTCGAACCCCTCGGTATAGGCACTAGCCGACAAATGATTTTGGAATTTTTTAGAATTTGTGGAATTTGTAATCCGTTTCTCAAAAAACTAAGGCAGATAAACGGTAATTTTGGAGCCTTAAATTTTTTAGCTAAGAAAAACTGAGCACTAAGTATGAATAAATCGGTTGTTTCAAAACTTGTTTTAGTCCTAGCGGGCGCTGTTGCAAGTGCCTGTGGATTGCTAGGCCTGGGCGGCAAAAAGGGTGGCGATCAGGGAGAACTGGTCGGTGTTCCAGGGCGTGAGGGCTGGGTAATGACTATCCCATACGGGATGGTTCCGATTCCTGCTGGAACGTTCCACATGGGACAAGCTGATGAAGATCCCGCATCCACGCAGATCAACTTCAATAAGCAGGTAACGATCGGTTCATTCTTTATGGACGATACTGAAATCACTAACAATGAATATCGTCAGTTCACAAACTTTTTCCTCGTGGACAACGGTAGCATTGAGGGTTTCGAGACTGTAGATGCAGAAACGTTCCGTCAGAAATACTATCCTGATACGGCAGCATGGGTTCGCGACTTTGCACACCATATGGGTGATCCTATACAGGATTATTACTATTGGCACCCCGGCTACGATGCATATCCAGTTGTAGGTGTTAATTGGGACGCTGCTGTTTTCTTTGGACAGTGGAGAACCGCTTATCTCAACGATTACAGAAAGAGCGTTGGAGACTTCCCTATGCCTGCATTCCGCCTGCCTTCAGAAGCAGAGTGGGAATACGCGGCACGTGGTGGTCGTGATATGGCGAAATATCCTTGGGGAAATCCTTATATCAGAAACTCAAAGGGATGTATGCTTGCAAACTTCAAGCCTGGTCGCGGTAACTTCTACGACGATGGTTTTGCATACTCATCTCCAGTACAGGCATATTTCCCTAATGACTACGGATTGTATGATATGGCAGGTAATGTTTCAGAGTGGTGTCTTGATGACTTTAACCCTGCTTCGGTTCCTACTGTATGGGATTTGAACCCTCAGTATATCGACCCTAGAACAAATCCTGAAAGCTCTAAGTACAACCCGAAAGTACCACCTAAGAAAGTCGTTCGCGGAGGTTCCTGGAAAGATGTTGCCTACTATCTCGAGACTGGTACACGGACTTACGAATTCAAGGACAGTACCCGGGCTTACATCGGATTCAGATGCGCCATGACTCACCTGGGTCGTTCATCCGGACAAGAATTTTAACCTGAATAAACTTTCATTTTTTACCTAATTTTTTAAAATCAAAAGGCAAAACTTAAACCATTACTACAATGAGCAAGAAAAAAGGCGGATTTACGGAACTACTCTATAAAACCATAATGCCGAAAATTTATGGTATAGGTGCAGCAGTCGTAATCATTGGTGCTTTATTCAAAATCCTTCACTATGAAGGTGCGGACCAAATGTTGTTTATCGGATTAACGACAGAAGCTATTATATTCTTTCTAAGTGCTTTTGAACCGCCTCATCAGGAGCCAGATTGGGCTAAGGTATACCCTGAATTAGGTGAAGACTACGAAGCCCCCTCAGTTCCTACAAGAGTAACAAAAGGCGGTGCTTCCCTTACGCAACAACTTGATGTTTCTCTTGAAAAAGCCAAAATAGGTCCTGAACTACTCGACAGCCTCGGCAAAGGGTTGAACAACCTTGCTGAATCTGCTAAGAAAATGACGAGTCTTTCTGATGCAGCGGTTGCTACAACCGACTACGCTTCAAATGTTAAGAAAGCATCTACTCAACTTCTTGAAATGAACAAGTCATACGATACGGCTATCAAAGCTGTGTCAAGCATGTCTGAAGCTTCTAAAGATGCTGGCGAATATCATTCACAGGTTCAAAAAGTGACTAAGAATCTCGCTGCCCTTAATTCTGTTTACGAAATGGAATTAAAAGATGCAGATAGCCACGTGAAGAATATGAATAAGTTCTATGAGAGCCTAACAGGCGCCATGAACGGACTTTCGAAAGTGGGCGACAATACGGCGAAGTTTACGTCAGAGCTCAGTAAACTTACTGACAACCTTACTTCATTGAATAAGGTTTACGGAAGCATGCTGACCGCAATGAAAGGTGGGGGTCAAGCATAATGATTACTGATCTCGAACGTTTAACAATTAAAGAACTAGAACATGGCAGGTAAAAAAGAAACACCTCGTCAAAAAATGATAGGTATGATGTACCTCGTTTTGACGGCGCTCCTCGCGCTCAATGTTAGTAATGCGGTCCTTGAGAAATTCGCCATCATCAACGAAACGCTTAATGGCCTTATTACCGAAGGAAATAATGAAAGTGAAAAGGTGCTCCAGCAGATCATGGCGGATGCTGGTGAAAGCCAGGATGCCGGAGTGTTAAAGGCTAAAGAAAATGCATCGAAAGTTAGAGACCTGACAAAAAGCACCATTAAAGCCATCGAAGATCTGAAGGTGGAAATGATGAAGAAGTCGGGAACAACTGAGATCAACGAACGCCTTATCACCGATGCCAGCTCCAAGGTTGCTACGATGATGGTTGACGCGAAATCGCCTGTTGGTAAGAACTATGAAAATCTGTTGAACGAGTACGTGAAACAATTGAACGCTCTTACAAGCATCGATCCTCCGTTCACCAAGATTGCAAAGGCTCCTAAAGAGATCAAAATTTTTGCCTCTAATAATGACCACGTACGTAAAGACTTCCTGACCTTCACATTTGAAAACACCCCGGTTATCGCTGCATTAGCTTCGGTTACACAGGCTGAGACTGAAATACTCGATTACGAATCGCGCGCGCTTGACAAACTTTCGAAGGATGCCGGTGCTAAGCGTATCAGCTTCGACCAGTTCATTCCGATGGTTAGAGCAAAGTCTTCCACTGTTGCGGCTGGTGCAAAATATGAGGCTCAAATGTTCCTCACAGGTTCTTCTACAGCACTTGAGTCTGAGTTCTTCAAAGACGGTGCTAAGCTCCCGATCATCGAAGATGTGAGTGGCGTGAAGATGGGTAAAATAGAATTTACCGCACAGGGTGGTGGTTACGATAAGAATGGTATCGCCTCGAAGCGATTTAAGGCAGTCATTGAAGTAAAAGGGCAAAAGTTCGAACAAGATATTGAATACTTTGTTGCGCAACCCGTTATCCGTGTTACTACTGGTAACGCCCCGACATTATACATGAACTGCGGTAACACCGTGAACATTGAAGTGCCTGCATTGGGCACGAACTATAATCCCACATTTAGCGCCGCTAATGCGGATATCGTAAAAGGAGACAGACCTGGAAAGGTTACGATCATACCGAAAGCGAAAAAGATCACTGTTGGCGTAAACAATGGTGGAATCAAGATTGGCGATCAAGGCTTTGACGTGAGAAACGTACCTGATCCCAGATACATCGCCTACATCGGGAACACTCCGGTTGACTTAAGAAATGGTATCCGTGCAAATCAGATCCCTACACTGCGCTTCGCTGCTGAACCAGAACAAAATTTTAAAGAAGAAGTGCCTAAAGATGCACGCTATAGAGTTAAGCGCGCCGAAATAATCCTCGGTCGTGGTACTGCAGGTGTTCAGCGTCTTAATGCAACGAACGAAAACCCTGACCTTCGCGCGTGGACAAACCAGGCAAGACCAGGCGACCGTATCATCATCGACATTAAGGACGTTATTCGCAGAACCTACCAGGATGATGAAGAAAAAGTAGTTCCGAGAGGATCAGCTGGTATCATTAGTATTCCAATCATTTAAATAAATGAAAAAGTCACTTTTCATACTCTTATTTTCCTCCGCCGTTGGGAGTGTTGTTGCCCAGGAGGTTCAGGATCTGGAAATCCAGTATAATCCTAATTCGCTCAATCCTATACCGGTTTATGAGCAACATTACAAAGTCAGGGTATGGAGAAATCTTGACCTGAGGGAGAAACAAAACAAAGGTTTCTTCGCAAAGAACGGCGAGATCAGCAAGCTGGTCATCGAAGCGGTAAAGTCAGGTGAACTTCCAGACATCTATAAGGATGACTCTCTTTCAGGAAAACTTTCGAAGGAAGAGTTTATGGGTCGTCTGATTGCTGAACAAGCTCAGACCTTTCCTGCCTGGGATCCCGCACAGGATTTTTACACTGATGATATTGTGACTTACAATGGACGGAACTATCGTGCAGTTCAGGATAGCAAAGGAGTAACGCCTTCAGAAGACGCAACGGACAACTGGGCAGCTACCAGTCAGGGTAGTGGCCTGCCATATGCCGTGAGCCAGATGACGACGATCCATATCATGGAAGACATTATCTTCGACAGAAGAAGATCGAGACTGTACTATGATATTCAAGGCATGGAAATCATTGTCCCTGGTGCACAGACAAACACTGGTATTGACCTTTCTCTTGGTTGGTTCAAGTACAAGGATCTCGAAAAATTGTTTAGAAATAATATTCCTAAAGCAGTTTGGTTTAACAGACAGAATACTGCTCAAAACAAGAACTTTGCTGATGCGATTTTGCTGAGATTGTTCCAGGCTTC
>Ga0111538_10006749_pt1 | contig 15509 bp, 14 predicted proteins | sample SoiMethybrSBSTD1_FD_79669 | JGI IMG/M metagenome (GOLD analysis project Ga0111538, IMG submission 79669) | Bulk soil microbial communities from a Populus tree surrounding site in Tennessee, USA - Soil MetaG P. TD hybrid SBSTD1 (version 2)... | ecosystem: Environmental > Terrestrial > Soil >...
ACCGCCGCGTCGGGGCCAACAGCCGCCGCTGACCCCGGAATATCAGGAGATCTTCGAGGCGAGCCTCGCCGACCAGCAAGCGGGCGGGCAGGGCAACAACGTGATCCACAAATGCTTGCCGGTCGGCATGCCGCGGCAGTTGGCTTCGGGCTTTCCGATCGACATCATCATCTCGGGGAAGGCGACGATCATCCTGTTTGAGCAGTCGTTTGCCACGTCGCGCAAAATCCATACCGACGGACGCGACTGGCCCAAGGAGGTGACGCCGACCTTCGCCGGTTATTCAATCGGTAAGTGGCTCGATACTGACGGGGACGGCAAATTCGATACGCTCGAAATCGAGACCCGGCACATGAAGGGCCCGCGCGCGGTCGACAATTCCGGGATTCCACTGCACGAAGACAACCAGACCGTGGTGAAGGAACGGATGTTCCTCAGCAAGACCAATCCCGACATCCTGCACAATGAGAATACTATCATCGACAACGCGTTCACGCGACCGTGGACGGTGATGAAGAACTACCGCCGCATGAAAGGGGAACTCGACGAGGACAATTGCGCCGAGAACAACAACCACGTCGAGATCAAGAACGAGATCTACTACCTGAGCGCCGACGGCTATATCATGCCGGCCAAGAAGGGGCAGCGCCCGCCTGACTTGAGATATTTCACGCAGACGCCGTGAGACGATCGCAACGAAGCGCAGTGTCTGAATTCGTACCGCGATTGGGAAGTTTGTTGATGAGTGTCGTTAACTAGCTTGAAGTTACGCCGGGGGCGAAACGCTCGCCCCCGGCGATCTCATTAGGCGATTTCTCGGCATTCCCAATCAATTGTGATTGCGGAACGAATTGTACACGTTGCGCAGGAAGCTGGGCGCGCTCCCAAGGCCGGTTGGCTGCGCCCACTTCACGTTGAGATCCGCCAATGGATCCATCGCGAGCACCTGCTGCTCGGTCTTCCCTTCGTCGTAGAGTTTCTTCACCCGGTCGCGCGCCGTCGCCAGCATGTTGCGGAAGTCCTGCAGGTCGGCCTTGGTGGCGAGCGAGCCATGGCCGGGCACGATCTTGGTGTTGTCGTTGGCCGCCTTGAGATAGCGATCGCTGGCGAGGACCATCCCTTCGATGCCGCCGCCATTGCTCCAGTCGATATTGGGATATCGTCCCCGACTGAACGTGTCGCCGAGCGCGAGCACGTTGGCATCGGGGAAATAGACCCAGGTGTCGCCGTCGGTATGGGCATTGATCACGTGCCTGAGCTCAGCGACGCGGCCGCCAACTTCGACTTTCATGTCGCCGACCTGATAGGTCACCGTCGGGATCCTCCCCGCCGGCGCGGGCGGCGTCTTGTTTCCGTTGAAGAGGTTGGTGGTGCCGGCGGCGAGCCGGATACGGAGATTGTCGTGTCCGACGATCGTCGCGCCTTCCTTTTGGAACAGCTCGTTCCCCTCGACGTGATCGCGATGATAGTGAGTGCTGATCAGGTACTTGATCGGCAGCGGCGAGATTTTTGCGATGGCGGCCTTGATCTTGTCGTGGAGCGGCGCGAATTGGCTGTCCACCATGATGATGCCGTCGGTGCCCACCGCAACGGTGATGTTGCCGCCCTGGCCCTCCAGCATATAGGTCTTGTTGCCGAGCTCTGTCGTTTTGATCTCGACCTTGGAGAAATCAACGCCCTGACCATGTGCCGCGGCCGCCACCAACAAAGCTGCGCCGGTCAACAAGGCGATATTGATCCGTTTCATGATAGTTACCTCCCTCGATGATGGTTTGTTGCGATTTGCTTGACGGCGCGGAGGCCGGTTTGACCTCCGCGCCGCGTCGCAGGCCTAGATCCCGCGGTTGTAGTAGTCGCAATAGCGCTCGACATTCATCGGCAGATTGGCCGCGTAGTTGCCGAAGCTCTCATACTTGGGCAGCTTGATGTCTTTCATGGCGTCGGCATAGCACTTGCCCTGGCTCGCTGCCTCCTTCACCGCCGCCGAGAGATCCTGCAGATAGGAGAGCGCGGTGCGGGCATCGTCCTTGTTGCCGAGCCGGCCGCCGGGGCCGGGATGGCCAGGGATCATCCGCTCCCAGTCCATCGCGATCACCTTCTTCAGGCTCTCCTCGATGTCGGGCAGATAGTTGTCGGCCATGCCGCGGAACTGCACGCCGTTGAGCGGGATCCAGTCGACCGTGAAGATGATCTTCTCCTTCGGCAGCCGCATCACCAGCGTCGAGTCGGAGTGGTTCTTGCCGACGTAATTGAGCTCGAGTGTGGTGCCGCCGAGCGTGATGTTGCGCCTGCTGCCGGTCACCACCTGATCGGGGACCACAACGTCGGGATCCTTGACCTGCTGGATGCGGGCCTTGGCGTTGGTGTGTGCGATGAAGGTCGCGCCCTTGTCCTTGAACGGCTTGCCGCCGGCAATATGGTCGAAGTGGCTATGGCTGTAGATCACATAGCGGATCGGCGCCTTGGTGATCTTCTCGATTTCCTCGATATAGGCTTTCGCCGCCGTCCGGCGCAGCCCGATCGGATCGGTCGCGATCACGCCGGCGGGTGTGACGATGAACATCGACTGATGGCCGCCGAAACGGAAGATGTAGACATTCTCGGTGCCCTCGACCTTGGTGGTCGCGAAAGGCGGTTGTTGCGGCTGCTGCGCCTGCGCGGTGGTGGCGAGCAGCGCCGCCACCGTGGCGGCAAGCCCGGCGATGGTTAGCTTAGACATCGTTGCTTCTCCTTGGTTGTGATTTGTAAAAGATGTGAAGATCGGAAAGGCACCGTCACGCTGAAGGGATGTGCGATCGGACGGCCCAGTGCGGCGCGGGTCAGCTTGTGTCGCTCGTCAACTTGTGTCGCCGACGTGAACCCCAGATGACGCGCATTATTCCTTCTGGATGCTGGACAGCACATCCCGGCGAGAACCGATCAAGTGTCCCTAAAGCCCGCAATAGCGGTGGCCCGGCCAACTCTTCGAGTTGCTTCTCGGCCAGCTCCCAGCGCTTGCCTTTCGCGTACCCTCCCTCATTTTTGTTACTGCGTTACCCGTTACATCGCGAACAAACGCGGTGGTGCCCCGCCAAAAGCAAAGGCGGGAGACAACCGTCTCCCGCCTCGATCACGAATGCAATAGGCTAATCGGTGTTAGCGGGCCGGCGGGACGCCCCCGATGACACCCGCGATCTTCCAGGCGGTTCCTTCCTTGATGTAGCACACCTGGTCGCTCGCCAGCGGCAGCAAGGCGTCGGTCGGGATGAAGCCCAGCTTGCCCGACGGCGTGACGATACGGATCATGTCGGCATTCACCGCACCGGCCGGAGATTCATCCGGATAGGCGCGTATGAGGTGCAGGCCGAGCTTCTCGACCACTGGCGAGCTATCCTGTGCCTGGGCCCGTACCTCGATCCCCTCTTTGGTCGGGTATCCCCATTCCGCCGGATCGGTTTGCGTCGACGTCACCAGTTCCTCGAACGCCTTGTCGTCGAGCGTGGGCTCGGCAGGCGCGCAGATCACGCCGGGATGGTCGGGATCGTTGATCGGCTCGGCGGTCGGCTCGCCGGCGAAGCCCGCAAGCAGATCCCAGCCGGGCGGATCCTGGCCCTCGAGACCGATGGCCTTTGACAGGTTATCGATCGGCTGCTTGTTCTTCTCGGCGATGTCCTTGCCTTCCGGAATCCAGAAGAATTTCTGCGCAATGATGCGCGCGAGCGCGGCGCGGTCTTTCTTCTCGGCGATCCCGGCAAGCTGCTGACGGAACGTCGCAAAAGTGGCGTCGCCCACCGGCTGCGGCAGCTTCACCGGAACAGGCTTATAAGCCTTGGGTGGAGCGAGCTGGGGTTGCTGCGGTTGCTGAGGTTGTTGTGGCTGCTGGGCAATTGCCGCAGGCGGAGCCAGCGCGAGAAACAGGACGGCCAATGCCGTAACGGTTGAGGAGAGCATGCGCATCTTCGGTTCTCCAGATACAAGCCACAGGATTCATTTCTATGTTGCGACACAATTGAGACGACGATGCGGCGCGAAAGGTTCAGAAGGAATTTTCAGGCCTCCAACGCCGGGGAACTGAAGCGAGTCAACGCGGTTTTTACGCGACCGTGGGTCGGTTCGCCTGCCAGCGTTGCTGCCAAAGCCGGGCCAGGGTGTGGCACATCCAGTCGGCCATGAACAGAGCGGTGATCGCTTGCCGGTGCAGACGCCACCGCCCTGTGTGTGCGATATCGTGGAACATGCTGCCGAAGTCCCAACAATTACGGTGCCTTATATGCCATCGATCCTGCTCTCGCCGTTTCTGCTGCCCATCCTGCTGCTGATTGGTTCCAACGTTTTCATGACAATGGCCTGGTACGGGCACCTGCGCTTCAAGGAGACGCCGCTCATCGGCGTGATCCTGGTGAGTTGGGGGATCGCGTTCGTGGAATACTGCATGGCGGTGCCTGCTAACAGATTAGGCAGTGCGGTCTATACGACTGCTCAGCTCAAGACCATTCAGGAAGTCATTACGTTGCTGGTGTTCGCGGGCTTCTCCGTTCTCTATCTGAAGGAACCGATCACCTGGAATTACGCCATCGGCTTCGTTTTGGTTGCGGCCGGCGCGTTCTTTGTTTTTCGCGGCCCATTATAGGCGGACCTGGCGGAACCGCTGCGGAACTCGCGGCGTTGACTGCGTTGTTGAGCGCGGAACCGAGCGCGTGCGGCTCATCGCGCGTGAAGTCGGCGCGACACGAACTGGCCACGCAATCGATGGACCGCTCGCTGCTGGCGCTGTGTGCGCTCAATTTTTTCATGGCCGATGTGCGCGACGGCCTCGGCCCATTCCTCGGTGTCTTCCTGCAACAGCAGAATTGGTCGCCCGCCGAGATCGGTTTCGTCATGACCATCGGCGGCCTGGCGGGCATGCTGGCGGTCACGCCTGCCGGCATGCTCGTCGACAAGATTGTTGCGAAACGTGCCGTCCTGGTGGCCGCCATGGTGGCGGTGATCGCGGCGTCGCTGATCATTCTGTTTCTTCCTTCATTCGTGGCGACGTCGACGGCACAGTCCGTCAACGCCATCGCGGCCGCGATGATGCCGCCCGCGGTGGCGGCCATCACACTCGGTCTCGTCAAGCAACAGGGCTACGCGCATCAGCTCGGCCGCAATGAAGCGTTCAATCACGCCGGCAATGTCGCGGCCGCGTTGCTCGCAGGTTTCTTTGGTTATCTGTTTGGTCTCGGTGCGGTCTTTGCGGTGATGGCCGCAATGGCGGTCGGCGCCATGGCGGCAATCTCTGCCATCGATCCTGATCGCATCGATCACAAGGCCGCGCGTGGGCTCGGCGCAGCGCCCGGCGAACAAGCGACCGGCTTTTCGGTGCTGGTGACGTCTGGACCACTGCTTGTGCTGGGCATCACGCTGTTGCTGTTTCATCTTGGCAATGCCGCGATGCTTCCGCTGCTCGGTCAGGCGCTGGTTGCGCGCGGCTCCGGCGATCCCAGCGTCTTCACCAGCGCCACCATCATCATCGCGCAGCTCACCATGGTCGCGACCGCGCTTTACGCGGCGCGGCTGGCCGAGCAGCGCGGCTATTGGCTGGTGTTTCTGATTGCGCTGCTCGCGTTGCCGGTGCGCGGCTTGATCGCAGCCCTGATCACCAGTCCGATCGGGCTCGCGCCCGTCCAGGTGCTGGACGGTATCGGTGCCGGCATGCTCGGCGTTGCGGTGCCGGGATTGGTCGCGCGCATCCTGGCCGGCACCGGTCATGTGAATGCGGGGCTTGGCGCTGCCCTGACGATGCAAGGCATTGGCGCATCATTAAGCGCGACGGTTGGCGGCATGGCCGCTGAGCATCTGGGCTACGCGGCTGCATTTCTAGTGCTGGGCGGGATCGCAGTATTGGCGTTGGTGCTCTGGATTGTGGCGCGTCCGGTCACGGCAGGCGCTTGCGGTGACGCGCCGGCCGCGGCGCAACCAAGCCAGGCCAGCCCCTGAATACTGTCAATTCATTCATACGTTGCAATAATTTAATGAAGCCGCGCCGCCTCGCTTTCGACATTAGAGCTTTGAATGGTGTAGAAGGGTGTGGCGAGTCGAGCGGGCACTACGCATGGCTCTTGATTCCAAAGCAGAAGCAGCTCTTGCACTCAATCGTTTTGGTCTCGGGCCGCGCACCGGCTCGATTGCGGCCATTGCGTCCGATCCGCGCGGTGCGGTGCTCGCCGAGCTTGATCGGCAAAGCGCCGGCCGCATCTCCAATCCCGAGCTGATGACCAGCGGCGTTGCGACGCGCGCCGCATTCGCATTCCAGCTGGCGCAGCGCGAGCTGCGTCGCAACGCCAAGTCGGCGCCGAAGGAAAGCCAAGAAGCCAAAGACGCCAAGGAGGTAGCAGCGGCTGCGCCTAAGGAGCCATCAGCTGGTGCGGCCAAGGCGCCACCCGACCCTAAGCCTGAACCCAAGCCCAATGCCGGCGTTGCGCCACAGCAGATCTACCTCGACGAGGCCAAGGCGCGGCTGGCGACTGCTGTCGATGCCGAGATTGGCTTTGTAGAGCGGCTTGTCTGGTTCTGGTCGAACCATTTCTGTGTGTCCGCTGACAAGGTCGGCGTTCGCTCGATTGCGGGCGCGTTCGAGCGCGAGGCGATCCGCGCTAATGTGCTTGGTCGTTTCGTCGACATGCTGCGCGCGGTCGAGACCCATCCCGCAATGCTCCTCTACCTCGACAACGCGCGCTCGATCGGTCCGACTTCGCAAGCCGGCAAGAACCGCGGGCGTGGCCTGAATGAGAATCTCGCGCGCGAGATCCTCGAGCTGCATACGCTTGGGGTGCGCACGGTCTACACGCAAGACGATGTCACGAGCTTCGCCAAGGTCATCACCGGCTGGAGCATTATTCCGCCGGCGCAGGATCCGGTGCGCGGCGGCGAGTTCACCTTCAATCCGCGCATGCATGAGCCGGGAACGCAAACGATCATCGGCGAAGCCTATGCTGACGCAGGCTTCGATCAGGGGCGCCGCGTGCTCGGCGATCTGGCCCGTCACCCCGCCACCGCCCAGCATGTGGCGCACAAGCTCGCAAAACATTTTGTTGCCGACGATCCCGCGCTGGCGCTGGTCGAGCGGCTGGCCAAGCGCTTCCGCGACACCGAAGGCGATCTCAAGGAGGTTGCCAAGGCGCTGGTGGCCTCGCCCGAAGCCTGGGCGACGCCCCGCAGCAAGCTGCGCCGGCCGACCGAATGGATCGTGGCGTCGCTGCGCGCAACGGGCGTGAACGTGACGGATGTTCGTCCAGTCATGCAGGTGCAGAATCTCCTGGGCGAGCCTTTGTGGCGGCCGCCGGCGCCCAATGGCTTTGCGGACGATGACGCGACCTGGCTCGACGGGCTCTCGCAACGGCTCGATGTCGCCAACCAGATGGCAACGCGCATTGCTGCCGACGCCGATCCGAACGCCGTGTTCGAGGAAGCTCTTGCACCGATCGCATCGGCCGAGACTAAGCGGACGGTGGCGCGCGCCGAAAGCCGGACGCAAGCGCTGGCGCTGTTGCTGATGGCGCCGGAATTCCAGCGGCGATGACACGCCGCGCGAACCGGATCGAATGAGGGCCGGGATCGACTCGATGAGATGGCAAAGAGACAGGTCATGACCAGCAACCTGCATGCTCCCACCCGACGGCATTTGTTGCTTGCCTCCGGCACGCTGTTCGCCTGGGCGCACCTGCCGAAGCTTGCGCGCGCTGAAGGCCGCGATCCGCGCCTCCTCGTGATCGTGCTGCGCGGCGCGCTCGACGGGCTTGCGGCGGTCGCGCCGGTCGGCGACCCGGATTGGATCGCGCTGCGTGGCGACAAGGCGCTCACGCTTGCGGGCAAGACGCCGGGGCTCCCCCTCGATGCCATGTTTGCGCTCAATCCGGCGATGCCGAACCTGCATCGGCTCTACCAGGCCGGCGCTGCCACCATCGTCCATGCGGCGGCGACTCCCTATCGCGAGCGCTCGCACTTCGATGGCCAGGACGTGCTCGAAAGCGGGCTTGCGCGTCCCGGCGCCGTCTCGACCGGCTGGCTCAACCGCGCGCTCGCGGCGCTCGAGCCTGCGGGCAGCGCCAATCCGGCGCGCTCCAACGCGCGCAATGCGTTCGCGGTCGGCCCGATCGCGCCGCTGGTCGTGCGCGGGTCAGCGCCGGTTCTGTCATGGACTCCGCCGCGGCTGCCGCCCGCGAGCGACGATACCGCGATGCGGCTGCTTGATCTCTATCGCCATGCTGATCCCGCGCTCGCGCGCGTGCTCGAGGAGCGCATGGGGCTCGCCGAGATTGCGCGCGGCGTGGACGGCCAGTCACGCCCGGCTGCTGCCGCGCAGGTGCGTGCCTTCTTCGCCGAGGCGGCCGGCACTGCGGCGAAGTTCATGGCGCGTCCGGACGGCCCGCGCGTCGGCGCGCTCGCCCTCGACGGCTGGGATACGCACGCCAATGAAGGCGCGCTCGACGGCCGGCTTGCGGCGCTGCTTGGTGCGCTCGACGGTGCCATCGCGGCGATCGAGACCAATATGGGCGATGCGTGGCGCGAGAGCGTCGTTGCGATCATCACCGAGTTCGGCCGCACCGCGCGCATCAACGGTACCGACGGCACCGATCACGGCACTGGCACGGTCGCGTTGCTCGCTGGCGGTGCACTCAAGGGCGGCCGCGTCGTCGCCGACTGGCCTGGCCTCAAGGAAGCGAACCTCCACGAGAAGCGCGACCTCAAGGCGACCACCGATCTGCGCGCCGTGCTCAAGGGCCTGCTGCGCGATCATCTGCGCGTCGAGGAAGCTGCGCTCGCCAGCAAGGTGTTCCCGGAGAGCAGCGCGGTGAAGCCGGTCACGGGCCTGCTGGCGTAGCAGTCAGCTTGAGGCCTGCATGATCATCGTGCCAGGCAACTTCGAGAACGTGCAACTGCTGGCGCTGTTGCGCCTGCACCTTGCAGGCATGCACGCGAGCTCGCCGCCGGGAAGCGTCAACGCGTTCGACCTCTCGGGTCTCAAGGCTCCCGATATCAGCGTCTACACGGCCTGGCGCGATGACAAGCTGCTGGGCATGGCGGCCCTCAAGGCGCTCGATGGCGCAACCGGCGAGATCAAATCGATGCGGACAGACCCGGCGCATTTGCGCGAGGGCGTGGCCAAGGCGCTGCTCGATCATATTCTCAACGTCGCCAGAGAGCGCGGCTATCGGCGGCTGAGCCTCGAAACCGGCTCAGGAGAGGCGTTCGAGGCCGCACTCGCGCTCTACCGCAAGAACGGGTTCATCAATGGTGAAGCCTTCGGCGGTTACGATGTGACGTCATTCAACCAGTTCCTGCACCTTGATCTCTGAGCAGCACTATTTGCAATGTCTGTAGCCCAGTGTGATCGCCCACAGTGGGGCCATGGGGCGAGATTCAGAAAAACTGAGTTTGCGGATTTACTATGGGTGCGTGGTTGTAAAACCTGTTTCTCTTTATTTTTCCTGCTCATTGTGAACTGAGCTGATGAGCAAGACATGTCTGTGAAATTGAACCTCCGTGGACTCCGCACACTGGTTGTCGTGCTCTGCACTTCTTCAAATGGATGGGCGCTCAACGGCATAACCCTGCGGCAGGACATCCCTGTGATCGCCGCAGCGGGTGCGGCTGCGCCGCCAGATTACAAGAAGCTTGCTGCCAAGGTGATACTGGACAAGACCAACTACAAGATTCGCGACGCTCAAATCTCAACGGTGACCGAAATGTGGGCGGGACTGTTGCATGGCGGCAATCTTCCTGGCGTCTGTGTTGTGACCTTCCGTGATAACCCATTCGGTCACGTGGTTCGCGATGTTTGGCAAATCACATTTAAGGACGGCCAGGTCGCGACTGCCTCCTACGCGAATATTCAATGCGGTAACACAACGAAATTCAATGAAGTTTTGAAACCCTGAGGACCGCGGCTGTGGGTCCAAAGCCCATCACGGAGCGACGTGGACTGAGGGCTGCGATACGTTGCGCAATGCTGGCGGCGTGGCCGTCCGGCATGCGCTTCCTCCATGCAGGCTAAGTGTTTGGTCACCGCGTGCGCGGCGGCTGCCCGGCCGCTTCCATCTGGGCGAGCACGTCGGCCAGCGGTCCGCTGAGATTGACGAGGTGCTGCGCCTCCTGCTCGAAGCGCTTCGGCAGGCTCGCCCGATACGTTGCGCCCACCGCGCAGCCCGTTGATCCCTTCCCACCACGGCAAATCGTGTATCATGACCAACCGTTAATGCTTGCGATTGAGATCAAGCTGACTGAGGGAGGTCTGTATGATGCTTGCGCGCCGCGGCTTCTTAACTCTTGCGGCAGCAGCGGCACTTGCGCCGCGCGGCGCATCTGCGCAGGCCTATCCGTCGCGCCCGGTACGCGTCATCGTCCCGTTCGTGCCCGGCGGCTCGACCGATGTCGTGGCGCGTCTGGTCGCGCAGCGGCTTTATGCGAGCCTCGGCCAACAGTTCTATATCGAGAACCATGGTGGCGCAGGCGGCAACATCGGCATAGCCATGGCGGCAACTTCACCTGCCGATGGCTACACGCTCCTCGTCATCAGCAACAGCTTCATCATCAATCCGAGTCTCTACAACAAGGTGCCCTATGATGCCGCGAAGGATTTTGCAGCGGTCTCACTGCTGGGGACCTCGCCGTATCTCCTGTCGGTGCACCCGTCGATCCCGGCACAGAACCTCGCGGAGTTCGTCGCGCTGGTGAAGGCCAACCCAGGCAAATACAGCTATGCGTCCTCCGGCCGCGGCACGCCCGGGCATCTGTCGGGCGAGCTGTTCCGGCTGCCGCTCGGGCTTGATCTGGTGCATGTGCCGTTCAACGGCGGCGGTCCCGCGATCCAGGCGACACTCGCGGGCCATGTGCCGGTGAGCTTCAACGCATTGCCGACCGGCTCACCTCTGGTGAAGGAGGGCAAGCTCCGGGCGCTCGCGGTCATGAGCAGCAAGCGCAGCGCCGCGCTGCCGGATGTGCCGACGCTGAAGGAAGCAGGCTTCCCGGGCGCCGAGGTCGACATCATGATCGGCGTGCTGGCGCGTACCGGTACGCCCGCGCCGATCGTCGATCTTCTCCATCGCGAAATTGTCAAGATGACAGCGCAGCCGGACTACGCCGAGCGGCTGGCCGCGCTCGGGCTCGAGCCGGTCGCCAACTCGCCGCGGGAGTTCGACGCTATCCTGCGCGCGGAATTGCCGAAATGGGCGAAGGTGATTGGCGACGCCCGCATACCAAAGGTGGACTGACAGTCATTCATGCGCATCATTGATGTTCGCGAGACCGCGGTCCCGCTCAAGTCAGAACTGAAGAACTCAAGCTTCGACTTCATCGAGATGACCACCTCGGTGGTGGCCGTCATCACCGACGTCGTGCGCGACGGCAGGCCGGTGACGGGCTTCGCGTTCAATTCCACTGGCCGCTATGCCTGCGGGGCGCAGATGCGTGCGCGCTTTATTCCGCGCATCCTCGCGGCGAAGCCCGAGACGCTGCTCGATGCGACGGGCGATAACATCGATCCCGCCAAGGTGCTCGCGGTGATGCTGCAACGGGAGAAATCCGGCGGCCACAGCGAGCGCTCGATCGCGATCGGCACGATTGAAGTGGCGCTGTGGGACGCGGTCGCCAAGATCGCCGAGAAGCCGCTGCACCGGCTCCTCGCCGAGCGCTACAACGGCGGCAAGGTTTCAGAGCGCGTGTTCTGCTATGTCGGCGGCGGCTGGTATCTGCCGGGCCAGACCATCCGCGACCTGCAGGACGAGATGCTGCGCCATCTCGATGCCGGCTACACCATGGTGAAGATGAAGGTTGGCGGCTTGCCGCTCGCTGATGATGCGCGTCGAGTCGCGGCCGTGAAGGAGACGCTCGGCAATCGCGCTGCCCTGGCAGTTGACGCCAATGCAAAGTTTGCACGTGAGGAGGCGCTCGCCTATGCGCGTGCGCTCAGCGAGTTCGAGCTGTGCTGGTTCGAGGAGCCCTGCGATCCGCTCGACTTTGCGCTGCTTGCCGAGATTGCGAGCGTCTACGCGCCGCCGCTGGCGACCGGCGAGAATCTCTATTCGACGCAGGACGTGGAGAACCTCGTGCGCTTCGGCGGGCTCAGGCCCGACCGCCAAGACGTGATCCAGGTTGATCCGCCGCAGGCCTATGGCATCGTGCAATATGCAAAGACGTTGGCGATGCTGGAGCGCCATGGCTGGCCGCGCGCTGCGCTGTTTCCGCATGGCGGCAATCAGATGTCGCTGGCGATCGCGGGCGGCTTCGGGCTTGGCGGCGCGGAATCCTATCCGGGCGTGTTCGGGGATTTCGGCGGTTTTGCCGATGACGCCAAAGTCGAGGACGGCTATCTGCCGCTGTCGGATCGGCCCGGCATCGGCTTCGAGGGCCAGGCCAGGCTTTACCGCATCATGCGAGAGCTTGCCGCGTGAGGGGCCTGCCGCAGGCGCATCAAATTCCGGCGATGCCAGCCTGCACGTTCTTGGCAAGCAGCTGCCGCGCCTCGGGCTCATTGGCGTATCGGAGGAGCCAGACAAACATGTCATGCGCCAGCGCGATGCGCTTGCGTCCATTGTGCTGGTAGACTGCGAAATTGCACACCGGCGCAAAGACCATTTGAAACAGAACGCTCTCGGCGGTCGAGTCCAGTTCCAACAGCCGATTGGCGGAGCTGCTCAGGCGCGCCCATGTCTCCCATTCGGCAACCAGATCGAGCGAGTCTTCTCCCGCGGTTCGCTCTCGATAGTCCCTGCATTGGGACTCGATGTCGCCCATGAGGCGCCGGCGAACCTGCCAAACGGCCTGCTCCATGATCGAGTCTTGTTGTGCTGCGCGCGCGAGGTAAGGGTCGTCCTCGATCAACGGTATCGCGAGATCAATCAGGCGATGGCGGAACAGAGACCGGACGGAGCCGGCGTTGCCGCGGCTGCCAAGCATGCCGAGACGATGCTCGATCATCGGGTGCATGGAATCAAGCTCGCGGTCGACCGCGTCGATGGATCGATCAAGCAGCTCGCCGTTGTGAGCGTTTGCGGCTTCGAGTGAGCGCGCAAGATCGCCGAGTGCAGGCGGCAGTCCCGTGGCGCTGGCAGGCGCATCCGGCTGCATCGATCGACGCCGCGGTACGCCGACCGCACGGCGAAAGAGCGGATAGGTCGCGCGCCGTCGCGGCGCCGATAGAAAGCACTGCCAGAGGAGCCAGTTGGGTCGGGCTTGGGGGGCGCCGGTCAGTCGCTCGGCGATGCGAGCCATGGTGTACGACCAGCGCATCCTGTTCGTGCTGGACAGGCCCAGCCCGATGACCCTGTGCCAGTTGCCGGCCCGTGCTGCGTCCACGACCAGCCAGTCGCGCGCGATTGCCCGGATCGACCGTGGAATGAGCCGCTCGTGCATTCTGTCGGCGGTGCCGAACAGCCCACGCGCTCGGTCGATGTCCTTGCGCAGGGCGGCTAGCAGTCCGGCCGCAACCACACCGCAACCCTGGATCGTTTGCGCGTTGCGGAGCTTTCGCTCGAGCCAGCTGATGGCCTTGTTGGATGGGCTCTTCCGCGCCAGCGCCAACGCGCCATAGACGACAGCGCCGGCCTCGATTTCCTTGATCAGCCCGAGCGGGAAACAAATTCTGACCGTCCAATAGGCAGTACGCGGCATGCGCAATGGCACGACGATCCATCGCACGAGCGGCGTCGGCGCCCAGATCAGGACAAACGCGACCAGGCGCAGCACGACACTCGCCACGTCGGGGGCGGTCGCCTCCACCATGGCAGCAGTGAACGCGAACACCCCCACCTTCGCGCCGAACGCCAAGGCGATCGGCGGTACCTTGATCGAGCCGGACAGCATCCGGACGATAAAGATGACAATGATGACGCCCGCTACCGCGCCCATAGCGCGGACCAGCCGAGCGCACGTTCGGCTTCCTCCCAAGGGCCGGCGTACGCACCAGCGCTGCTTTGCCTGGATGCTTGCGTGCCCGCCAGTACGACATTCGCCCACAGCTCATGGAGCACGCGTTGCTCCGGATCACGCAACGCCGCCACCGCCTGGCGGACCTTCTCGGCGTCGCGCGTCGCAGGCCCGAGTGGCGTCTGGTAGTTTTGCGCGTTTGCGCTGCCGACAGTGAGCAAGGCCAGCAGCCGCTGGCCGGCGCGTTCCACGTCTGACGGCGTGGATTCCGTCGAGACGTCGAGCACGTAGAACGGATTGCTGCGCCAGAGGGCGAGCGGATCACCGGTCGTCATCGCTTTCTCAGCCCGGAGCCGTGACCAAGCTTCTGCTCGTCATGATCCACCGGAGCGAGGCCCCACAGATCTCGGACAATCCGTTCGATGGCCTCACGGTCGCGCTGCCGCACCGCCTCGCGCCCCTTGGCGACGAGCTCGGAGGCGCGCCGGACATCGGTGCTTTCGCCGACGCGCGCGGCGCAACGCTCGAATTCCCATTCCCACGAGCCCGGGTGGCGGAAATATGCTGCCACCCCCAGCCGCTCGATGACGGCGCGCTGCCGCTCGACCTCGTCGGCATCCCTCGCCACGAATGCGCGCTTGCAGGCCTGATAGGTTTCGTTCAGCGTTGATCGCTCGGCGTCGCTGCCGTAACCTGCGACCCAGCTCAGCGCCATCGCGAAGCTTTCCTCGATCTTTCGCCCAAGCTCCGGCCACGCCTGCTCGGCCTCGATCTCGGCGAGCAGGGCGTCGAAGTCGGAGAGGATGCGGCGCGCCTGCTCGCCGGCGTCGAGATCGCCACCGCGGGCAGCCTTGATGCTCTGCTCGGCCTCGTCCAGGCGCGGCATCGCGGCGGATAGACGCGCCGCCGTCTTGCCGGAATGGTCGAGAAATGCCGCACGCGAGAGATCGGCCGCGCGCGTGCGCAGCTTGACCAACGCATCGGCAAGCGTCTCGAGCGAGACCTGTGGCGTCATGAGGAGCGCGACCTGATCGAAGATCCGATCGATATCCGCGATACGCGCCTGGGCGCGCAGCTGCCCGCCACGATCGAGCTCAAGCATCAGCTCGACCTCGGAGCCCACCGGCAAGGGCGCGCTCAGCTCGGTGCTGGGAATCTCGAGTGTGCCGACCAGGCGGCACAGATGCGCCCAGGCGAACTCGCCTTGCACGATCGGTACCTTGAGCACGTGGCCCTCGGTCCCTGGATGCACGGTCTCGACCGTGTGCAGCACGAACGTCCGGCGGATCGGCAACGGCGAGCCGCGGTTGAAATAGGTCTGCACGCGATTGTCCGCGAGCGCCACGCCGACCGACCGTGACAGCGGTGGGTCGCCGAGCGTGATGCCATGCGTGATCGAGAAGCTTGCGGGCTGCAGCGTAACGGCGTGGCCGTTGCTGTCGAGGCCCTGCACCGCGAACGAGGTGTTCTGGCGCGGGTTGAGCCGCACCATCACCGCAAACGTGCCATCGGCTTCACAGGGTGTCGGATCGCTTTGCCACTCGCCGTCGGAGCGAGAGATCCTGATCTGCTTGATCGTATTGGCCTGCTCGAGCAGCTTGCCGACCACAAACGGTGTGAGGTCCGAG
>Ga0111538_10006751_pt1 | contig 15508 bp, 14 predicted proteins | sample SoiMethybrSBSTD1_FD_79669 | JGI IMG/M metagenome (GOLD analysis project Ga0111538, IMG submission 79669) | Bulk soil microbial communities from a Populus tree surrounding site in Tennessee, USA - Soil MetaG P. TD hybrid SBSTD1 (version 2)... | ecosystem: Environmental > Terrestrial > Soil >...
CACTCCCGGGTCGCCTCCGACGTGGAGCTGGAAGCAATTCGTCAACGGCCTGCCTGAAGCGGCGATCGAAGATCTGGCGTTCTTCACCGATGGTGGCGTGCGGCTGCTGCGCGCCGCGATCGCCTCGCGCGGCATTTGGGAGCTACGGATCGATACGCCGGACGTCGACGACCTCTCGTATCTGCGTGTGCACGGCGACGATTTGCGGCACCGCCTGCCGAGCGTCACCTTGCAGCGCGACGGTGTGACTGCCCGCAGCTGGCACGGCAGCCCTGATGTGCGCCCACGCGTGGCGCCGAAGCTCGTCCCCGCACCAACTTCGCTGCCGTGGACGCGCACGACTTTTCCCGGCGCCACCGACACGCTGCGGCGGTTTCAGACGGCTCTGCGGGCGAGCACCAACGATCCGCGCATCGTCGCGAATGGCTTGTGGGATCCATACTTCAGCGAAGTCCTGCGCGACCGTGGCGCGCCCACCGTCGCAGTGCCGGCCGCGCCACCGTTGCCGGCGCTGAACATGGTGCAGATCAACAAGGCGTTCTGGGAGCTGCACATGAAGGCGCCGCATGCCACGGCGGAGGCGTGGGGCGCCGGCCCGCCGACGGAATCCGATCTGCACGAATACACCGCCGATCTGGGTGAAGGCGACGCCGGCAAAACTTCATGCGAGCTTCTGGCGGCGCCGTGCAAGGTGGACGTGGTCGTGCAGCATCGGGGCCTGGAGACGCGCGCCGGCGCCGACGTGCGCGTGACGCTGCTCAAGTGGATCGACCCGAAGAAAAAGGACAAGGCGAGCTTCAGCAATCCGGCCACATGGTTCACGGACCCCGTGCCGTGGACCGCGGCGGTCAACCAGGTGCTCAACTCCGACAGCGGCGCCGCGCCGGGTCCGCTCACGGCCGGCTGGGCGTTCGTCGGTTCCACCAACGCCACGCGCCGTCGCACGCTGACGGGTCAGACGCTCGATCCGCTCAACGCCGGCGTGGCGACTTTCGACCTCGACTTGACCAGTTTGAAGGCCGACACGGTCGTGCTGCTCGTTGCCGTCGTTCGCGCCGGCGGCGACATTGCCCTCAGTGCCGCGCCGCTCGAGAAGCTGACTTTGGACAATCCGCAGGTCGCCGTGCGCTCGGTGCGCGTGCTCAAGTGAGCCGCTGAGCACCGCGTGCACGTCGACTCGCTCATCGACAGGAGAGCATCATGACGATCACCTGCCGGATCTGCTCGCCCTTCGTGGCGGGCCTGACGGGCCTCAAGGAAGGCGCGCGCAGCGCCCCCGAAGAAGTGGCAGTGCGCGAACGCGTGGACAATACGCGCGTCACGGTGTTGCGCGGGCCGGCGGCGAGAGTGGCCGGCATGAGCAGCCGCACGCGTGCCGCATTCGAGCTCCTCAAGCTGTGGGAAAACGGCCGCAAGATACGCTGCCGATTCCTGGACGGCGTGCCCGAGGTAAAGGCGAAGGTCGAAGCGATCGCCAAGGAGTGGCAGGCCCATGCCAACCTCACGCTCGAGTTCGTGACCAGCGGCACGTCGCAGATCCGCATCAGCTTCGCGGAACAAGGCTTCTCGTGGTCGACTGTCGGCACGGACGCGCTGACGGTTCCGGCTGCCGAGGCGACGATGAACTATGGCTGGCTCGAGCCCAACACGTCGATGCGCGAGTATCAGCGCGTCGTGCGGCACGAGTTCGGTCATGCGCTGGGAATGATTCATGAGCATCAGAATCCCGCCGCGCAGGGTCAGATCCCCTGGGACAAGCCGAAGGTCTACGCTTATTACGCTCAGCAGGGGTGGAGCGAGAGCGACGTCGACAACAACATCTTCGACGTCTACTCGGAGGAAAGCACCAACCACAGCGCGTTCGATCGGACTTCGATCATGCAGTACGCGGTCCCTGACTCCCTGACGATTGGCAGCTTCGCAATCGGGTGGAACACCGAGTTTTCCGCGACCGACATCGAGTACATGCGTCGCCAGTACTCGCGGACCGCGCCGCCGCTCACGGAGCTGGTCGTGGGTGGCCCACGCGTCGAGGCCGAGCTGGCAGCCGCCCAGGAAGTGGACACGTACCACTTCGACGTTGCATCCGCAGCCACATACATAATGACCACGGAAGGCGCACTCGACACTGTGCTCACGCTCCACGGGCCGGATGACCCAGGCGCCGTGCTGGCCTGGGACGACGATCTCGGCCGCGGCCTGAACGCGCGCCTCGTGCGCAAGCTCCAGCCGGCCTCATACTGGTTGTCAGTGCGGCACAAGAAACCGGAAAGCACTGGCGCTTACACAGTCGGGGTGAAGAAGCGACGTTGAATCTCTTTGCGCGGGATGTCCAGACAATTGCATCACGCCCCTATTTGCTGAGGCACGGTGCCAACCAATGCACTCCTTCGGACAGCTTGCGGAATTCGCGTCGTTTCTCGACCGCAGCGGCATGGACTCGCGCAGCGCTCTGCAAGAGGTGACCTGTGGTCGTGTCCGTGAATGATGTTGTCGGCGTGATCAAGGATCTCGGCGACGTGGTTAAGAGTACCCGCGAGATCATCAAAGCCGTCAACGACGGCACCGACTATCTCAAGACCCGCTTTCCAAGCGCCAAGAAAGACCTTTCTGCGTTATTGGATCAGATGCACATCACGATAAATGGACTGGCCAATGTCACGAAGTTGATCACCGGCTTCCGATTCACGTATGACGGCACTCGCTCGACATCGAGTCGTGAGTTCACAAGATTCAACGATTACATCGTTGCGCAGCAGGGCGCTGGCTTCGAGCTGAAGAGGAACATAGGGAAGCTCAAGGGAAATTGCGACGAAGTGGGGAAGCTGCTCCAGAAGCTTGACTCTAGCACCAAATCACGAGCATGGGGGTCGATGTTCGGTTTGCTTGGCGAGAAAGCGAAAAAGCGCTCACAGGAAATGTATAGCACTCTCAGCACTTTCTATGGAAACGACCAAAGGATGATAGATCTCATAGAAAGGACGATGAAACTTGCGGAGAGAGCTCTCAAGGATGTGCAGAAAGAGCTTGGACCGCCCGGCATTACGTACCCGAATAATCTGAGGAGTGCGGCGACCATGCTGGGCGCGTACGCCGATTTATTTGAAGCGCCAAATCGAGACTTAGCAACTCTGGCGGGCGAGCTTGAAGCAGCGAAGAACCATATGATCTGATCCAAGGTTCGCGCCGACGAAGAGGACGAACCCCTTCGCCGGACCCCGCGGCGGAGATCGAACGCAGCGCGATCGAGATCCACACGGTGAAGATAATGATCCGAATCAACGTTTGCTGAGGAACGGATCCAGGACGTTCAGTGGGTGATAATTGGTGGAGAACCAACCTATGGTAGTGAAGCGGGCATACAGAGAGTCCGACCGAATCAATGCGAGGCTCTCGTCGTGCACGAGTCCAGAAAGCGAAATCTGCGTGCGCGAGTCGTCACCCCAGTCCGTTGCGAGTCAACGCAGACGTCAGCTGATCTGAAGAGCACTGCTTGCAGGTATGCCGCCTGAGGGCCTGTAGCACCGTAGTACCACCAGACTGTGAGCTTGCCACTCAGCGGCGATTGTTGGGTTAAGTCGCAAACACCGCGACGGATTGCGCCTGAGGACAGATGTAGCTGCTCGAGGTTGGGCAGAAGGTCCTTGCGTTCACGCGCTCAGAACATTGAGAAGCTCCTCCCACCGTTGCGGCGTTAGAGAGTTCCGACAAGCTGCTGAGACGAACACGTCCTGCTCATTCTCGTCAGTCAGATCGACAGAAAACGGCGCCGCACCCTTTGACCTCAGGATACTTCGGATGAAACTTCCACATTCCATTGCATTGATTGTCCAGGTTCAGCGATAGCTGGAAGCGGCGGAAGTCACCTCCGTACGGTGGCAATACCGGCCCCTTTGGACTGCACGATAAAGCTCCTATTTGATTGGAGCAGGTAACGGGATTTCCCGGCCGAACTCGACGTAGTAGTACACGAACTTTCCTGCTTCCGGCGCCGCGACGCCCGCATCCTTCTTGACTGCGTAGCCGAATGCACCGAACCAGCGTGTGTCGGGCTGCGCGAGTCGAACATGAACGTAGTCGCCAAAGCGAGTTGTGTCGACAGCCGGATTGCCGGCTGCATCTTTCACGACCTTACCGTCAGAACCGATCTTCTTGCGCAGAACGGTGACATCACTCGCCTCACCGTACCAGACGACCCAATCGCCCAGGATCCCAACCGCATGACTGCCATACAACGTCGGCCCGCCCCAAGCCAACGAAATGCCGACTTCGCCGTCGGAATTCGTCGCGAGACTCGGATAGCAATACGCATGATCGGCGTTCCAGATGGTGAACTGATCGACGCGGTTGTAGTCACCCCCGATGTCGAATCGCACCACCTGGACATGCGCATACGGGAACGAGAAGCCACCGTGTCCACCGTCTCCCGAACCCGCCGTCCAGGCGAACCATAGCTCCGTGCCACGGCGGGTTGCGCCGATAATGCGATGGTCCTCGCTGATCCAGTCCGCATTGTCGGGAGCCTTGGCGACGACATTCCCGTCATCGATCCGCGGCCAATTCAGGACCTCACGCTCCCGCCATGCGTAGTTCGGGTCGCCACCCACAGAGGAATAGATACGCATGTGCGAATTGTCGACGTGCTGTGCCCAGTAGAACTCGTTGCTCGTGACGTTCTGCGCAGGCGAGCCGACGAGAACTTTCGCATCCTCGATGAACGCGTAGAGAAAGCTCAGACCCTTGCCCGCGACCATGTCGGCCAGCGGCAATTCGTAGAAGAGTTTGCCGGTCTTGCCGACGAACACGTTGGTGTTGACGTGCAAGAAATCCCGCCCGTAAGTCAGATCGGGGAAATCCATCCACGACGTCCCGAGCGCAAACGTATCGGGCGTGAAGTCCCATTGCCGCCACCACGCCTGCTGGCCGCCGGAAAATTTTTTCAGATCGGCCTGACTTGCCAAGGCGATCTTGACGATGTTGCGATTCGCTTGGGCGCCGCTTCCTTTGAACGACTGAACGTACAGAACGAAGCAATCGATCGATGGAATGTAGTGGATGACCTGGTCACCCGCCCAGCCACCATACACCGAGTCTTGGGCGAAGAGCTTGGTGAAATCTAGATCGGTGAACGTCTTGCCGCCGTCGATCGACAGCTTCATCCAGAGATTGCCGGACATCAGCACGACGTCTCCGCCGCGGGCGCCGCTCATATCGGGCGGCCAGTTCTGCGCGAGCTCGGTCTGGGTGAATGTGCGGAAGCCCACCGGGCCGGCGGCACCCGGCGGTGTCGGCCCAGGACCGCTGTGAAAATCCAGCGGGCGTGGAGTCGCCTGGCGTGGATCGATGAGTCCCGTGAACGATCCCAATCCGACTCCACCACGGCCCTCGTCTTCCTCGTGGCGGGGTCGTTCACTGAAGGTCCAACTCTCGTGCCGCTCCGCGACCTGCACGCGCGGTGCATGACCGCGCGACTTCGCCGACCAGCCGTCGCCTCGCCTCACGCCGCCCTTCGGCGGGCACGGGACGTACTTGCAAATATCCTCTTCGTGCTCAGGTGGCGGACAACATTCGTTCACCTGCGCGCGCAGCGCCAGACGGCGCTCGTAGTCCAGCGCGGCCCCTGGGTTGACAGTCCGATACATATCCAAGAGCGCCTCCAGCGACGAGGCGATCGAGTGCATGGCGGCACTATTTCGATGGACTTCGTTGAGGGTGAGACACGAAGTACGCGCGATCTTGTCGAGCAAACAAATGATCTGGTCGCAGTCGCAACTGCTCACGGGAGTAGTGAAGAGTACCCGCTTGTCAGGCGCTTCTCGCTCGCTGCTGTCTTCGGCCGGCTGCCCCGATTGGATCGATTTGCCCGAGCCGCGTGCATCTGAAGGTGTCATGATCATCTCCTCGCGAACCGTGGGCCGCGCGATCCTTGAAGGTCTCGATGAACGACTTGTCGAGCGTAATGCGCAGGTCGTCCGCACCAGCCGCGAATCCCAAGAAGCACGACAGCCCGCGTGTCAGTGCGATGGTACGCACGCCTGACTTCTCCTAGACACCATCCAGGTGCTCGCCTGCTCATGGCGCGCTGCGCTCTGAGAGATGCACGGTCAAGGAGGCCAGGACGCTGCGGCCGGGTAAACGATAGAACTGCGCATCGCCCAGTTCGCTCTCGGCGACGGGGTCGCGGCGGTCCGTGAGGTTGTAGCCATCGAGGCGCAGTTCCCAGCGAGCAACGCGATAGCCCAGCCCAGCATCGAGCGTCGTGTACGGCTTTGCAACAGACGTGTTGCCTTTGTTCAAATAACGGCTGCCTGTGCGGCTTGCCACGACGGATGCCACTAAGCCGTTCGCAGGCTCGAGAATGACGCCGATCGCGCCGAGGTTAGCGGGCGACAGCTCGAGCCGTTTGCCGGCGAGTTGCTGCATGGAACCGTCCGGTCGCAGGCGGCGGTAGTCGACGAATGTCGCATCGTGATGGGCAAAGGTGCCCACGAGGCGCAGATTGTCGGCCGCACGATACGTGATCTCGATCTCGGTGCCATGGAAGCGCTCACGCCCGGCATTGGCGAGAGCCGGGAGGCCTTCGACGTTTTCGCGCACTACGAGGTTGTCGAAGTCCATGTGGAAGTAGCTTGCTTCGAAGGCGACTCGGCCTTGGAGCAGGCTGGCGCGCAAGCCACATTCCCAGCTCTGCGCGGTCTCCGGCGCAAGAATCTCAATCCCGGCCTCCGGTCCGAAGTCGACAGCTGCGGGCTTGTAGGTGTCGCGATAGTCGGCGAAGAGATTCAAGTAGTCGGCGGCTTGCTGCCAGAGCGCAACCGTCGCTCCCGCGACGCCCGAGAGCCGTGTGTGCTCGCGGCGATCGGTGGCGCGTGCTTCGGTGACTGAGTCCTCTCCGGTACGATGCTCGACCGTGTGGTTGAGGCGCAGACCCGCAGTCAGGTACCAACGTTCGAGCGGGTGCCACTGCAGCTGCGAGTACACGCCGGCGAAACTTCGATTGACTTCGAGCTCTGTCGATTCATCGATTGGCAGCGTGTGAGAGTCCGATCGATTGCGGCCGTCGGGAAACACTGCGTACTCGAAGTTGTCGCTGGTTTGCTCTCCCTTGCCGTACAACCAGTCGATGCCTGCAAGCCATTGCAGCTGCGCGCTGTGGCGTACCGCGAAGTACGTATCGAAGTAGACATCGTCGGTGTCGATGATCTGCCGGAAACCATCGGCATTGGTTGTGAATCCGTCCTCGGCGAACTCCTCGCGCAGGAAACCGCGAGTGTTGCGTATGCGCGTGTGCGCAATGGAGAGCGTGCTCGTCAAGCTCCCACGCGCGTGTTCGCTCGAAAGCCCGAAGGTCAGCTGTCCCCGGTCCTGATCCTGGCGTGCGTCGGTCGGATTGACATTGGCATCGAGCGGAAATCGGTAGGACAGGACGTTGCCCTCACGAGGGTGTGGGCTGTAGGGATCCTGACGCAGCGCAGTGACGTCGACATCGGCGTGCAGCTCGCCAATTGAAGTCGGCATCGCGGCGCGATAGAGCCCGTGGATGCGCTGCACACTGGAGTCGTCCTGGCTGAACTCGCGAGTCTCGGCGTTCAGGGTCACCGAGTGTTGAAAATGTACCCGTGAGGGAAGATCGCTCGTGAACTCGCCAATCGCCGTTCCCGGCGAGCCCATTGCTGCGCTCGCACGCGCCGGGGATTCGCCGGCGGACGCATGAATCACATGGATGACACCGACGAAGCTCGTCGCCCCATACATGACGGGTGCGGCACCGCGCAACACTTCGATACGTGCGACATTCGTGAGATCAAGTGTCGTGAGCGCCGGGTTGAAGGCGCCGCCGTAGGGGATGCCGTCGACGACCAGCAGAAAGGCGTCGAATTCGCGCAATCCCCACATCCCAGGTACCGATCCTGCCGGTCCAGCATCACCGCCTGGTGCGATGTCGACGCCTCCAACCAGTGCGAGTGCGCTGCGGAGATCCCGTGCGCCACGTGCCCTCATGTCATCACCTGAGACGACCGATACCATCGAAGGGGTGAGGGCGATCTCGCTTGGGAGTTTCGTCGCTGTTATGACGACCGTATCGTGCGGCGAAGGAATCGGCGAAGCGAACGCGGGCGTCGCCACAAGAAGTAGCAGCGTCGCGAGCCATGTGGATGTGCGGACCATCTCCGTGAATCCCTTCTTGCGAGTGCGCATTGCACGCTTGGCGCTCGCCACGTTGGAGTGAGGCGGAGCGCTTGTCGCTGTTCGTCGTGGATCGCGACTCTATTCCGATTCGTTCACTGTTGCCACCTCAATAGCGAGCGCGCAGCATCCTTCTCGCACGCGAGTCGGCCAATCGGCATACACTAGAGCAGCACGGGATCACTGAAGGATGCTCACTATGGATTTCATCGAGCGCTTGTTTGGAGTGGCTCCAGATGGAGGCACGGGCAGTCTGGAGTTGCTCTTCTTTCTCGTGCCCATTGTAGCCATTGTCGTACTGCGCTGGACGCAGTATCGGGTGCGGCGGAAGAAAGCGTTGCATCACGGCAAACATCGATAGAACCCGACGGCGAGGGTATTGAGATCGCAGCTTGCTGCGCTCGAGACTTCACTCTGCTGCCCGCGCGTACGAAATCAGTTGTCGTAGTTGCGACAGATCGAGACTTCGAGCGACGAATTGCCGGCCAATCAGAAAGCCGGGCGTGCCCTTGAGGCCGAGATGCGCAGTCTCGTCATTCGAGCGGGCGAGAATGGCAGCGATCTCGTCGGCATGCGCCTTTCGATCCCGGCTCAGTCGAGCCACGTCGACGCCGGCGCTTTTCAGAGTCGAATCGACGTGAGCCGTATCGGCAATGGCGCTAAGCGTGCTGATCAGCGCGTCGTGCGCTTGCAGATACTTGCCTTGCCAATTCGCAGCCAATGCGGACTGCGCGGCGTATTCCGAGACATCGCCGAAGACAGGCCACTCCTTGTAGACGATTCGAACCTTCGGATCGCTTCGCAAGATCTCCTGCAGATGAGGGTGTGTCCTTCTGCAGAAGGGACAGTCGTAGTCGAACCATTCGACGATGGTGACGTCGGCGCTGTCGCTGCCGGCCGCTGCCGTCCTCAGGTCGGCGAGAATCGTCGCTTGCGCCGCGCGCGTGACAAGCAGGGGCCCGTCGGCTCGTGCAGCAACTACGATCCCGATGAGTGCGAATGCAACGGTTGCGAACCGTGACCACAGCCGTCCCATGTCATCTCGCAGCGATTGCATGCAGCCGGCGCTCCAGAAAGTCCTCGCTCAGGAGCCAGGCTACCTCGGCCCCTGCCGGATCGTACGTTCTGCCCTGGTTGAAGAGCGGTTGCGCAAACGCGTGATCTGCGCCCGGATACACGAACACCTCTGCACCAATGCCAGCTGCATCCGCAGCTCTGCCGAAGGCGGCGGCGTCTTCCGTCGCAGACTTTCCGTCGTGAGATCCGACGATCAGCAACGCCGGACCGGACAGGTGACGAAGCTTCTCCGGATCCTTGCTTGTCTCTCCGTACCACAGCACCGTGGCGGAGACCGATGGGTCTCTCAGTGCAGCCGCCAGCGCATGCTTGGCGCCCATGCTGAACCCCATGACGGCAACCTTCCGTCCGTTCCCGGCAAGCGAGCCGATTGCTGCGTCGATCTCCCGCGCGGCAACGTCGTCGTGAACGGCTTCGAGGAGCTTGCCTGCTTCTTCGTGGGTGGTCGCATGTCGCCCGCCGTACAAGTCCACTGCGACAACGCGATAGCCATCGTGAGCCAACTTGTCGACTGCCTGGGTGTAGAACGGCGATACGCCAAACCAGTCGTGCACGAGCACAATCCCTAGTGGTGCTTCCCTGGGACCATCCACATAGGCAGTGAATGATTCGGCGTTGGCCGTGCGCAGCGTCATCGGCGTTGCATGTGCAAATGCCGATGTGGTGATCAAGGAGATCAACGATGCAAGGGCGAGACTGCTGTAACGTTTCATCGACGGGGTCCTCTGCAAAGCACTGTCGAGCCTTCGACTCGCTGTGAATGAAATCTAACAATCGCGAACTCAGTACTAGATCTGCGCCGCGCTCAAAATATTTCATGAATCGAGTTGCGGGCTCGCGATCCACAATAGATCGCGGTGCGCCACCACATGTCGCGGCCCAATCGATGCCGCCGTGCGCGCGCGACACGCGAATTGGAACTGAGCAACGGAGGTAGTTGTCGATCTCATCGACAAGCGCTAGCTTGCACGCCCCCAACCACTCGTCTTCCGAATCGGAGCGCCGTCCATGATGAATCGAGTCCGTGGTCTGATCGCAATTGCTGCGTTCTCGCTGTTGAGCGCAGCAGCCTATGCCGGTGATTTCTTCGAGACCGATGGAGTCGCGCTGCGCGGCTACGATCCCGTCGCATATTTTGCTTCCGCCAAACCGCAGCAGGGACAATCGCAGTACAGCTACGATTACAAGGGTTCCAGGTTTTACTTCTCCAGCGAGGAGAACCGGCGCGCCTTCATGGAGACGCCGGAAAAGTACGCGCCGCAGTTCGGCGGCTACTGCGCCTATGGCACAGCGCAAGGATACAAGGTCAGTACTCAGCCCGATGCGTTTGCGATCGTCGACGACAAGCTCTACCTGAACTACAACACCAAGGTTCAGGAGATCTGGCGACAGGATGTTCCAGGCAACATCGAGCGAGCCGAGAAGAATTGGCCCGAGGTGTCGAAGACACCCCGCAAGGATTAGGTCGCAGCCGATGCTTACGCGTAGAGAGCTCTTACGCGCAGGTCTCGCAACGGCGGCACTTGCAACAATCAGTCGACCGGCATGGGCACGAGATCACATCGAGGCAGTCGCGTTCGATGCGTTCGCATTGTTCGATCCGCGGCCTGTCTTCCAGGCGTGCGAAACCGTAGCGCCCGGCCGAGGCAATGAGCTGGCATCTGTGTGGCGTACGAGGCAATTCGAGTATCAATGGCTGCGCGCTCTCGGGCATCAGTACGCGGACTTCCATGTTTCGACCGAGATGGCACTCGAATTTGCAGCTCGATCGCTGGAGCTGGATCTGGCGTCGGATGCTCGCCAACGGCTCATGCAGGGCTTTCTGGAACTGCGTGCGTGGCCGGACGTGGCTGCATCGTTGAGTGCACTTCGACAATCGGGGAAAAGGACTGCACTTCTTTCGAACGCTACGCCGCACATCCTGACCTCCGCGCTACGCAACTCCGGTCTCGAAACAGCGCTGGATCAAGTAATCAGCACGGATCGCATCCGCAGCTTCAAGCCCGATCCTCGCGCCTATCAGCTGGGCGTCGATCTTCTGAAAACTCCTAAAGAACGTATTGTCTTCGTCGCGTTCGCTGGCTGGGACGTGGCCGGCGCCAAGTGGTTCGGCTATCCGACTTTCTGGAACAATCGTCAGTCGGCGCCGTCGGAGGCGCTTGGTGTCAGGGCCGATGCCGACGGCGCAACCTTGAGCGACCTGCTGCGGTGGCTGGCCATACCTGCCCCCGCAAAAGCCTAGGTGGCCTCGGGTGGCTCCAGCGTCCCGCCTGAGATCTTCTTGCACGTGCCTTGCGGGACGTAGATCCACGCTCGCGGGTCGTCGTCCTGAGTAGACGTGCCAGCGCAGGAATTCGACGCGAAGAAGCAGTCGTTGTGCGCGGCGCGCGCGACTCCGTAGCACTTTTCGTACTTGTAGGTTGGCTTCTCGGGATGCACTTGCGCTGCGGCGTTGCCTGAGACTAGTGCCCCAACTGCAGCCACAAGCAGCAAGGATTCGGTCATTGTCTTGGACATGCTGTTACTCCCGGAGTCGTATCAAAGAGTCGCGCGGGCGCCAAGCAGGAAGATGTTTCCAACCGCCGACGCGCCACGCACGTCGTCATCAAGATCGAAGCGGTACCACGCGCCGTATAAGCGCACTCGGGTGGTGAACCGATAGGACGCGCCAATTTCCATCGCGACAAGGCGCTCGTCGGCGGCCACGGCTGGACGGCCTTCGCTCGTCGCATACTGACAGTAGCCGCCGATCGTCCAGGGACCGGAGTTGAAATTGACGCTCGCCGTTGCACCCCACGCCGGCGAAGCGAATGAGCCTGCCGATGCATCGGGAAGGCGACTGGTGCCGTCGTAGCTGCCGGCAAGACCAATCATCCACACTTCGTGCAGAGTCACACTGGCGCCGACTCCAATGGAGTTCAGATCGCGACCGGACGCAAAGGCGGATCGCCCATGAGCATAGGTTGCGCCCCAACGCAGCGTGTCCTGTTGGCGATAGCTCTCATGAGTGATACCGGCCTGGAACAGCTGCGTGACTGATGCGTCGTCTGCATCGCGTGCATACGATGCGCCGATCAGCCAGCCGTGCGTCTTCGGCGAGACGTACAAGAGCTTGGCGGAGCGATCGTCGAACAGTGCTGCCGTGGTGCCCAAGGCGGCGAGGGGATCGATGCGCTCTGCAAGCGCGTCACGCAACGAGGCCGTTTGCAATCCTCCGCCCGGATCAAGGCTGGGCCCCGAAGCTGGTCCAAACTCTGCCGAGGTGAACTGAAAGTTGTTCGGCGCGTAGCCTGTCAGCACATCGGGCAGCCCCATCCGTTCGCCGATCTCGACTCGTCCATAGTTATCGAAGAGCAGGACGCTCGCCTCCGTCAAGCGCGTGTTCCCCGCGACTTCCTCGACGGACAGGCGAATACCTAGTGTCGACCCTTGCGCGAGCGGAGCTCGACCGAGAACACGCAGCCCACTGTCGATCCGCTCGGTTGCGCTGGCCAGAGTGACGTTCGCGAATCCTTCTACGGTCAGTTGCGCTCGATTCGATTCGAACACGATCTGCGAGCGCGCCGGCGGCGTCAGCAGGAGCGCCAGACCGCCGAGCCAAATGGCGAAGAGCGCAATGCCGCTGCCGGGCGATGAGTGAGTGCAATCACGCATGCCATCCCGGCTGCAATCCATGTGCCACCGGAAGCCTGGTTGCCCTTCCCCGTTGGCGGCCGCAATCCGTTGCGGCCTCCGCAACATGCCGCAGCCGACCGCGGCGCACCGCAGCGCTCCAGCCAGTCGAGCCGCCGATATCGCCTCTGCGGCGCATGGCACGCCGCCTGCAAAGAACTTTCCCGGATCGCAACGGCGTCGCGTCGTTCGACCAGCTTTAACCCCTACCCAAGTCCAGGAGTCACAGCGATGAAAACGAAGTCCATCCTCATCTCTACCGCCGTCACCAGCCTGATCGCATTCGGCGCGATCAGCATGTCGGCGCAGGCGGCGGACGATGCCAACACCGAGAAGTGTTACGGCGTCGCCAAGGCCGGCAAGAACGACTGCGCCGCCAATGGCCATGCGTGCGCCGGTCAGTCTAAGACCAGCTCGGACGGCAAGGAGTGGCTCAAGGTTCCGGCTGGTACGTGCGAGCGCATCGTCGGCGGCAGCACCAAGTCCAAGTAGAGCAATGCGTTCGACGGCTCACAACGTGATCCGTACGCCCAGGCCGATGCCGGCCCGTGCCGGCATCGGTCTGCGAGCGCAGCATCACGAGGAATTGCTGCGCGATCGGCCGGACATCGGCTGGCTCGAGGCGCACAGCGAGAACTACTTTGCGGATGGTGGCGCGCAGATCGACTACCTGCTGGCGCTACGTGAGCTGTATCCTCTGAGCCTGCACGGGGTCGGTCTGTCGCTGGGATCCGTCGACCCGCTGGACCGCGATCACCTGTGGCGCCTCAAGCGGCTCGTGCATCTCGCCGGGCCCGCTCTCGTATCTGAACATCTATCCTGGGGTGCGATCGACGGGACGCACCTCAACGATCTCCTGCCTCTGCCGTACACGCAGGAGGCCCTGCAGCACATGGTCATCCGAGTGGGCGAGTTGCAGGACCACCTCGGCCGCCAGATTCTCATCGAAAACGTTTCCAGTTATCTGCAGTTCGCGAATGCGCAGCTGACCGAATGGGAATTCCTGCGCACGCTCGCTGAGCGCAGCGGTTGCGGCCTGCTGCTGGACGTCAACAACGTCTACGTCAGTAGTCAAAACCATGGTTTCGATGCGCGCGAGTACATCGCGCACATTGATGCGCGGCATGTGCGCGAAATTCACCTTGCCGGGCACAGTGTGAACACGCACGGCGATTTCTCGATCCTGATCGATACGCACTCACGTCCGGTGAGCGATCCAGTATGGGATCTCTACGCGTTCACGATCGCGCAGCTCGGTCGCGTTCCGACGTTGATCGAGTGGGACAGCGACATCCCTGCGCTGCCGGTGCTCGTCGCGGAGGCTCACCGCGCGGACCAATACCTGGAGGCACTGCATGCTCATGCTGCGTGACCTTCAGCGGGCATTCGTTCAGGGCGCCCTGAGTACTGCAGCGCCGGCGCTGATTGCAGAGATCATCGGCGGCGGCATTGCGCCGGAGCGCCGGCTTGCGATCTATCGCAACAACGCCATTGAAGGATTTCTCAAGACGTTGCAGGCGAGCTTTCCGACGATCGTTCGCCTGTCGGGTGAGGACTGGTTCCGGCAGGTCGGGCGGCAGTACATGCATCGTCATCCGTCCCGCTCCGGCAACATTCATTACGTCGGCGAGCACTTCGCAAGCTTCCTCGAAGCGCAGCTCGCGGGCAGCAGATACGAATACTTCGCGGATGTGGCGCGGCTCGAATGGGCCTACCAGGAAGTCCTCGTCGCCGCCGATCATCCCTCGTTCGAGCTGAGTGCACTGGCGCTGGTTGCGCCGTCCGACTACGGCGCACTGACTTTCAGCACGCATCCGGCCATGCGCCTCATGCAATCGCAGTTTCCGGTGCTCGCGATCTGGCGAGCGAACCAGCCCGATGCCGCCTCCGATGAGCGGATCGCGCTCGACGAGGGAGCGAGCAGCGTGCTGCTGATTCGTCGCGAAGATCACGTCGAACTGCGTGAACTGCCGCCGGCGGACTTCGCGCTGCTCGCCGCACTGGCGCGCGGTGAGTCTTTGGAACAGGCAGCTGAGCGTGCCCTCGAGACCGATCCGCACCTGCCATTGGACGCGACGCTGAGGCGGATCGTCTCGCTTGGAACGCTCGTCGATTTTACAGCGCCCGCGAAACAGTAGAGGAGTCACCATGGTCGCCATCACACGGCTGATTGCCGTCCTTTCACAAGCACTGAATTGGTTGCAGGCGCCGTTCGCGCTGGCGACGCGCCTGTACGTGAGCCAGGTGTTCCTGACCTCCGGATGGCTCAAACTCACGAACTGGAGCCAGACCATTGGCCTGTTCGAGACCGAGTACCACACACCGGTGTTGCCGCCGACCGTGGCGGCGGTCGTGGGTACTTTCGGCGAGCTGTTCTTCCCGATCCTGCTCGTCCTCGGCATTGGCGGTCGGATCGGAGCGCTCGGCCTGTTCGCCGTGAACCTGATGGCAGTCGTATCTTATTGGCACGTCCTCGGCACTGACGAATTCATCGCAGGCCTGAGGCAGCACGAGCTGTGGGGCTTCATGCTCGCGATGCTGTCGATCTATGGCTCAGGCGCACTGACGCTCG
>Ga0111538_10006755_pt1 | contig 15500 bp, 14 predicted proteins | sample SoiMethybrSBSTD1_FD_79669 | JGI IMG/M metagenome (GOLD analysis project Ga0111538, IMG submission 79669) | Bulk soil microbial communities from a Populus tree surrounding site in Tennessee, USA - Soil MetaG P. TD hybrid SBSTD1 (version 2)... | ecosystem: Environmental > Terrestrial > Soil >...
AAAATTGCCAAAAGTGCCAAGATTGCCAAAATTGGGGGGCGGTCCGATCGGATAGCCACGAGGCTTGGCAGTGGCCAACTGCAACGAATTGGCCCCAAGGAATTTTGGCAATCCTGGCCCGCCACGCTGATCGGCGAAAAACCTCAGCCGACAGGCTCCGGCGAGATTCTCGCGGTCGCGCCGCGTGACATCGGGCGGCGCGAAGGCGGACACTTTTGGCGATGAGCAAATGGCCACCACCCTCCGTCCCGCGGCCCTGACCGAGACGCCACAGTCTCTTCCCCGCACGCCGGCTCGCCGGCCGTTCCGCGACAATCCCCGGCTCATCCTCCTCGGGATCCTCATCCTGCTGGTCGCCCTGGTCGCGATGGTGACCCTCGCCGACCGGGCCCCGGACTTCAATCCGAACTTCCTGACCGAAGTGCTCCTGTATGCGTTGTCGGTTGCGGACCTGACGATGCTGCTCGCGCTCGGTTTCGTGCTGGCGCGCAACATCGTCAAGCTCGCGGTCGAGCGCCGGAGGGGGCTGCCGTTTTCGCGTTTCCGCGCCAAGCTCGTCGGAGCGTTGCTCGGTCTGACCATCATTCCTGCCTTGCTGGTTCTCATCGTCGGGGCCGAGTTGATTCGGAGCAGTACGCAGAAGTGGGTCAGTCAGCCCGTGGATTCGGTGCTGACGTCGGCACGGCAGATCGCCAACGAGTACTACCGGGAACGGGAGGACGTCGTAGTCCGGCAGGCGGCGGCGGTGGCTGGAGTCCTGCCGGCGGCGCTGTTGAAGGACGGCGATGCTGAAGGTCTCCGCCAGTTCCTCGATCGCGAGATGGCTGCGGGCTCCGCGCGACGGCTCGAAATCTATCGTGTCTCCGCCGGTGCGGCCCCCGCGCTCATCGCGGTGGGCGCTCCAGCCGCAACTGCGGATCGATCGACTGCGACAGGGCAGGCTCTCGCCGCCCGCGTGATTGGCGGCAGCGGCAATACAGCGCACGAGACCCTCGGTGGCGGCGGAGAGCTCGTTCAAGCCGGTTCGATCGTCGTGGATCCGGGATCGAACCAGTCGGTCGGCGTGGTCATCGCCAGCGAGCCGCTCACCGGACCGCTGGCGGTCGAGTCGACGAAGATCATCTCCGCGTACGAGAACTACACGCGCCTGCAGGTTCTGAAACGTCCGATCCAGGGCATGTACCTGTCGCTGTTCGTCATGATGACGTTGATGATTCTCGTCAGCGCCACGTGGATGGGGCTGTATCTGGCCAAGCGGATCACGCGCCCGGTTCAAATGCTGGCGCAGGGCGCGCGCGAAATCGGCGCCGGCCATCTCGACCACCGGATTGAGCCGGAGACCCGCGACGAGTTCGGATCCCTGATCGAGGCATTCAACTCGATGGCCGGGGAGCTTGCGGTTGGCCAGCGGACGCTGGAGCGTTCACGGCTCGATCTCGAGCGCAAGAACCTGGAGCTCGACGAACGGCGCCGCTATATCGAAACCGTGCTCGAGCGGATCGCGACAGGGGTCGTCTCGATGGGCGCCGACGGCCGTATCCAGACGGTCAACGGGGCGGCGCTGCGGCTGCTCGACGTCGATCGCAGCGTGGCCGGCACCCAGGCCGAGCAGGTATTTGCCCGCGAGGATCTGCAGCCCCTGGGAGTTCTTCTGCGGCAGGCGTATACCGGCTCGGGGCATGCGGCCAACGAAATTGCGATGGCCCGGGATGGCCGCGAGCTGCACCTGGCCTCGGCCGCGACAGCGCTTCAGCGCGACGACGGGAGTGTCGAGGGAGCGGTGCTCGTGTTCGACGATGTGACGCCACTGATTCGGACGCAGCGGGTCGCCGCCTGGCGTGATGTGGCGCGGCGGCTGGCCCATGAGATCAAGAACCCGCTGACCCCGATCCAGCTCTGCGCCGAGCGGATGCGCCGGCACTTCACGACGGCGCCGCCCGCAGCCCGTGAGCTGGTGGACGAGTGCACGTCGACGATCGTCGGCGAGGTCGAGTCACTCAAGGGCCTGGTGGACGAGTTCGCGCACTTCGCACGAATGCCGGCACCCAAGGCCGTACCCGAAGACCTGCACCGGATGCTGGAGGACGCTCTCGCGCTCTACAACGGTCTCTTTCGGAACATCCGGATCGAGCGGCGCTTCGACGAAACGCTCCCGCTGGTGCGAATCGACGTCGAGCAGATCCGGCGGGTGGTGATCAATCTCGTGGACAACGCGGTCGAGGCGCTCGGCGGCAGCACGGCGCCGGTAGTGCAGGGAGATGGCGCGGCGGTGATTACGGTCGAGACCAGGCACGATCCGGCACAAGGCGTTGCGCGGATCATGGTTGCCGACAACGGTCCCGGGATCTCGGCCGCCGATCGCGACAAGCTGTTCATGCCGTACTACTCGACCAAGGGCCGCGGCAGCGGCCTCGGCCTGGCGATCGTCCGGCGCAGCGTCGTCGAGCACGGGGGAAGCATCGAGGTGCACGACAATAAGCCGACGGGGACCCGCTTCGTGATCGAGTTGCCGCTGTGAGGCAGTTCTTCCGCCTGAAGGCGGAAGCTACCAGAGAAATCTCCTCGACCGATCGGGCGGTCTGGTATTTTCGCGGCTGGCGCCTGGTTTGATATTCGTGGCTTCTGCCTGCTGTGATATGCGTGGCTTCCGCCTGCTGTGTATTCGTGGCTTCCGCCTTTAGGCGGAAGGCGAGCGGCTGAATGTTTCAATGAAAGCATCGGTACTCATCGTTGATGACGAAGCGGGCGTGCGGAGCGCGCTCAGCGGCGTGCTGCGTGACGAGGGCTACCAGGTCGAGGCGGTGGACAGCGGCGAGACGTGTCTCGAGCGAGTCGCACGGAATGCCTATGACGTGATCGTTCTCGACATCTGGCTGCCCGGGCTCGACGGACTTGCGACGCTCGAGCGGCTGCGGCTCCGCCACGTCGATGCCCCCGTGGTGATGATTTCCGGACATGGAAATATCGAATCGGCCGTCCGCGCCATCAAAATGGGAGCGTTCGACTTCGTCGAAAAACCGCTTTCCCTCGAGAAAACCGTTCTGGTGATCAGCAACGCGGCGCGCCAGCGCCGGCTGGAGGCCGAGAACCGCGCGCTGCGCGCGCATGTGGATCGCCGGCTCGCCATGGTCGGCGAGAGCTACGTGATGCAGCAGCTCCGCGAGCAGATTGCGATGGCCGCGCCGACCAACGGACGGGTGCTGATTCACGGGGAGAACGGCACCGGCAAGGAGCTCGTCGCGCGCACCGTCCACGCGCTCAGCCGGCGCCGTGGCGGACCTTTTGTCGAAGTGAATTGCGCGGCGATTCCCGAGGAGCTCATCGAGAGCGAGCTCTTCGGTCACATGAAAGGCGCGTTCACCGGCGCGATGGCCGACCGGCGCGGCAAGTTCGAGATGGCCGACGCGGGAACCTTGTTCCTGGACGAGATCGGCGACATGAGCCTGAAAACGCAGGCGAAGGTGTTGCGTGCGCTGCAGGAGCAGGTCGTGGAGCCGGTCGGCGGCGCGAGCAGCGTGCGCGTGGATGTCCGCGTGCTGGCCGCGACGAACAAGGATCTGACCACCGAGATCCGGATGGGCCGTTTTCGCGAGGACCTCTACTTCAGGCTCAACGTCATCCCGATCTTCGTTCCTCCGCTGCGTGACCGTCCCGACGACATCCTGCTGCTGGCCGAGCATTTCATGACGGAGCTCTCGGTCGAGTATGGGCGGCGGCCGAAGAAGTTCGATGCGGGTGCGGCGTCAGGTTTGCGGAGCGTCCGCTGGCCGGGAAACGTGCGCGAGCTGCGCAACGTCGTGGAGCGGCTGATGATCATGGTCCGGGGCGACATCATCGGTCTCGGCGATCTCTCGTTTCTGGATGGGATGGCCGCAGGAGTGCCGGAAGGTCCGGCACCCGTCGTGCCGCTGCACCAGGCCCGCGATCAGTTCGAGCGCGACTACATTCTCCGGGCACTCGCGGCACAGCAGGGCAACATTTCCCGGACGGCCGAGGTACTCGGCGTCGAGCGCAGCAATCTCTATCGAAAGATGCGCGGCTTCGGGATTGCGCCGGTCCGTCGCGTGGATGGAGAGGAAGAGACGGCTTGATACATTGCCAGGAGTGTCCGCCTCCGCGCCGCTGTTCTCGGCGGCGCTTCGGCGAGCGCTCGCCGGAGCTGGTCGCCTGAGATTCTCGCCGACCAGCGCAGGCGGGCCACATTGCCAAGATGACGAAGGCATTCTTGGATTGCGGCATCCAAGGCGCCGGATTAAAGCCGGATCCGAGCTCCAGGCTGTTCGACCCAACTCACAGGATTTCAAGCATTTCGGACGGTCATGACGCTCGGCGCCGCCGGGCGCGGATCGTGCAGGGTGGCGACTGATTTTTCTCGCGTGGTGTCGCCGTCCGCGCGTTCGAGGTGCGTGCCTGGGGGACCGAAGAAATGTTTGGTCCCCTTCTTTTTGTACGAACTCACTTCCCGGGCGGCTCGGCCTTGAGCGTGTTCTCCAGGATCTGGGCTGGACCGAATCGTTCGAGCTGCAAGTAATGCTCGGCGGCACCGACCAGCGCGGCCGCGGGAATCAGGCCGATGATCTCGCTTTCGAGCACGGTCACCCCGTGGCGGGCGGCTTCCCGCGCGACCAGGTCGAAGACGCGATGGATCGGGGTCTTCTGGTAATTGGTCAGGTTGATTGACACCTGCGCGATCCGGCGATCCTCCAACATCACCCCCATTGCTTTGACGTAGCGAAGACCGCCGCTGCTGTGGCGGATCGCGGCCGCGATCCGCCGCGCCACGTCGAGCCGGTCGGTGTTCAGGTTGATGTTGTAGGCGATGAGGGGCATCCGGGCGCCGATCACGCTGGCGCCGGCGGTTTCGTGGCGGGCCGGCGGCCCGAAGTCCGGTGCCCACCCAGGAGACGACATTTTGTCGGGCAGCCCTTCGAATTCGCCGCGGCGGATGTCCTCCAGGTTCCTGCGCGCCGGGTCGTTCGACGCTTCTTCGTAGAGATAGACAGGTATGCCGAAGCGGGTGGCGACAGCTTGGCCCACGTTGCGCGCGAGCGTGACGCACTCGGCCATCGTGACGCCTTCGATCGGGACGAACGGCACGACGTCAACCGCACCGATTCGCGGATGTTCACCCGTCTGAGTCCGGAGATCAATGCGTGGCACGGCAGCCTCGTAGAGCGACAGGATGGCCTGCGTGAGCGCCGACCCCTCGCCGACCATCGTCAGGACCGAGCGGTTATGAGCGCTGTCGGAGGAGTAGTCGAGCAGGCGCACGCCTGGAGTGGCACGGACCGCGGCCACGAGTGCTTCGACCACGTCCGGACGGCGCCCCTCGCTGACGTTGGGGATCGTTTCGATGATCGGCATGGGCTCTTCTATCACGGCCATGAGCCGTGGCGGCGCGCTATAATCGGCCGACTGCTGCAGTCCGGCATGACCGTCACCTCACTACCCGCATGACCGACGCGCTTCGCTCCGATCGGTCCTCGAATCCCGATCACCCTGATCGTGTTCGTGACGCCAGAATCGAAGAGCTGCTGCTCGCCGGTCTCGATCACTACTTCGCCGGCCGTCACGATCTCGCCATCAACATCTGGACGCGCGTGCTGTTTCTCGATCGTGCCCACGGGAAGGCGCGTGCGTATATCGAGCGGGCGAGGGGAGCGCTTTCGGAGAAACAGCGAGAGGCGGAAGAGCTCCTCCAGACCGGCGCCGATGCGCTCACGCGCGGCGATCGGGTGACCGCCCGGGAGCTGCTGACGTCGGCCGAGCGCGCGGGTGGCAGCGACGAAGCGCTGGCCCTGCTGCACCGTCTCGATCGGCTGGAAGTGGGCGCTCCGCTCGTCAGCAGGCCACCCGAGGAGTCACCGGCGCGACCTCAGCGTGACGAACCGGCCGGGGTGAGCGGACGCGAGGCCCGGCTCGCGTGGATCGTCACGGGCATTGCCACCGGCATCCTGCTGGCGGCGATCGTCGGCGGATACTTCTGGCTCGCCGACGATCCCTTCGAGCTGACGGTGGCGCGGAGCGCTCCAGCCGTGTCAGACCCGCCGCTTCCCGTGCCCGCGACCTGCGAACTTCGACTGGGCAGGGCACGCCTGCTCGTGCAGGACGGCAAACTGCACGAGGCGCAGGCGATTCTGGAGGCGGGCGATCCGGATGCCCTGCACGGAGCAGCGTTCGACGAGCTTCGCGCCACCATCCAGCGGCGGCTGATTGAGGCCGGACGCAAGCAGGCCGGATTCTCGCCGGCCGCGGACGCGGGCGGGCGAGGTCCCCGCGTTCCGGCAACCCCCCGGGGCGGCGCGAAGTAATGCGGTGTCCCAAGTGTCAATACATCACGTTCGACAGCGACGATCGCTGCCGGAACTGCGGATACGAGTTCTCACTCTCGGTTGACACGGTTGAGGAGGAGCCCGTCGAGGTCACGATTGCGCGCGACGAACCGGAATCGATGCGGCGCGGCCGCGATTCGTTCAGTGCCCTCGATGCCCCGCTCAAGCAACCGCCCTCGGCCCCCGAGCGGCCTGGGGCGCCGAGCGTCAGGCGTCCCTTGACGGCAGCCGATCTGCCGCTCTTCATCGAGCAGCGCCTCGCCGACGATCAGGCTCCCCTCGTGACGCCGCCGGCGGTGCCTCGCGCGCCGTTGTCGGTGCGCAAGGCAGCCCCGGCCCGTCCCCGTTCCCGTGGTCCAGCACTCGACGAGCTCCCGCTCGGACCTGCCGACGATTTGGCAGCGGACCACGGAGGGGAAGACACGGCCGGGACCGGGAGCGCCGAGGGTATTCAGGGTGCGAGCATCGCACGGCGGATCTCTGCTGGCATCATCGATGTGGGGATCCTGGGCACCATCGGAGCGGTGGTGGTGTTGCTCACGCTGCGGATTGCCGAGCTCACGCTCGCCGAGTGGCACATCCTGCCGGTTGCCCCGATGCTGGCGTTCCTCCTCCTCCTGTGCGGCGGCTATTTCATTCTCTTCACGGCCGCCGGCGGCCAGACCATTGGCAAGATGACCGCGGGGATTCGCGTCGTGAACGCGGCCGGGGACGCCCCGGCGCGCGTCTCCTTCGGTACGGCGTTCATTCGAACCGTCACCTGTCTGGGATCCGTCCTGGCGCTGGGCTGTGGATTCCTGCCGGTCCTGTTCAGCGCCGACCGGCGAGCGTTTCATGATCGCATCGCTGACACCCGCGTCGTAGCCGCGTGACCCGTCTCGCTGTTTTCATTGCGACGGTCGGCTACTGCGGGTACTTTCCGATCGCCCCCGGCACGGTTGGGTCGGCGGCGGGGCTGGTGTTCTACTTGCTCGTCTGGTGGGCGCAGTCGCCGCTTTTCGAGGCCGGGTTGATCCTGCTGCTCTTCGCGGTCGGAGTGTGGGCCGGGACAACGTCGGAGCGCTACTTCGGCGGCATCGATCCCGGCCCCATCGTGCTCGATGAAGTCGTCGGCATGCTGATCACGCTCGCATTCATCCCGGTGGGGATTGCCGGCGGGCTGATTGGATTCTTCCTGTTCAGGCTGTTCGATGTTCTCAAGCCGTTCCCGGCCGGCCGCTTCGAGAAGCTCCACGGAGGCCTCGGCGTAATGGCCGACGATGCGATGGCCGCAATCTACGCGAACATCGTCCTGCGGCTCGTGTTGTCCGTTCGACCGGGATGGCTTTGACCCGGAATTCGCTGATGCGCCATGAACGGCCCGGGGCACTGCTCCCATGACGTCCCAATTCACTAGGCCTGTCCGTTCGGCGGAGGTGATCGCCGTCGGCTCGGAGCTCCTCGGCTCGACGCGCCTCGACACGAACTCGCTGTACATCTCAGAGCGTCTTTCGGCGATCGGAATCGAATTGCGGTCGAAGACCGTCGTCGGCGACAACCTGGCGCTGATCGCGGATCTGTGCCGGCAGGCGTTGGCCCGCGTCGATCTCGTCGTGATGAGCGGCGGACTCGGGCCGACAGACGACGACTTGACCCGCGAGGCGATTGCTGCGGTGGTCGCCCGGCCGCTTCGGGAGGATGCGGAGATCGTTGACCACATCGCCGCGCGGTTCGCAAGACGAGGTCTGAAGATGCCTGACGTGAATCGCCGTCAGGGCCAGGTGATCCAGGGGGCGGTCGTGCTCCCCAACCCGAACGGGACGGCGCCGGGACAATACCTCGAACATGGCGATCGCGTGATCGTGCTCCTGCCGGGCCCTCCACGCGAGCTCCAGCCGATGCTGAACGCGCTGTGTGAAGGTCTGCTCGGCGCGAGAGCAGCCGCCGATCGCGTGTACCGAACGAGCCTTTTCATTACCGGGCGGACCGAATCCCACGTCGAAGAGGCTGCGCAACCGCTCTATTCGAGCTGGCGGAACGAACCCGAGCCGATCGAGACCACGATCCTCGCCACACCGGGCCAGATCGAGCTTCATCTGTCGCTGCGCTCAGCGGATGGCGCCGCCGCAGAACGCCGGCTGCGCGAAGCGTCGGACGCGCTGATCGCGGCGCTTGGCCAGGATGTCTTCAGCACCGACGGGCGCAGCATGGAGGAACTGGTCGGGTCGATGCTGCGCGAGCGCCGGCTGACGATCGCTGCCGCCGAGTCGTGCACCGGCGGTCTGCTGATGTCTCGTCTGACCGACATCGCCGGCAGCTCGGATTACGTGGCCGGCGGCCTCGTCCTCTACAGCAACGGATTGAAGACGAACGTCGGCCTCGTCCCGCCAGACCTGATCGAGACACACGGTGCCGTGAGCGAGCCGGTCGCAGTCGCCATGGCTCAAGGTGTTCGCGAGCGCAGCGGTGCGGATGTGTGCGTCGGGATCACCGGCATTGCAGGACCTGGCGGCGGCACTCCGCAGAAGCCTGTAGGAACGGTCGCGATCGCGGTGCTCGTCCCCGGCGCTCCTGTACGCGTGCGGACCGTCTGGGCGTACGGGGGCCGCACCCAGGTCAAGTTCAATGCTACGCAGGCGGCGCTCGACATGGTTCGGCGGGCGCTCAGTGGTTGACGGGGAGAATCGTGTTCGCAGTCCGTTGTCCGCGGTCCGCGGTCCGGCAAGCCTCATATTCGACCTGGATCGGGCCGCGGACCGCGGACCGCGGACCACGACCAAGTATCTAGGTTTTTGACGTCGAGCCCGTTGTGCGATTGTTCATCGGGGTCGAGCTCGACGAGGTCGTCAGGGCCGCGGCGGCGACGGCGGCGCTCGAACTGAAAGCCCGGCTCGACACACGCGCGCCGGGATTGACCGCGCGGTGGATCGACCGCGCCAACCTGCACATCACGCTGTGGTTCATCGGTGAAGTCGCCGACGAGCGTCTCGTGCAGATCAGCGATGCCCTCAGGCGGCCGTTCGATCTCGCCCCTTTTTCTCTCGCGCTCACGGGATCCAGCGCATTCCCGCCCTCCGGCCCACCGCGGGTTCTCTGGATCGGAACGACGAAAGGCACCGAGGCGATGCGGGAGCTCTATGGCCGGATCGAGGACCGCCTCGTTCCGCTCGGATTTGCAGCCGAACGCCGCCCCTACACGCCGCACCTGACCATCGCGCGCGTCAAGGATCCAGGCCGTGCCTCCGGACGCGTCATCCGCGACGCGATTGCGGCCGTACCGGCCGCGTGCGGGGAGAGCGTCGTGAATGCCGTGACCCTCTTCCGGAGCCGGCTGTCGCCTCGGGGTGCGGCGTATGAGCCGCTGCTGCGAGTACCATTGATGTGATGTGGGCGGTCCTGCTCGGGTATCTCGCCGGATCCGTGCCCTTTGCGTTCCTGCTCGCCCGTCGCGTCGGCATTGACGTGCGCGTGGCCGGCAGCGGCAACGTCGGGGCTGCGAACGTCCTGCGGACCACCGGCGCCTGGCGTGGCGTTACGGTCATGGTCCTGGACGTCGCGAAGGGTGTACTGGCCGTCCTTCTGACATCGGTTGCCCATGCCGGCGTGACGTTGACGGCGATGGCTGGGGCGGCGGCGGTGGTCGGACACATTTATCCCGTCTGGTTGCGGTTCAAAGGTGGCAAAGGGGTCGCCGTCGCGGCTGGCGTGTTCGCCGTGCTGACGCCGATCGCGACCGGCGTGGCGTTCTTCCTGTTCCTCGTGATCGTGTGGGCCACGCGCTACGTGTCCCTCGGCTCGATTGCGGCGACGCTGGCGCTGCCACCGGCGGCATGGATGACCGGCGAACCGGCCGCCGTTGTGATTGCGGCCGCGGCGACCGGTGCACTGATCCTGTTCCGGCATCGCGGCAACATTCGACGCCTTCGCGCCGGGACCGAGCGTCGGATGGGCGCGCGGGCATGAGCGGCGCGGCGGAGCAGTCGTCACCGGGAAGCTCCGGGCCTCCTGCGATCGCAGTGATCGGGGCCGGGAGCTGGGGAACTGCACTGGCAGTTCACCTCGCACGAACCGGTCACGACGTGCGTTTGTGGGGCCGGGATCCCGACGTCGTCCTCGAGATCGAACGTTCGCGACAGAACCGCCGGTATCTGCCCGACGTCGACATCCCGCACCAGGTTCTGCCGACCACGGACCTGCGCCGCGCGCTGAGGGATTCCTCGACCGCGGTCTTCGCGCTGCCATCGCACGTGCTGCGCGCCGTCACGCGGGAGGCGGTCGAATGGCTCGAGCCGGCGGCGATCGTGATCAGCGCTGCCAAAGGGCTCGAGGCCGGCTCGCTCGCCCGCATGTCCCAAGTGCTCCGCGAAGAGATCCCTGACTCGACGCACGCCATCGTCGTACTGTCCGGTCCGAGTTTCGCACTCGAGGTGGCCCGCGAGCGGCCGACGGCCGTACTGGCGGCGTCGGCGGACGCCAGCGCGGCACAAGCTGTTCAGCGCCAGTTTCGCGGTCCCGCGTTCCGGCTCTATGCGAGCGACGACGTGATCGGGGTCGAGATCGGTGCGGCGCTGAAAAACGTGATCGCCATCGCCGCCGGGGTCGTCGAGGGCACCGGTCTCGGTCACAACGCGATGGCCGCACTCATCACGCGGGGCCTCGTCGAAATCTCGCGACTGGCGACTGCCGAAGGCGGCCGCAGGGAAACGCTGGCAGGGCTGAGCGGCCTCGGCGACCTGGTTCTGACGTGCACCGGCGATCTGAGCCGCAATCGCCGGGTCGGGATCGAACTGGGTCGCGGCCGCGCGGTGCCCGACGTGCTGGCTGGAATCCACATGGTCGCCGAAGGAGTCCGTACTACCGGGGCCGCGCTGGCGCTGGGCGAGCGACATGGCATCGAACTGCCCATCACCGCGCAGATGGCGGCGGTGCTGGATGGGCGGAAGACCCCTCGCGAGGCCGTCGAAGCGCTGATGATCCGGCCGCAGAAACAGGAGCTGGAGGCCAGGTGAGCGTCGACTCGGTAGCAGGGCAGTCCGACGCCGGCCACGGTCTTCCGGCTGAAGCCGGAAGCCACACAACCTCTGGTAGTGGCCACACAATCTCTGGGGGTGGCTTCCGCCTTTAGGCGGAAGAACAGGAAGCATGGGTTTTTTCGACAAGATCAAGCAATCGCTCGCACGAACCAAAGAGCAGTTCGTCGGCCGCTTCGACGAAGCGGCCCGGCGCGCTGATGCCCCGGACGCGCGGTCGCGTCCGCTCGACATGGACACGGTCGAGGCGCTCGAGGAAGCGCTCATTTCCGCGGACGTCGGTGTCGCCGCGACCGGCCGGATCGTCGAGGCGGTCCGCAGTCGCCAGTCGCGCGGTGAGTCGCTGCGGGCGCTGGTGAGAGCGGAGATTCTCGAGATCCTGCGCGGCGCGGACACGGTCGCGCCGAACGGTCACGCGCCACACGTGGTCATGGTGGTCGGCGTGAACGGCACCGGCAAGACGACGACGGTCGGCAAGCTGGCGCGCCTGAACAGGGATGCGGGCAAGGCACCGCTCATCTGTGCTGCGGACACGTTTCGCGCCGCCGCCGTCGAGCAGCTCGAGATCTGGGCGAACCGCGCCGGCGTGGATATCATTCGGGCCCGTACCGGCGCGGATCCAGCTGCCGTCGTGTTCGATGCCATTGCCGCCGGCAAGGCACGGAAGCGCGACGTCGTGATTGTCGATACCGCGGGACGGCTGCACACCAGGGTCAACCTGATGACCGAGCTCGAAAAGATTCGCCGGATCGCGGCGCGGGAGGTCGAAGGCGCGCCGCACGAGGTGCTGCTCGTGCTCGACGCGACGGTCGGCCAGAACGGGCTGGCCCAGGCCCGCGAGTTCATGTCGGTCGCGGGCGTGAACGGCATCATCCTCACGAAGCTCGATGGCACCGCGAAGGGCGGCATCGCGGTCGCGATCGCCAACGACCTGAAGCTGCCCATCCGCTATGTCGGGGTCGGCGAAGGTATCGACGATCTCGTCCCGTTCGCTCCAGAGGAGTACGTCGACGCGCTCTTCGAGGAGCAATGGTAGCCGTACGAAGATGGCAAGCGACACCCAGCACATGGCGAAGGCGCTCGCGCTCGCCGAACGCGGGCGCGGCCGGACCAGCCCGAATCCGATGGTCGGGGCCGTCATCGTGGACGACGAGGGGGTGGTGGTCGGTCGTGGCTCGCATGAGGTTGCCGGGGGACCGCACGCAGAGATTCGCGCGTTCGCGGATGCGGGAACTCGAACGCGGGGTGCGACGCTGTACTGCACGCTCGAACCCTGCAGTCACACCGGACGCACCGGCCCCTGTGCGCCGCAAGTGGTGGCTGCGGGCATCCGCCGCGCGGTCATCGCCATCGAAGATCCGAACCCGCAGGTCCAGGGCCGGGGCCTGGCTCACTTGCGCGATCACGGCATCGAGGTCTGTGCTGGTGTTCTGCGGGAGGCGGCCGAGCGTCTGAACGGCCCGTTCTTCACGGTCATGCGGCGGAAGCGGCCCTTCATCACGATGAAGGTTGCCCTCAGCCGGGAAGGCTTCGTCGCCGGCCGGAACGGGGCGCGAGTGCACCTGACCGGACCGGCCGCGAATCGGTTCATTCACCGGGAACGGGCCGAAGTCGACGCACTCGCCGTCGGGTCGGGCACCGTCATCGCGGATGATCCCGTGCTCACCGCGCGTGGCGCCTACCGGACGCGGCCGCTCACTCGAGTGGTGTTCGACCGCAGACTGCGGACGCCGGCGGGGGCCCGGCTGCTGGCTACGGCGGCCGCCGGGCCGATAATAATCATTGCAGCGATTTCCACTGTTCCCGGAGCCGCGGAGAGGATGACTGCCCTCCAGGAGGCGGGCGTCCGGGTCGAACTGATTCCGGCGCAGTATCCGGGCGGGTTCCTCAGCGCCGCCATGTCCCGTCTTGCACAGATTGGCGTGTCCTCGATCGTCGTGGAAGGAGGTCCCCGGCTCCACTCGGCTCTGTGGGACGCAAAGCTCGTCGACCGCGTCCAGGTGTTCAGGACCAACTCGGCGGTCGGGCCGGAAGGTGTGGGCTGGCTCGAGCCGGCGATCCTTGCTCCCGCTGTGCTCGAGGATGTGTCGATGCTCAGGCTCGGAGACGACGAAATGATGCAGGGGTATGTTTACCGGCCTCGTTGAAGCGATCGGCGAAATCACGGAGGTAAAGCCGGCGCCGGCCGGCTTGCGCATGCGGCTGAGCACCGCGCTCGCCCCCGAGCTGGCCAATGGCGACAGCCTGGCCGTGAACGGAGTCTGCTTGACGGTCGTGGCCAAGGATGCGGATGGAGTCCACGTCGACGTGTCGCCCGAGACCGTCCGCGTCACTACACTCGCAACCGCGCGGCGCGGCTCGATCGTGAATCTCGAGCGGCCGTTGCGCGCCGATGCGCGGCTCGGTGGGCACTTCGTTCAGGGGCACGTGGACGCGACAGGGACGGTCGAGGACGTGCGGCAGGACGGCGAGTCATACTGGCTCACGGTCAGCTTCCCCCCGGCGCTCGCTCCATATATCGTGCGGAAGGGATCGATCGCGGTGAATGGAGTCAGCCTCACGGTCGCCGGGGTGGACGACCGCCGCTTCGACGTGCAAATCATTCCGTACACCTGGACCCATACGAACTTCCACGCGTTCCAGGCAGGAGACGTCGTCAACCTCGAGTGTGACATCCTCGGCAAGTACGTGGCCCGCGCCATCGAGCTCTCGGGCGCGGCCCGGACGGCAGATCGCAAGTAGAACGACCATGACACCCAAGAAAACCCGTCGGAAATCGGCCTTCGCCCCCATAGACGAAGCGGTCGACGCCTTTCGCAACGGTGAACTGATCATCGTCGTCGACGACGAGGATCGCGAGAACGAGGGAGACCTCACGGTTGCCGCCGAGAAGGTCACCCCGGACGTCGTCAACTTCATGATCACCCAGGGGCGCGGCCTGGTCTGCGTGGCGCTGACCGAAGAGCGGCTCATGGAGCTCGATCTCCCGCTCATGGTCAGGGAGAACACATCACAGTTCGAGACCGCCTTCACGGTGACCATCGACGCGAAGGGGGTGACGACGACCGGCGTCTCGGCCGCGGATCGTGCCGCAACGATACTGGCGACGATCAACCCTCGCACTCGTCCGACGGATCTGGCGCGGCCGGGCCACGTCCTGCCGCTGCGGGCGCGCAACGGCGGCGTGCTGGTCAGAGCGGGGCAGACCGAGGCGGCGGTCGATCTGGCGCGCATCGCCGGCTTGTACCCTGCGGGTGTGATCTGCGAAATCACGAGCAAGGACGGCAACATGGCGCGGGTGCCCGAGCTCACGCGTTTCGCCAGGCGTCACAAGCTGCGGATGATCACCATCGCCGATCTCATTCAATACCGGATGAGAACGGAGGCGCTGGTGAAACGGGTCGCGACGGCGGCCCTGCCAACCGATCACGGCGAGTTCCGCGTGATGGCGTACGAGAGCGGGCTCGACGGCGAGACCCACGTCGCGCTGGTGCGCGGCGATCTGGGTGACGGTGAGAACGTGCTGGTCCGCGTGCACTCCAAGTGTCTGACCGGCGACGTTTTTCACTCTGCGCGCTGCGACTGCGGTCCGCAGCTCGAAGCGGCGATGACCCGCATCGCCCAAGAGGGGCGCGGCGTGTTGCTCTACCTGAACCAGGAAGGCCGCGGAATAGGGCTCGCGAACAAGATCCGCGCCTACGAGCTCCAGGACCAGGGCCTGGACACCGTCGAGGCGAACGAGCGCCTGGGGTTCAAGGCCGACCAGCGCGACTACGGGATCGGCGTCCAGATCCTGAAGGATCTGGGAGTGCGGTCGATGCGTCTGCTCTCGAACAATCCGCGGAAGCTGGTTGGCATCGAGGGATACCAGCTCTCGGTGGCGGAGTGGCTGCCCCTCGAAATCGCGCCCTCGGATCACACCCGGGTCTATCTGAAGACCAAGAAGGAGAAGCTGGGGCACAAGTTGACGTCGGTTTAGTATCCGAGGGGCTTTGCCCCTCGGACTCCCCGACACGCTCTCTCGCCACGGCCGAGGGTGGCTTCAGCGCGGGAGTGCCCCTTTTCCCTTTAATGTTGGCAATGTTGGCAATCCTGGCAATGTTGGCAATTGACGTCAGTGCTCCCCCGGGTTACGATAAACGTTTGTTTCGTAAGCCCT